>NPID01001877.1_pt2 | contig 30223 bp, 25 predicted proteins | sample 8637491 | NCBI WGS metagenome assembly NPID01 (sample SAMN07420843, study PRJNA396082) | bioreactor metagenome | isolation source: sample BA6 brine-fed electro-methanogenic bioreactor BA | place: Japan: Kochi | collected 2016-06-14 | reverse complement strand
ACGCCCGCATCATCCGCGAGGGGCTCAAGGCCGCCGGCATCACCTGCTTCGGCGGGATCAACGCGCCCTACATCTGGCTGAAAACCCCCGAAGGCATGACCAGCTGGGACTTCTTCGACAAACTGCTCACCGAATGCCACGTGGTCGGCACCCCCGGCAGCGGCTTCGGGCCCAGCGGCGAAGGATACTTCCGCCTGAGCGCCTTCGGCGACCAGGAAAACGTCAAGGCCGCGGTGGAGCGGATCAAAAACAAGTGGGGCAAGTAAATCAACCCCGATGCAGACGAAAAAAGGGCGGGCCGGTTGGCCGCCCTTTTTTCGTCTGCGCCCTGGAACCGAAGAGCGGCAAGCCGTAAGGTTCCGCCCCGGAATCGTCGAATTAAAGGGGCAGGATTTGAATCCGGTAAAAAAGGGTACGATTTGACGAATCATTTTAATTCCTGTATGGTTACCGGATCAAGGCGGCGCCTCGCCAAGGCGCACCTGCCTTACCCGCATATGGGGCCCCCCACTCCGTGACCTCGTGTCACGCACCGGGAAAGCCTCTATCCGTCAGGGCAGCGCCGGACTCTGGCTTCCGTCCAGAGCCCGGTAGCGGGTGGCCCTGTCTATAAAAAAAACAAAAACTCTCTTCGGGCACGCCGTCGCGTGCATCTCACCTTCTGCGGTGTCCCACGCCAGCCTCTGGCGGCCTGCCTATTGACTTGCCCCGCTTCCGGCGACTGCGGTCCACCGACCATGTGGTTTCCGGCGAAAATTAAATAAACGCGCCGGCCCTAACGGCCGGCAGCCTCGCGACACGGGGCAGAAAATCCCGTCATGGCTCAGGCCGAACGGCTGATTTTATAGGAAAACGAAAAAGGAGAATCGATGGAAAGCCAGGAAAAAATCCGGGTTGAAAACCTGTACAAGGTCTTCGGCCCGCAACCGAAAAAGGCCCTCAAGATGCTCAAGGAAGGCCTGGACAAGGACGCCATCCTCGAGCGCACCGGCATGACGGTCGGCGTGCAGGACGCCAACTTCCAGGTCAACACCGGCGAGATCTTCGTCATCATGGGCCTTTCCGGTTCAGGCAAATCGACCATGGTGCGCATGCTCAATCGTCTTATCGCACCGACCTCCGGCCATGTCTATGTCAACGGCCAGGACGTCGCCACCATGAACGACCAGGAGCTGACCGCGCTGCGCCGAAAAAACATGAGCATGGTCTTCCAGTCCTTCGCCCTGATGCCCCACATGAGCGTTCTGGAAAACGCCGCCTTCGGTCTGGAAATGGCCGGGGTAGATAAACAGACCCGTAGCGATCGGGCCATGACCGCCCTGGAGCAGGTAGGCCTCGAGGCCTACCACAACAGCAGCCCCGACGAGCTGTCGGGCGGCATGCAGCAGCGGGTCGGCCTGGCTCGCGGCCTGGCCGTCAACCCCGAGGTGCTGCTGATGGACGAGGCCTTCTCGGCCCTCGATCCGCTGATCCGCACCGAGATGCAGGATGAGTTGCTCAAGCTGCAGACCCGCGCCCAGCGGACCATCGTCTTTATCTCCCATGACCTCGACGAGGCGATGCGCATCGGCGACCGGATCGCCATCATGGAGGGGGGCCGGGTGGTTCAGGTCGGCACCCCTGAAGAGATCCTGCAGAACCCCGCCGACGGCTATGTGCGCGCCTTTTTCCGCGGCGTCGACCCGACCAACATCCTCACCGTCGGGGACATCGCCCGCGATACCCAGGTCACGGTCATCCGCCACCGGGGCGAAGGTCCTCGCGCCGCCCTGCAGCGCCTGATCAGTCACGACCGTGAGTACGGTTACGTCCTCGATACCGACCGCAGGTTCAAGGGGATCGTCTCCACCGATTCGCTCAAGGAGTTCATCGACGCCGGCGGCGGCCAGGATATCTCCCCGGCCTTCCTCCCCGAGGCCAGCGCTGCCCGGGCCGGCGATTCGATGCAGGACATCCTGCCCGAAGTGACCGCTCGCCCCTGGCCGGTTCCGGTATTGGGCGATGAGGGAAAATACCTCGGCGTTGTCTCCAAGAACCTTTTCCTGCGCACACTGCAGCGCAATCAACCGGAGCAGGAACAGGCCTGAGGCCTGCCCCCGTTCAACCAGTGATCACCAAGGATTAAAACAACATGCGGATATTCGATTTTGACGAAAGAACCATCCCCCTCGACGACTGGGTCCAGAACGGCGTCGACTGGCTGGTCACCAACTACCGGGACCTGTTTCAGATCATCAAGGTGCCGGTGGAGAAAACGCTGGAAAGCCTCGATTGGTTTTTCAATGTTCTGCCGCCGAGCCTGGTAATTCTGCTTTTCGCCTTTCTGGCCTGGCGCCATGCCGGCAAGCGGGTCACCGTGTTTACCGTGTTGACCTTGCTGCTGGTCGGCTACCTGGGGCTCTGGGAAGATACCATGACGACCCTGGCCATGGTGATCTGTTCGGTGGTGTTCTGCGCCCTCGTCGGCATTCCCCTGGGCATCTGCGCGGGCCGCAGCGACCGTTTCGAAATGATTTTACGGCCGTTTCTCGATGCCATGCAGACCACCCCGGCCTTCGTCTACCTGGTTCCGGTGGTGATGCTGTTCAGTATCGGCACCGTCTCCGGCGTCCTGGCGACCATTGTCTTTGCCCTGCCGCCGATCATCCGCCTGACCAACCTGGGAATCCGGCAGGTCCACCCCGAACTGGTCGAGGCCGCCGTCGCTTTCGGCGCCACCCCCTGGCAGGTGCTGCGCAAGGTCCAGTTCCCGCTGGCGCTGCCGTCGGTGATGGCCGGCCTGAACCAGACGATCATGATGTCCCTGTCGATGGTGGTCATCGCCGCCCTGATCGGCGCCGGCGGTCTCGGCGGGCCGGTGGTCCAGGGTCTCAACACCCTCGAGATCGGCCTGGCAACCGTTGGCGGCCTGAGCATCGTGCTGCTGGCCATGGTACTGGACCGCATCACTCAGGGATTTGCACAACGCTGAAGCGGTGGCTGCCTTAACCACCTCAACTCACTCTAGCAGGAGGAAAACCATGCAAAGAACGTTATTCGGCCTGATCGCTCTCACCCTGATGGCGTGCCTGGCAACGCCGGCTGTGGCATCCGAAGACAAGCCCGGCAAAGGGGTCACCGTCCGTCCCGGACGGGCAACCTGGAACACCGGCTTCTTCCAAGAGGCCCTGGTCCGCAAAGGGCTCGAAGAGCTCGGCTACAAGGTCAAGAAGCCCAAGGATCTGGCCAACCCGATTTTCTACCAGTCGGTCGCCCTGGGCGATCTCGACTACTGGGCCAACGGCTGGTTCCCGACCCACAACAATCAGCTGCCGAAAAACTTCTACGAAAAAGCCGACAGCTATGGCTACGTGGTCCGGGCCGGCGGCCTGCAGGGCTACCTGGTCTCGAAAAAGGACGCCGAAAAATTCAACATCAAGTCCCTTGACGACTTCAAGCGCGACGAGGTCAAGCAGGCCTTCGACCAGAACGGCGACGGCAAGGCCGACCTGGTCGCCTGCCCCGCCGGCTGGGGCTGCGAAAAGGTTATCGCCCACCACATGGACGTTTACGGTCTGGACGAGCACGTCAATCCGATCAAGGCCGCCTATTCGGCCAGCATGGCCCAGGCCCTGGCGGCCTACCAGAGCGACAAGCCGGTCTTCTTCTACACCTGGGCCCCCAACTGGACGGTCTTCAAGCTCAAGCCCGCCGAAGACGTGGTCTGGATCAATGTCCCCGAAATCAAGCCGATGGAGGCTCAGGCCGAAGCCGTCGACCGCATGACCGTGGCCGATGTCGAAGGGGCGGTCAGCAACCCGGTCAAGCTCGGCTTCGTGGTCAGCGACATCCGTATCGTCGCCAACAAGAAATTCGCCGAGAGCAACCCGGCGGCAAAGAAATTCTTCGAAGTCTTCAATCTGCCCCTGGCCGACATCAACGAACAGAACACGAGGATGCAGAACGGCGAAGATTCCAAAAAGGACATCGAGCGTCACGTCGAGGAGTGGATCGCCAAAAATCAGGACAAGTGGAATTCCTGGCTCGCCGAGGCGCGCGGCGCGGCGAAATAAATAACAACACCGGGAATCACAGAAAAAAAGGCTGCCTCGAAGACGGGGCAGCCTTTTTTTGGCTGGAACATCGTTGCCCGCGCCGCCACTCACGAATAGGCCAGGTTCTCCTGCTCGGCGACCCGGATGAAGGTGGTGCGCTTGCTCAGCTCCCGGAGGGCCGCGGCTCCGACATAGGTGCAGGACGATCGCACCCCGCCGAGAATGTCCTTGACCGTTTCGCGGATCGGTCCTCGGTAGGGGACCTCCACGGTCTTGCCCTCGGAGGAGCGGTACTCGGCCACCCCGCCGGCATGCTTGTCCATGGCGGTCGCCGAACTCATGCCATAGAACAGCTTGTACTGCTGGCCGCCACGCTCCACCAGTTGCCCCCCGCTTTCATCGTGACCAGCAAACATGCCGCCGAGCATGACGAAATCGGCCCCGCCGCCGAAAGCCTTGGCCACATCGCCGGGACAGGTGCAACCACCGTCGGAGATGATGCGACCGCCCAGCCCGTGGGCGGCATCGGCACACTCGATTACCGCCGAAAGCTGAGGGTAGCCGACGCCGGTCTTGACCCGGGTGGTGCAGACCGAACCGGGGCCGATGCCCACCTTGACGATATCGGCTCCGGTGAGCAGCAGTTCCTCCACCATTTCACCGGTGACCACGTTGCCGGCGACGATGGTCTTATCGGCAAAGGTTTCCCGTACCCTGCTCACGAACTCCACGAAGGCCTCGGCGTAGCCGTTGGCCACATCGATGCAGATGAATTCCACCTTGGGATGGTTGGTCAGGATCTGCTGCAGCCGTTCGAAATCGGGATCGGAGGTGCCGGTACTGGCCATGATCCGGGGGTAGATGTCGTCGTTCTGACGGCCGAGAAATTCGTCCCACGCGGCGACGCTGTAGTGCTTGTGGATGGCAGTCAACATGCCGTACTGGGCCAGCACCTCGGCCACCTCGAAGGTACCGACGGTATCCATGTTGGCCGCGATGACCGGCACCCCGGTCCAATGCCGACGACTGTGCAAAAAGGTGTAGGTGCGATCCAGAGCCACCTGGGACCGGCTTTTGAGGGTAGAACGCTTGGGCCGGATCAACACGTCCTTGAACCCCAATTTCACATCGGTTTCCACGCGCATGACTGCATCCTTTCCGGTTGGTTGGCAACTCGGGCCATCGGTTTAAGAAACCTCCCTGATCCGCCCATGAGCTTTTTACTTTCTCCTTCCGGCCACCGCAGCGGGTTTGGGAACAAAATTTGCTAACTACCAAAGTTGTTTCAGCTGCCAGTTGGCTCATGATTCGTCACAACCGTTACATATCGTTGACCTTTTAAAGATTTCAGGGACCCGCCATGGAGTCAGAATCCTGAACTCCCGAGGATGGCTGGTTTCAACGATTTTCGTACATTATAGCCAAACAAGAGAGCATTCGCAGATGTCCTTTACCGGTGATTTGCAGCACCTGCCCATCGTCGATGTTATCCAACTGCTGAATTCAACGCGGAAATCTGGCACCCTCCGGGTAAAGGGGCGCAAGGCTGAAAATAAAATCGCCTTCCGGGACGGCTTCATCGTCGGGGCCAACCATTCCCATGACAGCGTTCGCATCGGGAAAATCCTCGTCGAAATGAAAGCCATAACCCCCGAAGTCCTCGACCAGGCCCTGCAGGACCAGAGCCTCGCCGGAGCGGCGCGAAAGCCGTTAATTGCGGCCCTCATAGAGGGCAACCAGATCAACCGCAAGGATGCCCTGGCAGGACTGGAGAAATTGATCCAGTTGACGGTGGTTGAAATGGTCAGCTGGACGCGGGGGGTCTTTGCGCTGGATATCGACACGCTGGACATCTCCGCTGAATACCGCTACTTCCCGGAAAACCTCCATCAGGAAATCTGTCTCGACGCCCAGATGGTCCTGATGGATGCCCTGCGGATCTTCGACGAGAAAAAGCGCGATGGCGAACTGGAGGAAGAGGCCGACGACGATGAGTCTTCCGAAGGAGCTTCGCCCGACGGGGAAGATGAAGCGTCAATCTCTGCCGACGATCTCGGCCTGTCCGACCTCGACCAGCTCGAAAGGAAAATTCCCGAAGTCTTTTCGGGCCTTGAAGCTTTCAGCCCGGCCGACATCCACCGCCAGGTCATCCAGGAGAGCCTGGCCGACTTCGCTGCGGAGCAGCAGGAAGAGTTCGTCGATTTTCTGATGCAATTCTCCACCAGGCTCGGCACCTGCGGCGGAGCCGAGAAACCCGGAGGTCAGGCCCGCGCGCTGATCCTGGTCTGCCGCGATGAGCTCATCGTCCACTCGGCCATGACCGTCTGCAAGCATGAGGGGATTCTGGTCTTTGCCACCCAAGAGGAACAAGACCTCGATCGAATCATCGATCAGACCCTGGCCAAGGAGATTGTGCCCATTCTTGTTTTCGACAGTCCGGGAAAAGGCGAAAAAGATCTCTCGCAGGAGGAGATCGTCCGCCTGCGTCAGCTGAAAAAAATCCAATACCCTCAGGTTTCGACCATTCAGCTCGCTTCGGCCTTCGACTACGCCTTTTCCCTGCAAGCGTTCAAAGACGGCGCAAGGGCGGTGCTGCCCAAACCCTTGAAGGAACAGCAGGCCGCAACCTACATCGCCGACCTGACGAACTTTCTGGAAACCTTCCGCACCTTTATCCGGGGTTGCTTTGACAAGCAGGGACACGGCCCGCTGGCCAGGCTCAGAGACTGCACCGCCGAACTGCGTGAACTCGATAACGCTCCGGAGATCTCCTTGGCCCTGCTGCGGCGGGTCTCGGAAGTTTTCGAACGGTCGATGACGTTTGTGCTGCGCAGGAAGGAACTGATCGCCGAAAGGGGGATCGGCATCCGGGGCGACAAGAGCGAAGGACCGACTCCGCCGCTGAAACTCACGATTGCCTTGAGCGAACCCTCGATTTTCCGGCAGGTGGTCGACTCGGGGGAGCTCTTTCACGGGGAGAGTCGCGATGAGGTTTTGCAAAAGACGCTGTTCGCAACCATCGGCGCCCCCCTGCGGCCGGATGTGCTGCTGCTGCCGATGAAAAACCGAGGGCGGGTCATCGCCTTGGTCTATGGAGACTTCGGCACCAGGGAACCGTCTGCCGTGCCCATCGATTTTCTGGAAATTCTGGCCGGTCAGGCCGGGCTGGTTCTGGAGAATTGCCTCTACCGAAAACAGCTTGAAAAGGCCTCTGAAGCGCGGCAACAGCTTCCACCCAATTGATATTGCAAAGGGAGTCTCCGATGGATACGAAAACCTTGAACCAGATATTGGCGATCGCCTTTGAAAAAAGGGTCTCCGATGTTCACTTCGAAGTGGACAATCCGCCTTTTTTCAGGGGCCGCGGTCAGCTGATCCGCTCCAAGCTGGCCAACCTGGCTCCGGCCGACACCGAGTTTATCGCCGCCAGAATCATGGAGCAGAACAAGCGCAAACTTCCCGAAGACCTGACCGAACTGGATGCCTCCTACTCGCTGGCCAACGGCGGACGGTTCCGGGTCAGCATCTTCCGGCAGCGGGGCCATATCGGCATTGTCATGCGGGTCATCCCTCCCCAGATCGGCACCTTTCAGGACCTGCACCTGCCCGCCGTGCTGGGTGAAATCGTCAAGGCTCCGAACGGCCTGATTCTGGTGACCGGGCCCACCGGCAACGGCAAATCGACGACTCTGGCCTCCATGCTGCGTTATCTCAACGAAACCCAGAGCTACAACATCATCACCATCGAGGATCCCATCGAGTTTGTCTTTTCCTCGCAGAAAAGCTGCATCATTCAGCGCGAGGTGGGGATCGACACGGAAAGCTTCAGCACCGCCATCAAGGCCGCCCTGCGCATGGACCCCGATGTGATCATGGTCGGCGAGATGCGGGATCTGGAAACGATCGACGCCTGCATCAAGGCGGCGGAGACCGGCCACCTGGTCTTTTCGACCCTCCACACCCAGAATGCGGCGTCCACCATCAACCGCATGATCGGCCACTTTCCGCCCGACGCCCAGGAGATCATCCGGCAACGGCTCGCCGACATCCTGGTAGCCACCGTGTCCATGCGCCTGATCAAGGACAAAAGCGGCGAACACATCATTCCGGTCGTCGAAGTGATGCGCTCGACCACCACCATCCAGGCCTGCATCCGCGAAGGCCGGCTCGACGAAATCAAAAAGCACATCGAAAACGGCAGCGTTCAGTACCACATGCAGACCCTCGATCAACACCTGCTGCAACTCTGCGAGCGCAACATCATCACCCTCGAAGGGGCCAAGCGGGTCACCAATTCAATGGACTTTGAACGGAAACTGACCTTTACCTGATTATCCGGCAGGCAGGAAAAACCGGAAGGGCAAGTCCTTTTCTGCAATCTTCAAGCGCCCGGCGGTCCGTCGGGCGCCCGCCAACCCCGCCACTGAGCATAGGCACGTATTCCCCCGAAACATCCTTCAGGACCTCAGGACTGGCTGACCCTGGTCAGAAAACGGTCCAGCTGATTGGCGAAAGCGGTGCGGTCGCTCCGGCTGAAGGAGGCCGGACCGCCGGTTTCGACCCCGCCGCTGCGCAGCTCGTCCATGAAATTGCGGATCGCCAGGCGCTCGCCGATAGTGTCGCGGGTGAAGAATTCGCCCCGGGGGTCGAGGGCGTGGCCACCGTTTTCGATCACCTCGGCGGCCAGGGGGATATCGGCGGTAATGACCAGATCGCCGGGCTGCAGCAGCTCGACGATGCGCCGATCGGCCACATCGAAGCCGGCGCCGACCCGGATGGCGTTGATATAGGGCGACGGCGGGGCCTTCAAGGGCTTATTGGCCACCAGGGTGAGCGGGACGCGCCGTTTGTCGGCGGCCCGGAAGAGAATGTCCTTGATCGCCCGGGGGCAGGCATCGGCATCGATCCAGATCTGCATCGGCATCTTTCCTGGAAAATCACCCGGCGCGGGCAGGGACCACCAAACCCAGGCGAATATTCTGCAAAAAGGGCGGCCGATCGGCCGCCCTTTCATTGGTTTTATCCTTGCGGCACAGCGCCGAACGCTCCGTGCCGACTCAGCTATTGCCGGCGGGGCGCGCTCCTCTGCCGGCGCGACGCGGACGGCTGCTCCGCGAGGACGGCAGGGACTTGCCGGCCGAGGAACCCTGGCCGGTCAGCTGGCGACTGTTCCCGGTATCGCCGGTTTTGGCCGTCCGGGGTCTGGCGGTGACTGCGGTGCCGGGCTTTTTGTCCCCCGCCGGCCGGCGGCGCTGATTGGCCGGCCGCGGCGGCCGGGCGAACTCGCTGTCCTTTTGCGGCGCGGCGACGCTGTAATCGAAACCGGCCAGGGTGCGGCGCTCGAGAGAGGCGCCGAGAACCCGCTCGATGGAGCGCACCATCGAGGCATCGTCCCGGGTCACCAGGGTAAAGGCGTCGCCGGTGCGGGCGGCGCGCCCGGTGCGGCCGATGCGATGGATGTAGGCCTCGGGGGTATCGGGGATGTCGTAGTTGATCACGTGGGAGACCTGGCTGACATCGATCCCCCGGGCGGCGATATCGGTAGCCACCAGGATCTGGAAGGTGCCGTCGCGAAAGCCGTCAAGTGCCGCCTGGCGGCGGTTCTGGGACAGGTTCCCCTGCAGCGAGGCGGCCTGGTAGCCCTTTTTGACCAACTGCTCGCCGAGACGCTTGGCGCGGTGCTTGGTGCGGGTAAAGACCAGCACCGACCCGGTATCGGTATGCTGCAGCAGGTCGAGAAGCATGGCGGTTTTGAGATGCTGCTCGACGGGATAGAGGGCGTGGCTGACGGTGACCGCCGGAGCCGTGTTGCCGACCTGGACGGTGACCGGATCGCTGAGCACGTCATGGGCCAGACGCCGGATTTCGTCGGGCATGGTGGCTGAAAACAACAGGGTCTGGCGCTGGCTGGGGATGTGTTTCAGAATCCGCCGGATGGCCGGGAAAAAGCCCATGTCGAACATCTGGTCGGCTTCGTCGAGAACCAGCACCTCAAGATGGGAGAGGTCGATATTGCCCTGATCGATGTGATCCTGGAGCCGACCCGGGCAGGCCACCACAATCTCGGCCCCGTGCTTCAGTTTGGTGATCTGCGGGTTGGCACTGACCCCGCCGTAGATGGTGAGGCTGCGCAGCCGGGTCGGCTGCCCCAGGGTGCCGATGGCCTCGTGGATCTGCTCCGCGAGCTCGCGGGTGGGAGCGATGATCAGGGCCCGGACGTGCCCGCGTGCCCCCTGCATGAGGCGATGCAGGATCGGCAGAGCAAAGGCGGCGGTCTTGCCGGTGCCGGTCTGCGCCAGCCCCATCACGTCGCGGCCATCCATGACGGCCGGAATCGCCTGCGCCTGGATCGGGGTCGGTTTGAGATAACCCGCCGCGACCACGCCGGCAGCGACCTGAGGATGAAAATTGAATCCGTTGAACTCCATAATTTACTTCTTTCTGCGTCCCTTATAAAGAAAGCCCCGGAGGTATTCCGGGGCCTACGATTGTATGTCGTTTTTTCCTGGAACCGCGTGTATTAAGTGTTGACCGTAGCAGCTTTGGGAAAATTCTGTCAAGCCTTATTCCTTATGCCGATCCGCCGGGATAAATTTACGCCCTGCCAGACCGCTCCCCCTGCATACGCTATTTGTGACGGAATACCAGATTTTATCCATTTTAAACTTGCCAAGGGTACCCCAGCTGTTTATAGTCGCGGTTTTTTTGATTCACCCCATGCTGCCTGCATAAGGAACCCCATGTTTGAGCTCATTGTCCGAAAAACCGCAAGTTGTAAAGACGATATCCTTTCCGGGCTGACTGTGGCCCTGGCCCTGGTCCCTGAAGCCGTGGCCTTCGCCTTCGTGGCCGGGGTCGAGCCGCTGGTCGGCCTCTACGCGGCCTTCATGGTGGGGCTGATCACCGCTGCCATCGGCGGGCGGCCGGGCATGATCTCCGGGGCGACGGGCGCGCTGGCGGTGGTAATGGTCGACCTGGTCGCCCGCCATGGCGTCGAGTACCTGTTTGCCGCAGTGGTGCTGATGGGGATTCTCCAGATCACCGCGGGGTTGCTGCGGCTGGGCAAGCTGGTGCGGCTGATCCCCCATCCGGTCATGCTGGGGTTCGTCAACGGCCTGGCGATCGTTATTTTCCTGGCCCAGCTGGGCCAGTTCAAGGCCAAAAACTCCCAAGGAGCACTGGAGTGGATGAGCGGCAACAGCCTGGGGCTGATGGTGGGGCTGGTCCTGTTGACCATGGCCATCATCCACTTTCTGCCCAAGCTCACCCGGGCGATTCCCGCCTCCCTGGCCTCCATCGCGGTGGTCACCGGCCTCGCCCACGGTCTCGATCTGGATACCCGGATGGTGGGCGACCTGGCCTCGGTCTCGGGCGGCCTGCCCCAGTTCCACATCCCCGGGGTTCCCCTGAGCTTGGACAACATCCTGATCATCCTCCCCTATGCGGCCATCCTGGCGGCCATCGGCCTGATTGAATCGCTGATGACCATGAGCCTGATCGATGAGCTCACCGAAACCCGTGGACGGGGCAACAAAGAGTGCATCGGCCAGGGGATCGCCAATCTTACAACGGGCTTTTTCGGCGGCATGGGCGGCTGCGCGATGATCGGTCAGAGCATGATCAATATCAGCTCGGGCGGCCTCGGTCGGCTTTCGGGAATTTCCGCCGCGCTGTTCCTGCTGATATTCATCGTTTTCGCTTCGGGCCTGATCGAGATAATCCCCCTGGCGGCGCTGGTCGGGGTGATGTTCATGGTCGTCATCGGCACCTTCGCCTGGTCAAGCCTGCGCATTCTGCACAAGATCCCGCGCACCGACGCCCTGGTACTGGTACTGGTTTCGGGGGTCACCGTGGTCTCTGATCTGGCCATAGCGGTCGCCGTCGGGGTGATCGTTTCGGCCTTGGTCTTCGCTTGGGAGCGGGCCCAGGAAATCCACGCCCACAGCCATCTGGATGAACAGGGCGCCAAGGTTTATCGCCTGCACGGGCCACTCTTCTTCGGCTCGGTGCGCAGCTTCCAGGACCAGTTCGCCCCCCAGCAGGATCCCGAAGAGGTGGTGATCGACTTCCGGCAGTCAAGAGTCTGCGACCACTCCGGGCTCGAGGCGATCAACAACCTCACCGAGCGCTACCTGGGCCAGGGTAAGCGGCTGCGGCTCAAGCACCTCAGCGCCGAATGCCGCACCCTGCTGCACAACGCCGGCAGCATGATCGAGGTCAACGTCATCGAAGACCCCAAATATCGGGTGGCGACCGACCAATTGGCGTAAAATTTGTCATAAAGGTCGGCCCGAGGCTTCGAAAAATCATTTTTCCGATCGGGAACCGGCCCGAAACGGTCGATTCCAGGGCCGCCGGGGGATAATTTTCCTTTTTCCGGCCAATCTGTTATGGTGGGGTCTGGCAGTGGCAGATCAAACACCCAACCAAAAGGAGCAATCATGGCACAAGTTCAGAACGGCGACACGGCAAAGGTTCACTACACCGGGACGCTGACTGACGGTACGGTTTTCGATTCTTCCCGCCAGCGGGAGCCCCTGGAATTCACCGTTGGCGGCGGCCAGTTGATCAAAGGGTTTGACGAGGCGGTTGTCGGCATGGAAGTCGGGCAGACCAAAACCATCAACATCCCCGCCGAGCAGGCTTACGGACCGCACCGCGAGGAGATGGTCATCGGCGTCGACCGCAGTCAGTTCCCCGAGGGGATGAACCCCGAGGTCGGGCAGCAGCTGCAGACCCAGACCGCCGACGGCCAGCCCCACATCGTCAGGGTCGTCGCCGTCGAGGAATCGAAAGTGACCCTCGATGCCAACCATCCGCTGGCCGGTCAAGATCTGACCTTTGAAATCGAACTGGTCGAGGTGGCCTGACCGGTTTAGCCCCACTGACCGGATAAAACAGCAAAAGGGACGGATCGCTTCCGTCCCTTTTGCTGTTTATAGCGCCGCCATTTCCCGCCCGATAAGGGATTGACACCTTGGAAACGAAGTGCAATTCTAACCATCCGAAAAAAGCCACCCATTCTTAACCCAAAAACAACTATTTAGAGGCCGACCGTTATGACCTTTGACCGCATCGCACTCCAGGTTCCGACCATTCTTCTGCCCAAGCCGGGCCTTGACCTCAGCAAATGGGCGGTCATCGCCTGCGATCAGTACACCTCGGAGCCCGAATACTGGGAGAACGTGCAGCAGCAAACCGAGGGTCATCCCTCGACCCTGGAGCTGATCTTTCCCGAGGTCTACCTGGAGGACGAGGATCCCGGCCAGCGGATTCAGTCGATCAACGAGCAGATGGAGCGGTATCTGGCCGACGGTATCCTGGCGCCCCAGCAGCCCGGCTTCATCCTGGTCGACCGTCAGACCGCCGCGGCCGATTCACGCAAGGGCCTGATGGTCGCCCTCGACCTCGAACAGTACGATTACCGTCAGGGCGCCCGGTCGCTGATCCGCGCCACCGAAGGGACCATCCTCGACCGGCTGCCGCCGCGCATCCGGGTGCGCGAAAAAGCCAGCCTGGAGCTGCCGCACATCATGGTACTCATCGACGACCCTCAGCGCACGGTCATCGAACCGCTTTTCGACCAGGAGCGGGAGCTGGTCTACGATTTCGACCTGATGCTGGGCGGAGGGCACATCAAAGGCTACCGGGTCGACGACGCAGAGAGCCTCCACCGGGTTGCCGCAGCCCTGGGGCGGCTCGCCGATCCACAGGCCTTTGCCGAGCGCTACGGAGTCGACGACCAGGCCGTGGTCCTCTACGCCATGGGCGACGGCAACCATTCGTTTGCCACCGCCAAGGCGATCTGGGAAAATCTCAAGCAGAACGCCGAGGACCCGACCGCGGTCATGGATCACCCGGCCCGCTATGCCCTGGTGGAGCTGGTCAACGTTCACGACCCGGGGCTGGAGTTCGAACCGATCCATCGGGTGATTTTCGACGGCGACTTCGAGGCCATGGCCCTTGAGATGGAGGCCTTTTTCCGCGAACAGGGCGCGATCTTCCGCTGCGAGCGGGCCGCCGACCGGCAGGCTCTGGATGAAGCGGTCCGGCGTTCCGAAGGCCCGAACCGCCATCTGATTCCTTTTGTCACCGACGGGCAATACGGTCTGCTGGTCATCGAAAACCCGGCCTACAACCTGGTGGTGGCCACCCTGCAGTCCTTTCTCGACCGCTTCCTCGAAGGGCAATCTGCGGCCGGCATCGACTACATCCACGGCGAGGCCACCGTCACCACTCTCGGTTCCAGAGCCGGCAACATCGGATTTTACCTGCCGGCGATCTCCAAACACGACCTGTTCAAGACGATCATTCTCGACGGCGCCCTGCCCCGCAAGACCTTTTCCATGGGCGAGGCCGACGAAAAGCGTTTCTATCTGGAGTGCCGCAAGATCACCCCCTGACCGATATCAACCGGCCATGGCCGGGCCGACGACGGAAACCAGCGTCAGTGATATAATTGACACAAAGGAAAAGGAGCCACGACCGGCAGTCGTCGCCGGGGCTGCTGCCCGGCTTCGAGCAGGAGCAGAAGGAAATCGAATCAGCGATCCCCTTCCGTTTCGGAAATGGAGGTCACCATGCTGGCCGAACGATTGAGAGATTTTCTCGACAAGGAGCACATCCGCTATTCCACCATCAGCCACGCCCCCAGCTACACCGCACAAGAGATCGCCGCATCGGCCCACATCCCGGGGAAAAGCCTGGCCAAAACCGTGATCGTCAAGCTTGACGGCCGCATGGCCATGGCGGTTCTGCCCGCCTCGTACCAGATCGACTTCGATCTGCTGCAGCTTGCCACCGGCGCAAGGACCGTCACCCTGGCCGAGGAAGAGGAATTCAGAGGGCTGTTCCCGGAATTTGAAACCGGCGCCATGCCCCCCTTCGGCAGCCTCTACGGCATGGATGTCTATGTGGCCGAAAGCCTGGCCGCGGACGATGAGATCGCTTTCAACGCCGGGACCCACACCGAGCTGGTGAAGATGTCCTACGCCGATTTCGAACGGCTGGCCAGGCCCAAGGTACTGAAGTTCTCGACCCGCCATTGACCTTCGGTGGCTTAGCCTTGCGACCGCCCGGCACCCAGCCTTTCCTCGATCTGCCGGGGCAGGCGGGGGCGGCCTTGTTCATTGAGGGCGGTGCCGATGACTTTCGCCTTGAGGATCACGGCGCCGTCGGCGGGCCGGTGGATGTCCTGGAAAAAGGCGAAGCGAAGAGGTGAAATGCGCTCCAGCCGGGTACCGACGCGGAAGCGGTCGCCGCTGGTCAGGGGCGCCTTGTAATCGAGTTCGGCCCGAACCACCACCAGATTGATCCGTTGTCGGGTCAGTTCGGCAAAATCGAGCCCGAGGACCTTCAGGAACTCATGGCGGGAGTGCTCCAGGTAGTTCTGATAGACGGCGTTGTTCACCACCCCCTGCATATCGCATTCGTAATCCCGTACCTGAAAATCCAGTGTGAAATGATAGTCGGCCATCGGCAGCCTCCTCCCGGCCAGAAATAAATGGGTTGCGCCGGTCATATTAACCGGCCGGCCCGCAGACAGCCAAGCGGAACCTGGCGGGACCGGCGAAAAATCCCCGATCCCTCACTCTGCTCACGTGCGGCGGCGTCATGACCGGCCGGGGCATCGATCAGATGCTCCCCCCGGCCCCGGTGACCGGTGTGAAGCCTCTCTAGCCTCCTGCGCCCGCTGGACAGGTCGCTAAAACCTTGATATATTGGGTTTTTCATGTTCAACTCGATCAAGGAGGCAGCCCATGAGCAGCGGCGACGAAACGCCCCTTTCCTGTGCCAAGTGCAGCGCCCTGTGGCAGAAGCAGGGAACCACCAACTGCTGGAGCGATCCCAACTCCCGGCCCGGCGCGCCCGGCTACTGTCCCTCGGAGCGCGAGGCGGAGATCATCGAGGAATCGTTCAGAAAATACACCGGTGACGACGCCGATGCCCGACTCGCCCGGGTGGCGGCCGAGGTGGAGGGGCTGTGCTACCAGCCGGTCCCCGGTTCGGATGCGGTCAACGCCCGCTGGACCCGGGTCGAGGACACCATCGCCCTGGCCAAATTGATGGGCTGGCAGAGAATCGGCATCGGCACCTGCATCGGCCTGCTCGAGGAGAGCAACCGCCTCGCCGCGATCCTCACCGCCCAGGGATTCGAGCCCCTGTCGGTCTGCTGCAAGGCGGGCAGCATCGACAAACTCGAGCTGGGGATCAGCGAGGCCGCGAAGGTGCGCCCCGGAACCTTCGAACCGGCCTGCAATCCCATCGCCCAGGCCAGATTGCTCAATCAGGCCGGCACCGACATGAACATCATCGTCGGCCTGTGCGTCGGCCACGACATGCTCTTCGCCAAGTACTCGGATGCCCCGACCACCACCCTGGTGGTCAAGGACCGGGTCACCGGCCACAATCCCGCGGCGGTGCTCTACGGCCAGAACTTCTATTACAAGCGCCTGCAGAAACAGCCGGTGATCAGGGACGATGAGTTGGATAACGCCTGAGGGACCGCCGCCCACCATCCAGGCGTCGCCCCCTCGCCCAGGCTCATCGACGTTCCGCGCATCTTGCGGGCAAAGGCGCCCTGCGCCTTCATCTCCCCGGCTGGCTGGACGGTTCTGATTGCAACAACCCCCTATAATCACTCATCCATCGATTAAACGCCCGACAAACAGGCACTTTAGGGCTTGAGATTGGCCCCGGAAAAGGTTATAAGAGCCTCCAAATCACAGCGTCATCCAAACCCCTTACAGAAAAAGGCCAAGCCCCCGGCAGACAGCCCATGGATACAGCCGCCAAACCCAACGTCCCCGATCCTGTTTTTGAGCTCAAAGGCAGTGCCATAACCCTCACGGTGCTGCATCTCTACGATACCGACCTGGCCTGTCTGGACGAACAGCTTCAGGCAAAGCTGGGCAACGCGCCCCATTTTTTCAAGAATGCCCCGCTGCTTCTCGATTTAAGCGAGGTCCCCGAATCTGCCCCGGCCCCGGACTTCTCTGCAATCATCAAACTGCTGCGCGCCTATGGAATGATTGCTGTCGGAGTGCGGGGCGGCACCGCCGACCTACAGGCTGCGGCGATCAATGCCAACCTCGGCGTGTTGGCCAGCGGCAAAGCGGGGGGGGGACCGGCGGCGGAGCCGCAACTCAAGGTGGACCCACCCCTGCCCCATCCCGAGCCCGCTACAGGCGCGCCGGTCCCCACCAAGTTCGTGACCCAGACCGTCCGCTCGGGCCAGCGCGTCGTCGCTCCGGACGGCGACCTGGTGGTGCTGGCTTCGGTCAGCTCTGGGGCCGAAATCCTGGCCGGCGGCAACATCTATGTGTACGGTGCCCTGCGGGGCCGGGCCCTGGCAGGAGCCAAAGGGGCTACCGAGGCCCGCATCTTCTGCCTGCAATTCAATCCCGACCTGGTCGCCGTTGCCGGAGAATACCTGGTCAATGAAGAACTGTCCCCGGCGCACATCGGCAAGACCACCTGGATCTCGCTGCAAGACGATGGACTGAAAATCGAACCCATCGGAACTTTTTCACCCAGATAAGGGAATCAACCGGTTTCTATTGATAGAAACTTCAGGTTAAGGAGGTAACGAAATTGGCCAGAGTTGTTGTTGTCACTTCAGGAAAAGGCGGCGTCGGCAAGACCACGACCAGTGCCGCCTTTGCCGCCGGGCTGGCAAAGCGTGGCTTCAAAACGGTGGTGATCGACTTCGATGTGGGCCTGCGCAACCTGGATTTGATCATGGGCTGCGAACGGCGCGTCGTCTACGATCTGCTCAACGTCATTCACGGCGAAGGCTCCCTCAACCAGGCGCTGATCAAAGACAAGCGCATCGAGAACCTGTACATTCTGCCGGCCTCCCAGACCCGGGACAAAGATGCCCTGTGCCTGGACGGCGTGGGTCGGGTGATCGACGACCTGAAAGGCCGCTTTGACTTCATCGTCTGTGATTCGCCCGCGGGCATCGAACGCGGTGCCATCACCGCCATGTATTACGCCGACGAGGCGTTGGTGGTGACCAATCCCGAGGTTTCCTCGGTGCGGGATTCGGATCGCATCATCGGCATGCTTTCAAGTAAGACCAGGCGTGCCGAACAAGAGCTCGATCCGGTCAAGGAACATCTGGTCATTACCCGCTACGAACCCGGCAGGGTCCACCTGGGCGACATGCTCAGCGCCGCCGATGTCCAGGAAATCCTGGCGATTCCCTTCCTGGGCGTGGTTCCCGAATCCCAATCGGTACTGGTCGCCTCGAACTCGGGCATCCCGGTGACCCTGGCCGATGAGGGCGATGCCAGCCTGGCCTACATGGATGTGGTTGACCGGTTTCTCGGCGAAGAACGGCCTTACCGATTTATCGATCTCCCCAAAAAAGGGTTTCTGGCCCGCTTGTTTGGAACTTGAGATATGAAATTTTTAGACTACTTTCGTTCTTCACGCCGAAGCAGCGCCTCCGTAGCCAAGGAACGGCTGCAGATTATCGTCGCCCATGAGCGAAGCCGCTCCGACCACAGCGATTACCTGCCGTTGCTGCAAAAGGATCTCTTGGAGGTGGTTCGAAAATATGTCCACATCGATGAGGACCAGATCAAGCTCTCGCTGGACCGGCAGGACGATTGCGAGGTGCTGGAACTGAACATTTCCATCCATGAAGGCAAGACCAGGTTGGCGGCAGGTTCGCGCTAAGCTCCGGCTGAGCCGGATTCTTTCCTGTTGGCCTGTGAAAAAAGAGGGGACCGGTTTGTCTAAAACCGGTCCCCTCTTTTTTCCCGCCCCCTCCTCTGCCGGCCTTCCCCCAATTTATTATTGACAGACCGGGTCATCAATGAATATCATTCTCTAAATCTGGAGCAGAAGAGAATGATCGACGAAATTGATTCGCAGATACTGACCATCCTTCAGGAAAAAGCTCGAATCCCCAACGCCGAAGTGGCCCGCCAGGTCGGCATGGCCCCCTCGGCGGTGCTCGAGCGCATCCGCAAGCTGGAAGACCGGGGGATTATCGAGGGGTACGAGGTCAGGCTGAACCCGAAACACTTCGGCCAGCAACTGGCCGCCTTCGTCTTTGTCGAGGCCGGCCGGGCCGGCAACGGCCGGCTGGGCGGGGAGCTGGCCGCCATCACCGGCGTGCAGGAGGTTCACCAGGTCGCCGGCGAAGACGGCTATCTGGTCAAGCTGCGGGTGGCCGACACCGAGGAACTGGGCCGCATCCTGCGCGATGAGTTCACCGCCATCGGGGGCGTGCGGGCTACCCGCACCCAGGTGGTGCTGTCGACCATCAAGGAAACGCGGCGCATCGACCTGGAACCTTCAGAGAATCCCTAGCGGCCAAAGCGCTTTGTGCCACAGCAGCGGCTCGTGGCCTCGCCGGCGCCAAGCGACCGGGGGGTAATACACCTTTCAGAATTCAGCGACCCCGAATCTTCACCCCAAACAGGAGAAACCAGAACATGCCCATGTCCAAGTCCTTCAAGGAGCGCCTCTTTCCCGTGGCGAAAGAGATCGCCGAGCACTTCGGCACCCCTTTCCACATCTACGACGAAGCCGGCATCCGCGAAACCGGCGAACAGCTGAAAAAGGCCTTCGCCGGCATCGACGGCTTCCGCGAGTACTTCGCGGTCAAGGCCCTGCCCAACAAGCGCATCCTGCAGCTCATGAAGGAGCTGGGCTTCGGATTCGACTGCAGCTCGATTCCCGAGCTGATCCTCAGCCGCGAAATCGGCGGCACCGGCGAAGACATCATGTTCACCTCGAACAACACCAGCATCGAGGAGTTCCGCTTTGCCGAAGCCGACGGCGGCTGCATCCTCAACCTGGACGACATCTCGCTGGTCCCCAAGGTGCCCGAATTCCCGGAGCTGGTCTGCTTCCGCTACAATCCCGGCCCGCGGCGAACCGGCAACGTGATCATCGGCCATCCTGAAGAAGCCAAGTACGGGGTGACCCACGAGCAGGTGGTCGAGGCCTATCGGCAGGCCAAAGAACGTGGCGCCAGGCGCTTCGGCCTGCACACCATGGTCGCCTCCAACGAACTCGACTATACCTACATGGTGGAGACGGCCCGGATGGTGCTGGAAATCGCCGAGCTGGTGGAAAAGGAGCTCGGCATCCGCTTCGAATTCGTCAACATCGGCGGCGGCTTCGGCATCCCCTACAAGCCCGAGCAGCAGCCGCTGAACATCGACGCTCTGGCCAAAGAGATCACCGAACTGTTCGACGCCTTCAAGGCCAACCACGGCTACGCCCCACGGATGTACATGGAGAGCGGCCGCTTCATGACCGGCCCCCACGGCGCCCTGGTGACCACCGCCATCAACCACAAGGACACCTACCGCAAGTACGTCGGGGTGGATGCCTGCATGTCGTCGCTGATGCGTCCGGCCCTCTACGGCTCCTACCACCACATCGACGTGCTCGGCAAGGAGAATCAGCCCCAAAGCGAGGTCTACGACGTGGTCGGCTCGCTGTGCGAGAATAACGACAAGTTCGCCATCCAGCGTGAACTTCCTCCCATCGAGGAAGACGACCTGGTCATCATCCACGACACCGGCGCCCACGGCCACGCCATGGGCTTTCAGTACAACGGCCGGCTGCGGCCCAAGGAGTTGCTGCTGCGTCAGAACGGCAGCGTGGAGCTGATCCGCCGCGCCGAAACGGTGGAGGATTATTTCGCCACCTACAACTTCCAGCCCGATCGTTTCACTCCCGCCAAGGGGTAAAACCCAAACCCAACGCCAAGGGCCGGCCCCTGTGCCGGCCCTGCTTCGCCGACCGTCGACGGCACCGCCGGTGCCAATTTTCCGCCCGCCCTGCTCCCGGCTCACCGGCATCCCCCCAAAGCCGGGGATTCTCCGGCCCGGTCTCATGAGTACGGTTTTTGCAAGATCCTCCGTTTGTTGCCCGTCTGCCATCATTCCGTCTCGCATCCTTTCGGCGAGGCGATGCCGGAGGTTCTTCGATCATGGTGAAAATCACCTGTCCCCATTGCCAATTCAGCAAAGCGGTGGCCAGCGAGAAACTGCCCAAGGGTTCCGGACGGATCCGCTGTCCGAAATGCCGGGAGTTCTTTGCCCCGCCAAAACCGGTCGCCCCGCCCCACGACAAGCCGAGTCCCCCCCCACCATCGCCCCCGGCGGAAAAGGCGGCACCGGCTCTGCCGGCGGGATCGGCCGTGCGGGTCAGCTGTCCGCACTGCGGACTGCAGAAGAACGTACCCGCGGATAAAATTCCGCCGGACGTTTCCAGGGTCCGTTGCCAGAAATGCGGGCAGATGTTCGATCTGGCCCGGCACAGTGCGATAGTTACCGCTCCGCCGGCCGCCGAACCGCCCCCTGGCCAAGCTCCTGTTCCACCGGCGCCCGCACGGCACCGCGAGTTGATCGGCATCGGCGATCTGTTCACCCGCTCCTGGGAGATCTTTCGGCGACGGATCGCGACGCTGGTCGGCGTCAACCTGCTGGGCGCCATCCTCGCCCTGATCCCCCTGTTTGCTTTTTCCCAGGCCGGCGACCAACTGGCGGCGGCCTTTCCGGGCAGTCCCCTGGTCGCCGCCAGCGGCACCCTGCTCGGGGCGCTGCTCGGGGCGGCCGTCTTCGCCTGGCTGGGGGCGGCGGTCCTTTACGCCGTGGTCGACGAGGACCTCGGGGTGCGTGAAGCCCTGGGCATGGGCCTGCAGAGGATCGGCGCCTTTATCTGGCTGTTCGCCCTGCTCATGTTCATCGTCACCGGCGGCTATTTTCTGCTGATCATTCCGGGCATGCTGTTCAGTCTGTGGTTTTTCTTTGCCCCCTATATCCTTGCCGGCGAGGATCTGCGGGGCATGGAAGCCCTGATCAAGAGCCGTGAATACCTGCGCGGCTATGGCCCGGCGGTGCTCGGGCGGCTTCTGCTGCTCGGCCTGGTGACCTCCGCCGTCTCGATGCTGCTCGGCCTGATCCCGATCATCGGCCCGCTGCTCGCGCTGCTGCTGATGCCTTTCACCCTGATCTTCTACAATTTGATCTACCAGGACCTGCGCGACGCCAAGGGCAGCCTGAGCTACGCCTGCTCGCGCCAGGAGAAGGCCAAATGGCTCGGCGCCGGCGCGCTGGGCTTCGTGGCGGTTCCCCTGATCGCGCTGGCCATCGGCGGCAGCTCCCTGATCGGCTCGGCCTACTTCATGGGGGCCATGATGATCTCGGACCAGCCGGTAATCACCATGGCCCCGGCCCTCGGCAACCCGGACGAGCCGCTGCCCGAACAGCTGGGCGAGGAGGTCCCGACTCCGCAGAAACTATCCCGCGCCGAGTACCGGGCCCGGCTGGCGACGCCGCCGCCGGCTTTCGCGGAAGGGCCGACAACCTTCAGCGGACCCGCCGCGCTCCAGCTCGATCATTTCTGGGAGGATCCACAGGCGCCCCACCTCTGGCTCAAGGTCCGATCGCTGCCCCTTCCCAACCTCGACCTGATGGACGGCAAGGCCTTCAAGGTGACCATCGCGCGGGCCCTCGACGCTTCGGGTCGCGACCATTACGACCGGGAAAACGGCTTCGAAAAGGAATTTTTCCAGCAGGTCAACTTCAGCCCTGCCGAGGAGGTTCTGGAAGGGATTCGGGACATTCACCTGATGGCGGGTGCAACCCACAACAATCTGACCCGCGTCGAGGGGAATCTGGAGTTGAGTCTGCCCGAAGGCCTGGAGGTTCGCGAAATCGGTCCGGAGATGACCGACCGGGAACTGGCGATCGCCGGCAAGACCCTGGTTCTCAAAGGTATCCAGGAAAGCTCGGTGCTGGTGGAGTTCCGGGGCAACTACGACCACCTGTTGAAGCTGGCGGCCTACAACGCCCAAGGGCAGCCGCTGAGCGGCGCCGGGTCGAGTTGGAGCACCCAGGGGGAGGTCACCACCCTGAACAAGATGTTCAGCGGCCAGGTCGCCTCGCTCAAAGTGGTGGTGGCGGCCGACCTGGCGCACTGGTCCTATCCGTTTACGCTGGAGCGGTAGGGACAGCAAGCCCCCTCTGTCTTTTGCTGCTGCTCCGTATTGAAGCGGCTCAGTACGAGGCCTTGAGCTCCGTCCCCTCCCGCGACTTCGCGTCGTAGATCCCTTTCTTCTTTTCCGTCAGCTTGTCGCAGGGCAGTCCGATGATCTGCGGGGCCTGCTCCTCGGTGGTGAATGCGGGGGTCTGGTAGTGGGCGACAGTGGGTGGCCGACCATGACGGACTGTTTCTGACGAAGAGACCGGGAGTTGAGAACAATGCCTTTCTGGAGCAGGGACAACTTCAGGACGAACGGGGGACCTGGCTGGTCAAGCGCAATTCGGCCATGGTCATCCGTGAGCTCTCGGCCTCTGCCGCCAGAGAGGGGATGAGGCAGTTCAATGGCACCAGCCTGCCGCCGGTGAATCCGGCTAATGCTCCAGATGATTTCGAGCGGCGCGGTCTGGAGACGTTCGAGACGGGCGTCGAGGAGACCGTGGAGATCGAGATCGCTGATACCGGACCGGGAATTGCACCGCCCCCCCGGGGGGGGGGGGAAGAGGAAGAGGAGAACCTCGCGGCCGCCGTCGCCGGGGCCGAAAGGCGCTGCATCCAGCGGGCCCTGGAGAAAACCGGCGGCAACAAGACCGAAGCCGCCGGCATCCTTGGGATCAGCCGCAAGAACCTGCGGGAGAAGATGAAGCGGTACGGGGGGTGAATCGATTATTTGGGTCCCCCGCGGATATCTTCCCCCCATTTCCCCGCGGGGGCGGGGGCGAAAGCGATCTCAGAAGCTCAGGTTCATCTGCAGGTAGGCGAAATCGGCGTCCTCCGCATCGGCCTTGGCCTTCTCGACCGCATCGCCAACGAAGAAGCGGGCGTAAGCGCCTTCGAAGGTAAGGACCTTATTGTACTTGTAGGTTGCCACCAAGTCGATTTCCTGACCGATTTCGTCCTCGCCGTTGGCGGCGCCGGGCCCGAAGATGGTGCCCCCGCCAGCATGAAAGAGTGCATCCTCTTCCTCCGCCAGCCTGAAATACCAGGCGTGCACCTTGGCACTCAGCTTGTCGGTGATCTTGCTGTCGAGCTTGATGGCATAATTTTCGTTGTTGCTCCAGCCGATGCGGTCCATGTAACCGTAATGAAGGTGATTGGTGGGGAAGAGGTTGCTGAAGGTTGTGAAATCGTCGTCGGCCGGATCGTCGTCGCCGGAAGCGTAGTTCGCCTCGATGGCCAGGCGCGTTTTGGCAAACAGCGGTAGAGCGTAGCCGATCTCACCATGGAGGGCAAAGGCCGCGATGTCGAGATTTGCCCCTTCGCCGAACTGGTAGGCGCCCTCGAAACCATAGTCGAACCCAGCCAGTATCGGCCCCTTGACCCGGGTGCCGACGGTCCAGAGTTTCAGATCCTCATCGGTTGCGTGGACCTGGATCGGCGTACCGGCCCCTACGCCCCTGGCTGCCACCTCGGGCGAGTTGTCCTCCAGGTAGAGGAGATAAGCGTCGACAGTCTGCTCGCCGGGCTTCCACATGCCATAGGCGCCGTAGAAGTTCTGATCCTCGTCTCCCCCCTCGGTGGGATTGGGACCGGGAAAGGCGAGAGTCGGGGCGAAGGGGGCGATCGACTCCCCCTCGGCGACGGTATCGTCCAGTTCAGCGATCTTGGTCGCGAAGAGGTCGAGTTGCAGGTCGTCGGCCAGGCGTATCATCGCCTTGGCTCCGTCGAAGGCGCGCCCCACATTGTTCCAGTCGAAAGCACCGATCAGCCGCTCGTCGCCGTAGACCAGGGTCTGGCGTCCGACCCGCAGGGTCAGGGGGAGTCCGGCGAAATCGAGCACGTCGACGTACCCCTGGCGCAGATCGAGGTTCTGCTCATTGCCGGCCTCGTTCTGCTCGGCGCCGAAGACCCGGGAGTCCTGCACCTGAATGAAGGCCTTGACGTCCTCGGTGACATCCATGCCGAGGTTCAGGCGGGTTCTCAATAGGGCGAAATCGGAACTGTTGGGCGTGGCGTTGTCAAAATCGTGATTGTAGCGGTTTTCGTAGCGGGTCCGGATTGCCGCACCGATCGTCAGCTTCCGGGCCTTGGTGAAGACCTCACCGACCTCGACAGCCGCCTCTGCACCCGTGGGCAGAATGACAAGAAACATGGCCAGCAACAGCATGTATTGCTTCATCAGAAACCTCCTTCAGATGGATAAAAACCCCCCGTTGCGGCCTATCCGCAGGCGGGAAGACGATGCTCGTGCGCAGCCCCGCCGGTGACCTCGGAGAGTCGTTGGAGGGGAGAAGGGCCGGTATTACAAAAGCCAGGATGAGCGGTACGGAGTACTAATGTTGCTGCTTTTCATGCTGCCGCCCCATTGAGAAACTAGGGCGGAGCTCTCCCGAGGCGATCTTTTCCATTTCGTCCTCGGCGTGGATGTACACCAGCCCTACCGAACGGACTCCGCCCATGGCGTGGATCTGCCTAACGCGTCCGTTCATCTCGTCCGTCGTTTCAGTGTCGAGAACGGCGACGATGTTGCCGCGGTCGTCGGTCCCATGAACCTCGACCTGCGGCATCCTCTCCAGCTCTTTGCCGATCTGGTCCTTGATTTCGGGGTCGGCCGTTATGACGAATCCACCGATGGGCATGATGGGCCTCTCTTTACAGGGTTACGATAAAGGGTTTGAGCGCTCTGGGGCCTGAGACTTTTTTGATCCGGCAGGCGGAGATCTTGAATTCCGGTTCCTTCGATCCCGGATCGTAGGCGTCCTTGGTCACCAGGTTGATCATGCGCTCGGCATGCATGTCGTGCCAGTAGACGAAGACCACCCCTTCCATCGGCCCTTCCACGATTTTCGCGGGGAACACCGCGCTGCCGCGCCGCGACTGCACTTCGACCATATCGCCGGGGCCGATCCCCATGCGTCCAGCGTCCCGGGGGTTGACCTCGATATAAGCATAGGGGTTGGCCCGCATCAGCTCGGGGATGCGCCCGGTCATGCTGGTGGTGTGCCAGTGATCGACCACCCGGCCGTTGGAGAGGTAGACGGGATACTCGGCGTCGGGCTCTTCCGCCGCGCCCACGTAGTGACGCAGCCAGATCCACAGCTTGCCGTCGCCGTGCGCCGGTCCGTAGAAGACGAAGGGTTTATCCCCTTTGCCGTGCTCGTCCGCCAGCGGGTCGAGGCCGCGCACGAACTTCATCGTCGTGCCGCCGGTGAGGGCGAAGGCCTCGGTGGGCGCGGGCCACTGCACGCCGTCGGGCATCTGCCCGAGCACCTGGTAGCTGGCGCCGCGCAGGTCGTTGTCGCGCCCCTTGGTGAGCTTGTGGGTGTACTCGTTCCAGATCGCTTCGGGCAGGGCGGCGTTCTCCTCCAGGCCGACGAAGGGCTCCACGCACCGGGCGATGACCGGGTCGTCGAGCTTCGCGGCCAGCTTCAGGGCCCATTCGCGCACCATCCACACCTCGGGCATGGCCTGGCCGGGAGCCTGCACCGCCCGGGGAGTCAGCTGGGAGCGGCGCTCGGTGCAGCCGTACACCCCGGTCTTCTCGAAATGGAAGGCCGCGGGCAGGATCAGATTGGCGTACTCGGTGGTGCGGGTGGGAAAGATGTCGCTGGCGATGATGAAGACATCCTCCCGGGCCATGCCCTTTTGATAGGGGGTGGCATTGGGCAGACTCTGGGCGGGGCTGGTGCAGTTGATCCAGATCGCTTTGATCCGTCCGTCGTTGACCGCCTCGAACATGGCCATGGTATGCAGCCCGGGTTTGGCGGGAATACGGCCCCGCGGCACCCCCCAGGCGTCCTCCACCTGATGGCGCAGCTTGTCCTTGACCACCGGCCGATGGCCGGGCAGGATGTGACAGAGCCCGCCCGCCTCGCGCACCCCGCCGCAGGCGTTGGGCTGGCCCGTCAGGGAGAAGCTGTCGGCGCCGGGCTTGCAGAGCTGGCCGGTGAGAATGTGCAGATTGTGGATCAGGTTGTTGGCCCAGACGCCCTGCTGGCGCTGATTGATCCCCATGCACCAGGCCGACAGCGTGCCGCTCGATTTGGCGAACCAGCGGGCGCAGGTGCGAATGGCGGCGGCGGTGATGTTGCCGCCGCAGAGGGCGGCCGCCTTCTCCGGGGTATAGTCCTTGAGGAAGGTCCGGTAGGCCTCCAGGTCCGCGTTCTCCCCCTTGCCCACCTTGAAGGCGGCATAATCGGTCAGAAACGCCTCGTCGTACAGTTTCTCCTCCAGGATCACGTAGGCCATGGCGTTGAGCAGGGCCAGGTCCGTGCCCGGCTTGAACTGCAGGTGCAGGTCGGCGATGCGGCTGGTCGGCGAAATGCGCGGATCGGCGTTGATGACCTTCACCGCATCGGGATGATCCAGCTTGCGTTTCATCACCCGTCGGAAAATGACCGGATGGGCCTCGGCCATGTTGCTGCCGATGAGAAAAAAGCAGGTGGCCTTTTCGATATTGTCATACGAACCGATGGGCTCGTCGGCACCGAAGGAGGTCAGGTAGCCGCCGACGGCGCTCGCCATGCACAGACGCGGGTTTCCCTCCACGTTGTTGGTCTGCAGCCCGCCCCGGAAGACTTTCTGAAAAAGGTAGGTCTCCTCGGTCAGGCATTGCCCCGAGCCGTAGTAGGCCACCGAGTCGTTGCCGTGGGCGCGCACCGCCCGGGCGAACTCCTCGGCGGCGATATCCAGCGCCTCGTCCCAGGAGATCGGCTTGAAGGCGTCCTTCTTGCTTTTGCGGTACAGGGGCTGGGTGAGACGGTCGGGATGGCCGATGAGCTTGTAGAAGAGGGTTCCCTTCATGCACAGATAGCCGAGGTTCGTGCGCGAGTCGGCGACTCCGCGCAGTGCCACCGGCCTGCCGCCGCGAAGGCCCAGATCGACCCGGCACCCCACCCCGCACAGGCGGCAGGTGCCGCGCACCCACTGTTCGGCCTCCGCGCCCTGCGCCAGCCCCTTGACCCCGAACGGCAGACTCATGCCGACATAGGAGGCAGCCGCCAGGGCGGCGGACTTCTTGATGAATTCACGTCTGTTCAGGCTCATAAGGATATCTCCCGGATTAGTTGCGGGCTTCGAAGGAATGGGCCGGATGGCACTGCCAGCAGGTCCTGCCCCCGGCGTGTTCGAACTGGCCGGAATGACAGACCGCGCAGGCCTCGAGGGAAGGCTCTGCCTTCAGCTCCTCGTAGGTGCCGTGACACTGGTAGCATTTGACCTGGCCGATGCCGTGGCCGGAGTCGTGCCAGGAAGAGAAAACCTCCGGCGTGACCCGCCGGTGGCAATCGTGACAGGCGGTCAGCATCTGCTGTTCGCTGAGGGCGGGATGCCCGGGAAGGCCGGCCGATCCGGGGACGGGCGGCATCGATCGGGAGCAGGCCGCTGCCAGAGTCAGACTGCACAAAAGGGTCAATAAGATAATCGCTCGCATGATCTCCTCGGATTTGGGTTCAAGTGCATCAAGGCGGAAGGGACCCCATGTCCCGCCCGTCAGACCTATGGCGGAGTTTGTCCTGTACCCTGACTAAATCCTTGATCGCCTGCTCGCACATGCTGGAACTGTTCTTTTCCACAGTCCGTGCCAGAAATGACGCGACACAAAAAGCAGCCTATTATCAGACAGTTGAACGTTATTAGGCAGAAACAGAAAAACTAAGCCGGATGCAACTGTTACCGGAAGGTTACGTGAAGCGAGAACCAATGCTACCGCCAGGTAACGACAGGAGCGAGGGAAGCAACACGGGAGAGGGGAATCAGACAGGAAGAGTGTGTCGAGCGGTTGGGAGAACATTTGATCCGGTCAGGGCGCATCGAACTGCAGCTCGACGAGGGGGGCTTCGAAAAGTCCGACATGTTCAAGACCCGCCGGTATCCTCACCCTTCCGACAGGGAATCTCGGCGATTGCTGCCGCCATCAACCTGAGTCTTTCCGGCCAGCCAGGGCCAGCAGCTGCTCTTCGATCAGCCCCTGAAAAAGGGCCACCTTGTAGCCGTTGTCCCGCAGCGGACGGGCGTCCTGCATGGCGGCAGACGCCGCCCGGGCGGCCAGACCGGGGGTCAGAACCCGACCGGTCAGGGCGTCCTCCGCTTCCCGGGCGCGCCAGGGCACCGGGGCCGCACCGCTGAGCACGACGCCGGCGGCGATCACCTTATCCCCTTCGAACCGCAGGGCCAGGGCCACGCCGGCCAGGGCGAAATCCCAGGACCGGCGCGCCTGCACCTTACGGTAGACCGAGCGCAGGCCGGCGGCCGCCGGCGGGATCAGCACCTCGATGACGATTTCGCCGGCCTCCAGCACCGTTTCCCGCTGCGGGTCGGTGGCCGGGGGGACATGGAACTCCTCGACCGGCAGGACCCGGCTCCCCTGGGGACCGGCGATGCGCAGCCGGGCTTCCAGGGCGATCAGGGCCGGAGCGGTGTCGGCGGGATGGACGATAAAGCACCGGTTGCCCCCCAGAATGCAGTGGTAGGGATTTTCCCCGCCGACCGCGAAGCACTTTTCCCCTCCCTTGCGCAGGCAGGGAAACTCGCCCCGGTAATACCAGCAGCGCGGCTTCTGGCAGAGGTTGCCGCCGAGGGTTCCCTGGTGGCGCAGCTGCGGGCTGGCCACCTCCCGGGCAGCCTGGGCCAGCAGCGGATGGTGGCGGTTGACCAGGGGGTGGCCGGCCACTTCGGTCAGGGTGGTCAGCGCCCCGATGCGCAGCCCGCCCCCCTGTTCCTCGCGGATGCCGTGGAGATCCTTCAGGCCGCTGATGCTCACCACCTGGGCGGCGTCGAACACCTCGTCGCGCAGACAGCCGAGCAGATCGGTCCCGCCGGCATGAAGAACGGCTCCGGTCGCCGCCAGCTGGCGGGTCGCTTCCTTGAGGGTCCGGGGGCGCACATAGGTAAAATTCGGCAGCATGATCATCCCTCCTTGTCGCGCTCGGCGAGCAGCCGGCCTAGCTGCTGCGGATTGATGGGCGTTTCGGTGACCCGGATGCCGGTGGCGTGATAGACGGCATTGGCCACGGCCGCCGCCGTGGGGATGGTGACCGGCTCCCCCAGCCCCTTGGCCCCGGTGGAATTGGCCTCGGAATCGTCCAGCTCCACCGGCACCGAGACCATCTGCGCCGGCATGTCCAGGGCGGTCGGCAGCTTGTAGTCGTGCCAGTTCCGGTTGACCAGCTTGCCGGTCTGCCGGCGATCGAGCACCCGCGCCTCGGTCATTGCCAGGCCGATCCCCATGGTGATGC
>NPID01002862.1_pt1 | contig 30243 bp, 25 predicted proteins | sample 8637491 | NCBI WGS metagenome assembly NPID01 (sample SAMN07420843, study PRJNA396082) | bioreactor metagenome | isolation source: sample BA6 brine-fed electro-methanogenic bioreactor BA | place: Japan: Kochi | collected 2016-06-14 | reverse complement strand
CTAACCGGACACTACTGACAAAAAGTAAGCAAAAAATGACTGCCCCTGCGGGGGGCATTCCTGTCGCGGCGGTTCAGGGGGACTGGCGAAGGTTGGTGCAGGTGAACGCCGCCGGTGCTTCGTGGCGAGGAAGCTTATCCCTGAATGCTGTAGTCATGACCGTCGTCTACCCTCCAGAAGGGGGAATCCTGGGCATTTGACCAACTTAAGAGTAAAGTGGATAACCAGATATCTGAAATCGAACCGGAAAGGAACTCCCCTCCCATGCCGACCAAATCCGTTTCCTTCGTCGCTAAGTCGGGCACCGGCAAGACCACCCTGCTCGAGAAGGTGATCGTCGAGCTCAAGGAGCGCGGCTACCGCATCGGGGTCGTCAAGCACGACGCCCATCGCTTCGAGATCGACCACCCGGGCAAGGACAGCTACCGGCTGACCGCCGCCGGGGCCGACACCATGCTGATCTGCTCCCCGGAAAAGCTCGCCCTGGTCAAGCAGCACGCCGCCGCTCCGTCCATCGAGGAGCTGCTCGAAACCTATTTCGACGATGTCGACCTGGTGCTGACCGAGGGATTCAAGAAGAGCGGCCTGCCGAAGATCGAGATCCACCGCCAGGAGCGCAGCCCGACCCTGCTGTGCCGCGGCGAGGCGCACGACCCCTCCCTGGTGGCGGTGGCCAGCGACGCGGCGCTTGACCTCGACGTGCCGGTGCTCGACCTCAACGATGTCCGGGCGGTGGCCGATTTCGTCGAAAAATCCTTTCTGGCCTGATTTGCAGGAGACGCCCATGAGCTACGGCATGACCCGGGACCAGGCCTGGTCCCTGCTCAACGAGCAGGTGAAGACGCCCAACATGATCAAGCACTGCCTGGCCAGCGAGGCGGTGATGCGCGCGTTGGCCGAGCGGCTCGGCGAAGACCCCGAGAAGTGGGGGCTGGCCGGGCTGCTCCATGATCTCGATGTCGAGCGGACCGCCGCCGACCTGACCCGCCACACCCGGGAAGCGGAAATCCTGCTGCGGGAGCGGGGGGTGGACGAGGAGATCATCGAGGCGATCAAGCTGCACAACGAGATGGCCCACGACCGGCGGCGCAGCGAAGTGCTCCACCATGCCCTGGCCGCCGGGGAGACCATCACCGGCCTGATCATCGCCACCGCCCTGGTCTACCCTGACCGCAAGCTGGCCAGCGTCAAGCCCAAATCGGTGCGCAAGCGGATGAAGGAAAAGGCCTTCGCCGCCGGGGCCGACCGGGAGATTATCCGGGAGTGCGAAATAATCGGCATTCCTCTCGATGAATTCTGTGAAATCTGCCTGGGGGCGATGCAGGGAATCGCCGAGCCGCTGGGGCTGTAGAACATCCAGGGGGCGCTGTTGGCGCCCCTTTTTTCGTATCTCCCTGCCGAATCTTTGGCCGCCGCGGTTGAAATACGGCCAGCCTGTGGTTCAATTATCTACCGATGCATTAAAATTCTATTGCCGTCTGCCGCGCCTCTTAAAAAATCCTCCAAGACGGAATTTTTTTTCAGAGGATGCAGGATCTGCCCCCTGCAGGTGAGTTCATGCCCCCTGTTGCGCCGGAAAACCTGATCCTCTTCAAGTTCTTTCTGATTCTCATCTATTTCGTTCAACTCCCCTTTGCCGGCTTCATGATCGGGGGCTCCCTGGTCGCCATCCTGCTCGACATCTACGGTCGTATCGGCCGCAGCGCGGATTTTTGCCGGTTCGGCAACGAACTGCTGGCCAGGGCGACCCAGAAAAAAAGTTCCGCGCTGCTGCTCCTCCTGGCGGTGGCGGTCAATCTGGTCTGCGCACGGCTGAGCTACCCCCAGGCGACTCTCCCGGGGGGCTACGCCGCGGCGGTTTTGATCCCCCTGGCTGCGGGGCTGTCCCTGCTGTACCTGCACCGCTTCGGGGCCCTGGGCCAAGGGTCCGCGTCCCCCTTCAGCCTCACTCTCGGCCTCGGCGGGCTGGGCGCCATGCTGGCCGGCTACTTTCTGCTGTTTTTCGGGGCCGCCCTGCTGGTCATGCCCGATGAATGGCCCCATCTGCACCATCTGCCGGGGCTGCTCCTGTCCTGGAACGGGGTATGGAAATTTGCCGGGTTTCTCGCCCTCGCCTTCGCCACCTCGGGGGCCGCCATCCTGCTCATCGGCGCCAGCGCCTCCCGGCGGCCCGCCGAAGACCCCGCCTATCAGCGCTTCATCGAGCGCACCGGCGCCGGGCTGGCCCTGACCTTTCTCCTGGCCTGGCCGCTGTTTCTGCTCCTCGACCTGTATACCCTGCCCCGGGCGGCCCTTTCGGGCGACCTGTTCGTTGTCGCCGGCGCCGGGCTGGTGCTGGCCCTGGCAACCTGCTTCCTGCTGCTGATGAGTTTGGAAAACCGGCGGCGCAGCTTCGCCCAGGCGGTTCTGACCGGATGCCTGGCGATCTTTCTGGCCTGGATTCTGACCGACCACCTGGCCCGGGAAACGGCGCTCAGCGAACCGACCCTGGCCGGGGGCGAACTGATGCGCACCGCCTTTCGGGTCAGCGAACCGAAGGCTGTCGAACCGCCCCCTGCCGCTCAGCCTGTGAAAGAGGCGGTGGCGGCCGGCCAGGCGGTGTTCGAATCGGTCTGCGCCGGCTGTCACCGTTTCGATCAGCGGGTGGTGGGACCGCCGCTGAATGCGGTGCTTGGCAAATACCGGGGCGATCTCGACGGGCTCAAGGCCTTTATCCGCAATCCGGCGAAGATCAACCCCGATTATCCGCAGATGCCCAGCCTGGGCCTTGGCGAAGAAAGGCTCGACGCGGTGGCCCGCTACCTGCTGGACAAGGCGCCGAACTGATTCATGATTCAGGGACCTGACCATGGGAATTCGTTTCAATGATGCCCAGAAGCAGCTGCTTGCCCGGTTGCTGACCCGGCTGGGCCTGCTCGGCGTTTTCGGCTTCTTTCTGCTGCTGGTGGCGGCGATGGGGGTGGACTGGGCGCTGACCGGCCGGGCCCCGGAACAGCCGATCGCCTTTCCCCATACGGTCCACGCCGGCCGGCTGCAGTTGCCCTGCACCCACTGCCACCTCTATGCGGACAAGTCCCCCCGGGCCGGGGTGCCGACCCTCGATATCTGCATGAACTGCCACCGCAGCATCGCCGCCGACCGGCCGGAGATCGTCAAGCTGCGCCGGCATTACGAGGAACAGCGGCCGGTGGCCTGGGCCCGGGTCCATGGGCTGCCGGATTTCATCTATTTCACCCATAAGCGGCACGTGCGGGCGGGGATCGACTGCTTCGCCTGTCACGGCGCGGTGGCGACCATGACCCGGGTGCGCCAGGTGCGGCCCCTCAAGATGGGGTGGTGCGTCACCTGTCACCGCAGCAACGGGGCGCCGACCGACTGCGCCATCTGTCACAAATAGGAACCGGCATGGACCGACGGAACTTTCTGCAGATACTCGGCCTCTTCTCCAGCGCCACGGTGCTCTCCTCCTGCGGTTCGCAGGACGGTCAGAAGAAGCTGATCTCCTACCTGGTGCCGCCCGAGGACGGCGTGCTCCCCGGCCAGGCCCGCTGGCAGAGCTCCACCTGCACCGAGTGCCCGGCCGGATGCGGACTGGCGGTGCGCATCCGCGAAGAGCGGCCGGTCAAGCTCGAAGGCCTGCCCGAACACCCGGTCAGCCGGGGCGGCCTGTGCGTTCGGGGGCAGGCTTCGCTCTGGCGGCTCTACCATCCGCAGCGTCTGCGCCAACCGATGCGCCGGGATGAGCAGGGGCGGCTGTGGCCGATCGGCTGGGACGAGGTCTACCGCCTGATCTCCGAGGGGTTGGCCAGGGCCCGCGCCGCAGGCCGCGGCAGCGCCTACCTGGCTGACCGGACCACCGGCACCCTGAGCGAACTGATCGAGCGCTTCTGCCGGGAACTCGACATCGAACGGCTGCCCGAATTCGAGCTCTACGCCCACGCGGCCCTGCGCAAGGCCAACCGGGAGCTGTTCGGGATCGACGACGTGCCCCTGTACCGCATCGATCAGGCCGATCTGCTGATTTCGCTGGGGGCCGATCTGCTCGAAACCTTCGTCAGCCCGGTGGACCAGGCCAGCCGGCTCGCCGGGGCGCGAACGGCCGACGACTTTCGCTGGTACCACCTGGAGCCCCACATGTCGCTCACCGGCAGCAACGCCGACCGGCGGCTGGTGCTGAACCCGGGCAGCGAAACGGTGCTGCTCACCTTTTTGCTGCGGCGCCTGGAGGCCTCGGGCAGGGCCCGTCGGCGACTGCCTGAAGCCATCCTCGCCGCCCTTCCCGCCCCGGCGCTGGCCGAGGTGGCCGCAGCTACCGGGCTCAAGGCGGCGGTGATAACCGAACTGGCCGAGGCGCTGGCGGCGGCGGAAACTCCCCTGCTGATCGCCGGGGGCGCGGCCACCGCCCGTCCGGGCGGGCTGGGCCCGGCGGTGCTGGCGGCACTGGTGCAGTGGAGCGCCGGCATGATCGGCCGGACCGTCGATTTCGGCCGGCGCCAGAATTACCCGGGCGTCGGCACCCTGATCGATCTGGAGACCCTCAACCGGCGGCTTGGCGAAGAGGCGATCGGGGTGCTGTTCGTCTCCCGGGCCAACCCCCTGGCCCTGTTGGGACCCGCGGCCCTCGCCGATAACCTTCCCAGAGCGGAGCTGCGGATCGGCCTCACCGATTTTGTCGACGAGACCGCCGGGGCCCTCGACCTGCTTCTGCCGCTGAGCCATGCCCTCGAGTCCTGGGGCGACCGCGAGCCGCAGCAGGGGGTGCGAACCCTGCTCAAGCCGGCCATCCCGCCCCTCCACGACACCCGCAGCGAGGGCGACATCCTCCTGCAGCTGCTGGAGGCGGCCGGTCGGCAGAAAATAGCCGGCAGCTATCAGGAATTTCTTTTCGCGAGCTGGGAGAGCCGTTACGGCAGGGAGACCCTGGAGCGGTTTGCCGCCACCGGTTTCGTCGCGGAGCCGGTGCGCGAGCCGGCGGTGGATCTGAATCCGGCGGCAGCCGCCCGCCTTTGGGCGGAGGCCGCCGGCGCCGGGATCGCCCGAGGACCGGTGCTGCTGATCACCCCTTCGCTGCGCACCTATGACGGGCGCAGCAAGCTGATCCCCCTGCTCGCCGAGATCCCCGATCCCCTGACCACCATCAGCTACGGTGCGTGGCTCTCCATCGGCCCGGCCAGGGCCGCGCGCCTCGGCGTCGGCGACCGCGACCGGCTGCGGCTGGCCCATGGCGGGCAGGGCCTGCTGCTGCCGGCCAAGCTCCAGCCCGGCCTCGCCGAGGCGGTCGCCACGGTGCAGATCGACCAGCTGCCCCAGCCGGTGCGTTCCCACGATCCGGCCAGCGGCGAAGCGGTCCTGCTGCTGGCCCGGCCGGGCATCGAAAAGGCCGGCGGAGCGGCCGAACTGCCGATCCTCGCCGGATCGACCTCCCAGCAGGGGCGGGGGCTGATCCCCGATCCGGTTCACCGGGATGCGCCCAAGGAGCATCCGCAGGCCAGCCTTTACCCCCAGCATCCGCACCCCGACTACCGCTGGGCCATGGCCATCGATCTGCGCCGCTGCATCGGCTGCAGCGCCTGCGTGGCGGCCTGTTACATCGAGAACAGCGTGCCGGTGGTCGGCCGGGCCGATCATCTGAAGGGTCGGGAAATGTCCTGGCTGCGCATCGAACCCTATTACGACGAAGAAGGGCGGGCGGACTTTCTGCCGATGCTCTGCCAGCACTGCCACAGCGCCCCCTGCGAGCCGGTCTGCCCGGTCTACGCCGCCTACCACAACGTCGAGGGGCTCAACGTTCAGGTCTACGCCCGCTGCGTGGGGACCCGCTACTGTTCCAACAACTGCCCCTACAAGGTGCGCCGGTTCAACTGGTGGGACCATCGCCGCCCCGAACCCCTGGACCAGATGGTCAATCCCGACCTGGTGGTGCGCAGTCGCGGCATCATGGAAAAATGCACCTTCTGCATCCAGCGTATCCGGGCGGCCCGCGATACGGCCAAGGACGAGGGGCGCAAGATCCGCGACGGTGAGCTGACCACCGCCTGTGCCCAGAGCTGCCCGACCGGGGCGATCGTTTTCGGCAATCTGCTCGACGAGCAATCCGAGGTCTACCGCTGGGCCCACTCGAAAAGGGCCTACCGGGTGTTCGAGGAGCTGGGGACCCAGTCGTCGATTTACTATCTGAAGCCCTGATGGTTGATTTGTGGGACCGGGTGGGCACCGCCCACCGCTTGAATGGATGTTAGGCATGAACGAAAACCCTGAAAATACCGATCCTCGAGAACGGGTCGAACGGGACGTGCTCGCCGCCATGTCGCGCCCGAGTCGGCGCTACCTGGGCGCGCTGGGGCTGTGCAGCCTGGCGGTGCTGCTCGGCCTCGGCCTGTTCGCCTACCAGAGCTTCACCGGGCTGGGGGTGGCCGGAATCACCCATCCGGTGGGGTGGGGGGTGTACATCACCAACTTCGTCTTCTGGGTCGGGATCGCCCATTCGGGGACGCTGATCTCGGCGGTTCTGTTCCTCTTCCGGGCCCGGTTCCGCACCAGCTTCAATCGGGCGGCCGAGGCGATGACGGTCATCGCCCTGCTGGTGGCGGGGCTCTTTCCGCTGATTCATCTCGGCCGGGTCTGGATCTTCTACTACCTGCTCCCCTACCCCAACCAGCGCCATCTCTGGGTCAACTTCCGCTCGCCGCTGATCTGGGACGTGTTCGCCGTGACCACCTACCTGATCGTCAGTCTGGTCTTCTTCTATGTCGGCATGATCCCCGATCTGGCCGTCGCAAGGCGCCGCTTCGACGGCCTCCGCGGCAGACTCTACGCCCTGGCGTCCCTGGGCTGGACCGGCACCCTCAACCAGTGGCGCCACTACAAGTGGCTCTACATTCTGCTCGCCGCCTTTGCCACCCCGCTGGTCGCCTCGGTCCACTCCATCGTCTCCTGGGATTTCGCGGTCAGCATCATCCCCGGCTGGCACACCACCATCTTCGCCCCCTATTTCGTCGCCGGGGCGATTCTCTCCGGCACCGCCATGGTGATCACCCTGGTGTTCCCCATGCACCGCATCCTCAAGCTGGAAACCTACATCACGGTCGATCACTTCGAGGCGATCGCCAAGATCTTGCTGTTCACCTCGCTGATCGTCAGTTACTCCTACATCGTCGAGACCGGCCTGGCCTATTACGGCCACAACCTCTTCGAGGAGGAACAGTTCCGCTACCGCAGCTTCGGGGACTACGGGCTTCTGTACTGGATCATGATCTGCTGCAACTCGCTGCTGCCGCTGACCCTGTTCGTCAGGAAGCTGCGGCGCAACCTCAACTGGCTGTTCGGCGTCTCCCTGCTGGTCAACGTCGGCATGTGGGTCGAGCGCTTCGTCATCATCGTCAATTCCCTGGCCAGGGACTACGATCCCTACGCCTGGGGGACCTATACCCCGAGTTTCGTCGAGTTCGGCATCACCCTGATGTCCTTCGGGATGTTCTTCGCCCTCTACCTGGTGTTTCTCAAGACCCTGCCGGTGCTGTCGATGACCGAGATCAAGGAGCATCTGTGATGGCCGATCCGCTGATTTTCGAGGATAAGGAGCTCTTTCTGGATAAGCTGCGCGAGCTCAAGGGCGCCGGGTTCACCTGGCAGCAGCTGCGGGTGCACATGCCTTTCGAGGTGGCCGAGGTCGAGACGATTCTCGAGGTGCAACCGGGGGGGATGCGCTATTTCGCCGTCTTCGGCGGGCTTTCCGGCTTTCTCGGCGGGCTGGCCTTCACCATCTACACGGTCCTGTCCTGGCCGCTGATCACCGGCGGCAAGCCGATCATCTCCCTGCCGCCGTTTCTGCTGATCTCCTACATCCTGACCATCCTGTTCGGATCGCTCGGCTCCTTCGGCGGCTTCCTGCTGCTGGCCCGGCTGCCGAGCGTCAAGGGCATCGCCTATCCCGATGAATACGGCAACCGGTTCGTCATCATCCTCGAGGACGGAGAGGGACCATGGAAACGGTAAAAATTCGCTCCGGCCAGTTTTATCTGGTGCTGCTGATCCTGGCCTTTTCCGTCGCCCTGCTGGAATACGGCGGGCTGGTTCCGAACCGGGGGGCGTTGCTGGTCTCCCTGGTCTTCTGGGCGACCCTGGTCCAGGGAGGCGTCGCGGTGGTGGCGACGACCGAGCTGATCGACGCCAGGTGGATTGCCTCGCTGAAAAAGGAGCTGCTCTGCTGTTGTCCCCTGTTGCTGCTGGTCCTGGCCCTTTTTCTGCTGCTGCTGCCCCAGCTGGAGATCTACCCCTGGGTGGAGCACCCCGGACGCTGGCTGAACGAGCCCTTTTTTGCCGGTCGCAACCTGGTTCTGCTGGTGCTGTGCTACCTGGTCGCGCGGCGTTTCGCCCTGCACAGTCTGCGGAAATCCGACCGCCGGAAAACCTATGCGGTCATCTACCTGTTTCTGTTTGTCACCTCCCAGAGCCTGGTCGCTTTTGACTGGGTGATGTCCCTGGAATATCCCTGGTACAGCACCCTGTTCGGGGCCTATTTCTTCGTCGAGGCTCTGTACGCGGGGTTTGCCATGGCCGGGTTGGCCTTGCTGTTTTTCTACCCGGTCAAGCGGCGGGAGGATCCGACTCGAGCCGAGCGCCACTTGCGGGACGTGGGTCTGTTGGTGTTCGGCTTCAGCGTCCTGTGGGTAGGCCTGTTCTTTGCCCAGTTTCTGCTGCTGTGGTATGGCAATCTGCCCGAGGAGGTCGGGTTTATCCTCGAACGCACCTCGGCGTCTCCTTACCGGGAGATGGGCTGGCTCTTTCTCGGGGCCAACTTCCTGGTGCCCTTCGCCATCCTCATTTCCCGCCGGGCCAAGCAGAATGTCTGGGTGGTCGGCGCCGTTTCGCTGGTGGTGCTGGCCGGCCTGTTTGTCGAACGACTTCTTTTCATCCTGCCCGTTGTGCCGCTGCACACCGGCTCGCTGCTTTTTCAGAACGTTCTGATCGTCGCCACCTGGCTGCTCCTGCTGCAGAGCAAGGAGCGGCTGTGGCTGGCGCGGGAATAGGCGGGGATAATCGGATCTGGTTTTGCCCGGACAGCCTCCGGGCTGACTTTACAGCCTGGGTTTAGCTGCTACTATCAGACCATAAGGTTGATTTCCCCAAAGGAGGCGTTCCCATGACCTACGGCAAAGAGAGGATCTATAAGAAAATCGAGGTGATCGGTGTTTCCGGCAAGAGCATCGAAGAGGCCGTTCAGGCGGCCGTCAGCCGGGCTCATCAGACCCTGGAAAAACTTTCCTGGTTCGAGATCCAGGATATCCGTGGGCATATCGGCGAGGACGGCAGGGTCAACGAATACCAGGTGGTGATCAAGGTGGCCATGGAATTGAAATAAGCCCGGTCGAAGAAAATAGAAAGGCTTGCCGTTCGGCAAGCCTTTCCGGATCAGAACACGGGATATGGGCGAGGCCGGGATGATGATCATCCCGGCCTCGCCTGGTTTTACTCAGCAGGGGTGGACGTTGCTGCTCCCCACCACCTTGGGCTTCATGTACTTTTTCATTGGTGCCTCCTTCTGCCTGCTACCGGTTCCCCCGCGGTCGGGGGAGCGGCCAGGCGGTTAGCATTCGGGGTATTCAGAAAATCAAGCAGCTGAATTACTCGTAGACCTCCAGCTCGTAGATGGAGAAGCCACGGTCGTTGTCGGCCTTGTTGCAGTAGATCCTTACGTAGCGCGCCGAGCGGCTGCTGAAGGTGATCTCCTCACGGCCGCCGCGACCTTCCTTCTGCTCGCGGACCGTGCTCCATTTGCTGCCGTCGGTGGAAACCTGGACCTGGTACTCCTTGGCGAAGTAATTGTGCCAGTTGATCACCACCTTGCTGATGGTGTAGGAGCCGTTCAGGTTCACCCGCAGCCACTCACTCTCCTTGTCGGTAGTCCACCAGCGGCTGCTGGCGTTGCCGTCGACCGCCTTGGAGGCTTCGTAGCCGGAGCGCTGACGGGAGGCCGAAGCGCTCTGTCCCGCGGCGAGGTTGCCGCTGGCCGCGCCGCCGCCGCTGCTGGCCTGATCGAAGGACGGCACGGTGTAGGTGCGGCCGTTGTGCTCGATCTGGACCTTGTTGAAGCTCAGGCTCGGCTGGCTCCACTTGCGCCCGCCCTCATCCTTCAGGCTTTCACCGTTGGGCTTGACGTCCTTGCGGACCTCTTTTTTGCCGCCATTGGTGTACTGGTTCCAGAACATGGCGAACTTGCCCTTGCCGCCGACCATGACGGTGTAGCCCACCGGCCTGCCGGGCGCGGCATGGAAAGGGTCCTGGTTGTGGCAGGCGGCGCAGGCCCCGTAGTTCTGGATCGGGCCGCCCTTGTCGTGCTGGTACTGGCCGTGACACTCGCGGCAGGCGGCCTGCTTGGGGCGGTCCTGCGCCCAAGCCGGCACCTTGTGGCAGTGGGCGCAGTCGCCGGTCTGGGCGAAAGTGGTGCTGTGGTGCGGGCTGGAGGTGTGGCAGGTCGCACAGACCGAAGGATCGCTCACGCTCTGGTGACAGGCCCCACAGTTGCCCCCGAGCCGGGCCAGGGGAGAATTCGGCCCCTCATGATGAAGCTGCGGAATCGGTGCCGTATGGCAGGCGCTGCAACCGTCTCCGGCCACTTGGACAGTCGCATGGCAGAAGGTACAGTCCTGGGTCGGTCCCGGCTGGGCCTGGGGTTGCCCGTGGTGGTTGCGGTTCTGGTGACAGGCGGCGCAGTTGAGCAGCTCGGCCTCGGCCCCGGTATGGCAGGCGGTGCATTGACCCAGTTGGGCGGTTTGGGTGGCGTGGTGCCGCTCGTTGATCGGCTGCATGCCGGGCGCCAGGTGGCAGATTGCGCAGTCGAGGCTGGCCGGATCGATGCCGGTGTGGCAGGCGCTGCACTGGCCGGTGGTTCCGGCAATCGTCATGGTATGGTGCAGCGTCGGAATCGGATTGGGTTCCGCGATCTTGGCCGCATGGCATGCCTCGCAGCCCTGGAAGACCGTATCGGCACCGGTATGGCAGTAGGTGCAGTCAAGATTCTGGCCGGGGGCGACGGTGTTGTGATGACGTTCGGCTGCCGTGCCGGTGGCCGAGGTGTGGCAATCCGAGCAGGAAAGGTCGGCCGGGATGCCGGTGTGACAGTAGCTGCAGTCAAGGTTCTGGCCGGGGGCGACGGTGTTGTGATGTCGCTCGGCCGTCGTGCCGGCGCCCGAGTTGTGGCAGTCGCTGCAACTGAGCCCCTGCTGAACCCCCGCGTGGCAGGAAGTGCAGTTGCCCGCGATCGCCGGTGGGGTCGCGTGGTGGGTTTCGGGAATCGATGCGGTGCCGACCACGTTGGTGTGGCAGTCGGTGCACTGGGCGATCGAGGGTTTCAGGAAGTAGTAGGCGCCGCCGACGTTGACCAGGTCGTGGCAGCTGTAGCAGTCCATGCCGAGCTGCCCTGGCACGGCGCTTGTGTGGTGAATGTTGGCGGCCTTGAAATCGTGACAGCTTCGGCAACTGTCGGCGTTCTGCACGATCTGGGTGTGACAGCTGCTGCAGTTCAGGCTCTTGGTCGGGGCGACGGTGCCGTGATGGAAGTCGCGATTATTGCCGGCCTGATGACAGTTGACGCAGCCGGAGCCGACGGTCCCTGCCGGGAAGGAGGTGTGGCACTGGCTGCAGTCCAAACCCTTGCTGGGAGCCACGGTGCCGTGGTGAAAATCCCGGTTGTTGCCGGCCTGATGACAGTTGGCACAGCCGGAGCCGGCGGTGCCCGCCGGGAAGGAGGTGTGGCACTGGCTGCAGTCGATATTCTGGGTCGCTGCGGCGGCATGATGCTGGTCACGCTTGGTGCCCGGAGCGTGGCAGGTCTGGCAGTTGGTGATCTGCAGGATCTGGTCGTGGCAGGAGGTGCAATCGAGGTTGTTCTGCGCACCGACCAGCGCATGGTGCTTTTTCTGCACGGCGCCGTTGGAGCGGTCGTGACAGTTGGTGCAGTTGCTGCTGTCGACGATGTTGGCGTGGCAGGAATTGCAGGCCAGCCCGGAGGCTGCAATTTCGTGGTGGCGGGTGCGAACCTTGCCCTCGTGGCAGCTCAGGCAATTCGCCAGCTCACCGACGCCGGTGTGGCAGGCGGCACAGTTGCCGGCCAAGGCCGGTTCGGTCTGGTGATGATTGTTCTGCAGTCCGCCGAAATTATGGCACTGGCTGCAGTCGCCCGAGGTGGTGACGCCGACGTGGCAGGTGGTGCATTCTCCCCGGCTGAAGGCCGAGTTGGGATCATCCGCCTGGTGGTGCTTGGATACAACGTTGGTACCGTGGCAGTCGGTACAGTTGATAGCCGTCGTTCCCTGCGCGGTTGCGGTCAGTACCGAAGCCGGTACCAGGACCAACAGCAGCAGCAGGGTCAGCAGGTACTTCTGCCCCCTCCGCTCGCGCTGGGCGAGCTCCTTCTTACCCCCCATAATCCTCGTCTCCCTTTGTCCATTTGTGGGTTTAGCGCCCGGCTGCTCAGACGTGGCCCGAAAATCAAGGTTTTCGGGCGGTATCTGGTCGCCGGGCCCAGTTCGGTTGGCAATCCCTGGTATCGCCTCCGGGATTTATTCCGAGCATATTGTCATTCATACTAAGGGAAAAGGTTTTTCGCTGTCAATGGTTCCGTAAAAAATTCTGACATAAATTTGTCAGGCTTAAACACGAACCGGGAGGAAACAGCCGTTTTCCGTCAGGTCCAGTGAGCGGCCAGGCCGGTGCCTGATCGGGAGGGGGGGCGATGTCCTCGTTTGGCGATTAAGTTGAACAGCGATAAGCGCTTTTGCTTCGTGTTAACGGAGCCCATGAATCATTTGGCGCAATTCCTGAAGCGCCCGATCCTTTGATAATGGGGATCACCAACAGAAAGATAGTCGGGCAAATCACGGGCTGCGAAACAGGCTGGGAAATGTTTTTGACGAAAAACTGTCTGACGTGGCGGGGGAGGGCGAAAAACCGCCCGGCGGTTTGGCGCCGGGCGGTTTATTAATCTGGAATCGTGTTTCTATGAAATGGAGCTATGCCCCGATGAACACGGCCATCTCAAGGCAATCGCCGTCGGCAACGTGGATCGGAAACAGCAGGCCCGTCATGCCGGAGGGAACCTTGATCCCGTCCGGTCCGGGATTAATTACTTCCGGTGGCGCGATCTCCATGTTCTTGCCGAGTTGGGCTGTCTTGGCCGCCACATTGCCGAGAACGATGTTGGCAAACTCCATGACCGTGTCGTCCAGGACTTCGGTCGGTTCGCTTTCAACATCCTCTTCTTTCAGGATCGCCCTGGCAATCGCTTTCTGGGCATTGGACGAGGCGGAAAATAGATAGCGGCCGCGAATCGACCCCTGGAATTCCATGGCCGCCACCACGGTATTGGCGGCGATTTCCTCCACCACCCGGCAGGGGCCCGGGCGGATGGCGATGTCGGCGACCCGGGTCAGCATCTTATAGGTCAGGTCCGCCACCATCTCCCAGATCTCCGGCGACGGGATGCCGTCGGGGATGCTGACTCGTTGGACCAGGTAGGGCGCCTGGTCGGCCTTGAATTCCTCCAGATAGCGGGGGAGAGCTTCGGCGCTCAATCCCCCGACCTTGATCAGCGCCTCGCCGATGTACAGGTGGTTGTTTTTTTGCCTGGTCAGCACCTGCTGCATCTGTTCATCGCTGATCAGGCCAAGTTTCAGGGCCATGTCGCCGAAGCGCAGGTCTTCGCTCTGCTGGGCGTCGTGAACTCTTTCGATGTCGGCCGCGGTAAGAATTCCCATCCCCAGGGCGGTCTCGCCGAATTTGAGGTTGGTCGATTCCTGCAGTTCAATAGCCTTCAACAGACTTTCCTTGGTGACAGCCCCTTTTTCCAGAAGAAACTGGCCGAAAAATTTTACCGCCATAATTAAATGACCCTCCGTGATCGAATGAATTGGACAGAAGACCGCTGTCGTTGGCCGAGGCGTTTAGAGTTCGCCGAGGACTTCCAGTACATTGTCCGCCTCGAAAGGCTTGGAGATGACATTGCGCGCCCCCTGCTTGAGGGCTTCGGTGAACTTGTCGCCGACTCCGCCAAGGGAGGTGACCATGACCACCTTGGCATTGGGGTCGAGGGCCATGATGGTCCGCAGCGCGGTCAGGCCATCCATCACCGGCATATTCATGTCCATGCAAATGATGTCGGGTTGAGCCGCCTGTTTCATCTTGATCGCCTCGGCACCGTTTTTGGCATGACCTGCCACTTCATATTGGCCACTGCCGGTCACGATCTTTTCCAACTGGCGGGCGACGGAAATGCTGTCGTCCACGATCAGAATCTTCTTCATCGATTTGACCTCCTATGGTTCGCGATATTGTCCGAATGTACCCACCGTGGTGTCGTTGCTTCCAGCTGATTGGGATTGGGGTTAAATGCCTGTTGGCCTTATTCCTCTTGTCCGGGTTGCTTTCGCTCCAGGAGTTCGCGGCGCAACGACCCGGCTGGCGGAAGCCGGAACACTGTAACGTCGATTCCCGTGATCTCGCCCTGTTCCGATACCCTGAGCAGGGCCGGAGTCCTCCCACCGTAAACTCCCATGTACCCTCCCTGGGTCGGGGTCCCGCCGCCGTAGTTTTCGCGAACCCGCAAAAACACCTCTCCCGGTCGGTCAAGTCGCAGCAGGTAGCGGCCTTCCGCGTCGGTTCGCTCGGAAACTGCCAACGGCATTTCCGAAACGCTCCGGTCGGCAAAGGCGAATACCAGAAGATTTGGTACGGGCTCCCCCTGGTCGTCTGTCACCCGGCCGGAAATCCGGATGCCGTCGTCGGCTCTGAACCCTGCGTAGCGCCAGCTTTTCGCATGGGTTCCGACATCGATCCGGGTGTCGGCCTGCAGCTCGACAAGCAAGGCGTTCCCTTCCTTATCCGGCGTCAAGAAGATCAGGTCCCCGGGCCGGGGCGGCCCCATCGCCGGTCCAGGTGTCGTCCTGAGGATGGCGCCGAGGTAATAGCGTCCAGGACGGACCTTCATTTCGAAGCTTCCGTCGGGTGCCAGGGGGACGACGCTATAGGGGATAATCGTATATCTGCGCGGATCGGGGATGCGCTCCTCGCTGCCGTCCCAGAGTGCTGCCACGCCCCGGTAGGTTTCGACTCCGGAGGCCTGGATCCGCCCGATGACAGTGCTCATGGGGGCATCCGCGGCATCCGCCGCCGGGCATGCAACCAGTGCCGTCAGGTACATCAGCAAGCTGAGCAGGGTCAGACGCATAGGATCCATTAATCCTGTTGGCCGCTCAGGCCGGCAGACGAAACCGATCGGCCGGCCACGGCCGCAGTATCCGGGTGGAGGGTCACCGGGTAAGTGGCCCGAAATACGGTCCCCTGCCCTTCGCCGCTGGAAAAGCTCACCTTTCCCTGCAGGTATTCGCTCAGCAGTTTCATACTGTAGGTGCCCAGGCCCCGGTTGTGACCTTTGGTGGAAAAGCAGCGCTGAAAGATCTGAAGCTGGGTGGCGGGTAGAATGATCGCCGGGTTCTGCACCCAGAATTCAACCCGGTTTCCCTGCCGGCGGCATCCCACGATCACCTTTTCCCCGGGCTTGGAAGCCTCCAGGGCGTTTTTGAGCATGTTCCCCAGGATCCGCGCCAGCAGCGTCCGGTCGCTACTCAGCTGCACATCGGCGGTTTCCGGGTCGAGCTCGAGCCGCCGCTCCTCGGCCACGTCGTGATGTCGGTAAATTTCGATCAGACGCTGGAGGAACTCCTTGGCGTCGATGGGGGCCGGATTGATTTTCAGTTCGTGGGTCTCGGCAGCCTGCAGCAGTCGCTGCGCCTCGATTTCATCCACCACCTGGTCAGCGGCCGCGTGAATCAGTTGATAAATCTCCTGCCGGTTTTCAGGGTTGTAGCGGTGCAAGAGCTCGGAAAACCCCTTGATGCTGCACAGAATATTGAGGACGTCGTGAAAAAATATCCGCTCCAGGGTCTTGCGCCGCTTTTCGTGGCTGATGTCGTTGATCGCCACCACGGTAAACCGGCTCTCCCGGAACGTCAGGGGGGTTGCATTCACCTGCAGGTCGAGGGCCTCGGTCCGCCCTTCCGGGCAGCGGGTGAGGTGGCATTCCCCTTCGCAGTCGGTGCCCGCGAGGCCGCCAAGGCTGGCCAGAGTCGCTCCGCAGGTCTGGCAGTTCTCGCTGGTGCCGCAGCCCCCATCGGTCTTTCCGGAATGAATACAGCTCAGGGCTTCCCCCAGCCGCCGGCCGTGCAGCTGCTCTTCGCGTTGGACTCCCGCCAGTTCGATCAGAGCCCGATTGGCATAAACGATCTGCCGCTGCTCGTTGAGGATGGCCAGGATGGAGGGAACGGCATCGAGCAGATGTCTGGTGATATGGCGGCTCGAGAAATAGTCGACCTGGTGATTCAGCGCGGTTTTTTCGAGCCGTTCGGTTGGGGCGAAATGGGTGGCAAGTCTATTGGACATGGTTCAAACCAGATTTTGCCGCCGCAGTTGGTCCGGCGGGATGACCCGTTGGGTCGACGAGCTGCCTCAGCAGGGCCGTTCGGAACCCCGTCGGAAATCAACCTATCAACCTATGAGCAGCTTGAGGGCGAACACGACCACCGTAAGAGAGACGACCTTCTTGATCCAGTCGTGCCCTTTTTTTACGGCCATGTGAGTGGCGATCCACCCGCCGGCGGAGTTTCCAATTGCAAGCGCTATACCCAAACCGTAATCGACCTGGTCGTGAATCATGAAAACGAGCAAGGCAATCAGGGTGAAGGTAAAGATGACGATCACCTTGACGGCATTGATCCGCACCAGGTCCAGGCCGTGCGCGAGCAGCCCGGAGATGATCAGGAAACCGACCCCGGCCTGGACAAATCCGCCGTAGATGCCGACCAGAAAAAAAGTGACGACCAATACCGCCCCCCGCAGGGGCGACACTCCGGTCCACTCGATGTTGAAGCGCTTGACCGGGTCGACCAGGGTAAAGATCAGGACCCCGATCATAATCAGGGCGAGCAGCCGTCGAAACAGCTCGTCATCGATATCCACCGCCAGATTGGCGCCGATATAGCTGCCTGCCAGGGCCGGGACGGTGCAGAGCAGGGCCAGGCGAGCCGGGAACACCCCCTGGCGGCGAAAGCCGCCGATGGCGAAGATGTTCTGAAAGAAGATCGCCACCCGGTTGGTGCCGTTGGCCACCGCGGCCGGCAGACCGAGGAAGATCAGCAGCGGCAGGGTCAGCAGCGACCCGCCGCCGGCCAGCACGTTGAGAAAGCCGGCCACGCCGCCGACCAGCACCAGCACCGGGATCTGCCAGAATGCCCCGTCCATCAGCGGATCCCTTCGCCGAGCAGAGTGCGGATCACCTCGCCGGCCATGGTCAGGCCGAAAATCGGCGGGATGTAGGAGGAGCTCCCGAGAATGACCCGGCGATCGGTGCAGCTCCATTGCTGGTCTTCTTGGTTGGGGCAGATACAGTTTTCGGCGCAGGCCGCGCTCTCGGCGCCCAGCGGGCGGAACTCTTCGGTGGAGTAGACCACCTTGACCCCGGCGGTGATCCCCCGTCGTCGCAGTTCCTTGCGGATGATCCTGGCCAGCCGGCATTTCTGGGTATGGAACAGGTCGGCGACGGCGACCTTGGTCGGATCGAGCTTGTTGGCCGCGCCCATCGACGAAATGACCGGAATCCCCCGCTCCTTGCAGCTCTGGATCAGGTGCAGTTTGGCGGTGATGTGGTCGATGCAGTCGAGCACGTAGTCATGGCCGCGCGCCAGGAGTTCGTCCGCGTTGTCGGCGCTGAAAAAGGCCTTGACCGGCTCGACCTGGGCTTCGGGGTTGATGGCCCGGCAGCGTTCGGCCATGACCTGAACCTTGGTTTTGCCCACCGTCCCGTCCAGGGCGTGGATCTGCCGGTTGATGTTGGTCAGACAGATGTCGTCAAAATCGACCAGTGTCAAACGACCGACACCTGAACGGCTCAGGGCCTCGGCAGCATAGCTGCCGACGCCGCCGATCCCGAACACCGCTACCGAGGCGGTAGCGAGGTTTTCCATGCCGGTGCGCCCGGCCAGCAGCTCCATGCGGCTAAAACGATGTTGTTGCATAGGTCAGTCCTTCGGAATTTTAATAATGCCTGCTGAACCAGGCTTTTTGGTTTAGAGCTTGAGTACCCGTCTGGCGTTTGCGGTGGTGACCCGCGCGGTCCTGACCAGGGTCCAGCCGCGGATTTCGGCCATCCGGGCGGCAATCAGCGGCAGAAACGCCGGTCGGTTGCTTTCGCCGCGGCGGGGGTGGGGCGAAAGATCCGGGGCATCGGTTTCAATGACCAGCCACTCTTCGGGAAGGATTCCGAGCACTTCCGGGGCGCGCCGGGCGTTGGGGTAGGTCAGGGGTCCGCCGAAGCCGATGGCGAATCCCAGGCCGATGGCGGCCAGGGCCGTTTCCCGCGAGCCGGAAAAACCATGAAAAATGCCGCCGACCCTTTCGGCCCCTTCGTCCCGCAAAATATCGAGCAATCGACCGGTCGCCCTGCGGCAGTGGATCAGCACCGGTTTGCCGGTCGCCACGGCCAGCCGCAGCTGGCCGCGAAGGGCGCGCTCCTGGACGTCCAGCGCAGGGGCGTCGATGATCGCGTCGAGACCGATTTCGCCGACCGCTACCACCGCCGGGTCACCCAGATGGGCGGCCAGCTCTCTGGCCGCCCCCCCGTCCCATTGGTGCGCCGCCAGGGGATGCAATCCCGGGGCGGCTAGCGCACCGGGTATCGAGCGGACCACCTGGAGAAGCTCCAGCCAGTCGGCGCGCCTGACCCCCGGGACGATAAATCCCCCAACCCCGGCCTGCCGGGCCTGGCCTGTTTCTTGCTGCAGGTTTTCGCTCAGGGGCGGGCGATCCAGGTGAACATGGGTATCTAAAAGCCAGTCGTTTTCTTGTCCCATAGGCGCCAATCCTAGCACAAGGAACCCTTGCAAGGGAAGCAGAGTCCCGCTTTATCCCTTGTCTGGCCCGACGTTCTGTGTTATTTGCTAACAGACTGAATTTCTTTGAAAAGCATCGTTTTATCTGCGGCAAGGGAGGCTCCATGGCCGGGATCGGTACGGCAAGAATCTCATATCTGAAAAAAGTCTTTTACTGCACCCATCTCGCCGGACTGGTGGCCGGAGCGGTGTTTCCCTTTATGGTCAGGCCGATCATCGGTCCGGCAGCGCTGACGCCGCCCTTCGTTCTGGCCTGTCTGGCCATGGGATTCGGACTGGCGGTGGTTATGTTTCTGCTGATACGGGCAACGCTGAAACGCCAGCTCAGCCAGCAGCTCGAGCTGCTGCGCCCCCTGGCCGGGATGGTGGCCCACTCGGGGGGGACGGTTGAAGGCCTCAACCGGGCGGTGGAAAATTCCGTTGCCCAGGTCGGCGATCTGATCAGCCGCCTGCTGGTTACCGTCGACCGTCTTTATCCCCATTATCACACCCTGTCCGAAACCAGCCGCTATCTGGCCGATCGGGCCAAAGACGGGATGGTGGCGGCCCATAGCACCCGCAGCGACATGGAGGCCATGGCCGAGAAACAGCGCAGCGTCATGGCCCAGGTTCAGGCCCTGTTCGACCGGGCGCAGGAAGAGGCGGCCTGGTCCCGGGAGCTTTCCACCTCCCTCGAGGAGATGGCCAAGGCCATGGAGCATTCCACCGTCAAGTTCGTGGAAACCACCACCAGCGTCGATGAACTGGCGGCCAGCGTCAGGGAGGTCTCGAGCCAGGCCGACGAGGTGGCCCGTTCGGTGGAGGGGACCGCCCACGATCTGGATGCCATCGGCGAATCCCTCGATACCATCCGCAACGGCGCGGTTTCCGGAGCCCAGTACGCCGACGCGGTAAAGCAGGATGCCGAAAACGGGTTGCGGGTGGTCAACATCTCCATGGAAGAGATGGAGCGCATCGAGCAGGAAAGCCGTAAAGCGACCAGCGCCATGGAGCGGCTCTCGCGCCAGACCGGTGAGGTGGCGAAGATTATCGAGGTTATCAAGGAGCTGGTCTCCGACACCGAGCTGCTTGCTTTCAACGCGGCGATCATCGCCGCCAAAGCCGGCGAGGAAGGCAAGGGCTTTTCCGTGGTGGCCGAAGAGATCCGTGATCTGGCCGACCGAACGACCACCAGCGCCCAGGATATTCATCGCATCGTCAAGGCGATCGCAGGAGATACCGGGGAGGTGGTGGCGGCGGTTGAGGCGACCAGCCAGCGCATCTCCCGGGGCAAACAGCACTCGGTTTCCACCGGGGAGGCGCTGCGCAAAATTGTCGAAAGCTCCAGCCAGGCCGCCACCGCTTCCGACGAAATTGCCCGGCTGACCGGTCAGCAGGGCGAGCGGGCCCGCTCCCTGCTTGAGGATGCCGGCCGCAGCATGCGGTCGGTCAAGGCCATCGCCCGTATTCTGCAGGAGCAGCAGACCGCTATCGCCCGGACCCAGGACGGGGTGTCCCAGATGAAGTACGCCGCCGACCAGATCGCCCGGGGGATGGGCGAACAGGTCAACGCCAACCGCGAGTTCGACAAGGGCCTCGCCGAGCGTGAAGTTCAGGTGCAGGCCATCAACGAGGCTACCCGCTTCCAGATGGAGACCGCGGAAAAGGTTTTTGCCCACTTTGCCACTTCGGAGAAGCGACTGCACAAAAACGCCGAAAAGATTTCGCTGATCAATCAGAAAATCACCGACCTGGAGACCCTGGCCGAAGAGCTGAAAACTCTGGCCGGTTCATTCGAGCAGCTGGATGTTCTGAATTAGAAATAAACATAATATATGGAAGTTTGAATTTTTTCTTGGCTGCGGTTTTCCCCCGTGGTATAAGGGTGAGCAATGAACAATCGCCGCTGCCTGCTGAGGCAGCGGCCGCCCGGGAAGGGGAAACCGATGAAGACGACCTATACCACCTTTGGGACCTGCGCACGTTTTATCGATATCGAGCTGGACGGTGAGGCGATTAAAGAAGTTCGCTTTATCGGCGGCTGCGCGGGCAACACTCGGGGTCTGGCCGCCCTGGTGCAGGGAATGCCAGTGACGCAGGTCATCGAGCGGCTCAAAGGGACCCCCTGCCGGGGCAACACCAGCTGCCCCGACCAACTGGCCAAGGCCCTCGCGGAGCTGGCCATCCAGAAGGCCAGCTGATTGCAACTCAGCCGGGAAAACCAAAAAGAGGCGCGGATCGATTCCGCGCCTCTTTTTGGTTTTTGAGCGATGCCTGCCGGCATTTCGAGCGATTCAGTCGCGCACCCCGAGCTTGCGCAGGATGGTCATCATCGGGCACCAGTTGGTGAAGGCGCTCTGCAGCAGGTTCAGCCCGACAAAGGCGGTAAACAGCAGCCAGTAGGGGGAATGAAAGTGAGCCAGCAGGATGCTGAGCAGGATGAAGAATCCGGCGATCAGGCGCAGGTAACGGTTAACGGTCATGATTTGAATCTCCTTGCGTGTTGTTCGGCCCTCTTGCCGTAAATAAGCCAGTAGATAACGGGAATGACGACCAGGGTGAAGCCGGTGGAGGCAAACACCCCGAAGATGATCGACCAGGCCAGGCCAGAGAAGATCGGGTCGAGGGTAATGATCCAGTTGCCGAGCAGGGCCGCTCCGGCGGTGAGCAGGATCGGCCGCAGGCGCACTGCGCCGCTCTCGACGATCGCTTCCTTGAGCGGGGTCCCGCGTTTGAGGGCGTGGTGGATGAAGTCGATGAGGATGATCGAGTTGCGCACCACGATGCCAGCCAGCGCGATCATGCCGATCATCGCGGTGGCGGTGAAAAACACCGGTGTATCGTAGCCGCCGACGGTGCGGTTCATGATCAGGTTGAGGATCCAGAAGCCAGGCATGATGCCGATCATGGTCAGGGGGATCGCCCCCATGATGATCAGCGGCATGCCGTAGGAGCCGGTCTCGATCAGCAGCAGGATGTAGATCAGCACCAGCGCCGCTCCGAAGGCGATCCCGAGGTCGCGGAAGACGTCGAGGGTGATGTTCCACTCCCCTTCGCCGCTCCAGACCACGCGGGTCCCCTCGGGCAGGGGGTTCTCCTGGAAGTGGGAGGAGAGGTTGAGGATGGCGTTGACCGGGCTTTTGCCGGCCATCTCGCCGAAGACGTAAACCACCCGCTGCAGATTCTTGTGGAAGATGGTCGGTTCCAGGGGCTGCGGGACGAAGCGCCCGAGTTCCGACAGCCGCACCAGCTTGCCCTGCGCACCCTTGAGGTAAAGGCCCTCCAGCTCCGCGATCGAGGACCGGCTCTCAGGCGGCAGGCGCAGCAGGATCTGCAACGGGTTGCGCTCCGAATCGAGGTGCACGGTCCCGGCCGCCTCGCCCCCCAAGGCGATGGCCAGCGCCTGGGCGATCCGGTCGTTGCCGATGCCGGAAAGGGCGGCCTTTTCCTTGTCGGGGACGAAGTGGAAGCGGCGCTGGGCATACTCCACCGTATCGTCGACGTCGCGCACCTTGTCCTCGCTCGCCATCCGCTCGGCTACCCGTTTGGCCGCGGCTACCTGATCGGCATAGGAGACCCCCGGTTCGGCGTAGACCTCGGCGGTCAGGGTGGCGATGACCGGCGGCCCCGGCGGCGTCTCGACGATCTTGAGGCTGGCACCGTGGGCCGCGGCAATGCGGTCCAGATCGTCACGCAGACGCAGGGTGATCGCGTGGCTCTGCTGGGCGCGCTCGCTTTTGTGCACCAGGTTGACGCGGATATCGGCCACGCCGGGCCCCTGGCGCAGGTAGTAGTGGCGGACCATGCCATTGAAGTCCATGGCGCTGGCGGTGCCTACGTAGGCTTCGAAATCGGTCACTTCGTTGACCGTGGCCAGGTAGCCCTCCAGGGCCCGCACCGCCGAATCGGTTTCCTCGAGAGTGGTCCCCTCGGGCATGTCCACCACCAGTTGGAACTCGTTCTTGTTGTCGAAGGGGAGCATCTTCATCGGCACCAGGTTGAGAGCCGGCATCGCCATGGAGCCCAACAGCAGAACCACCACGGCCCCCACCAGCAGCCAGGCCCTGGGGCGCGAGTCGAGAAGCGGCATCAACAGCCTGCGGTAGGCCCGATAGGTGCGGCTCTCCTCGAGGACGAATTCCTTTTCCCCCTTGCCGTACTCCCCCTTGAGCACGTGGAAGCTCATCCAGGGGGTGACGGTGAAGGCGACCAGCAGCGACATGACCATGGTCAGCGGCAGGTTGATGGCCATCGGCCGCATGTAGGGGCCCATCATGCCGGTGATGAACAGCATCGGCAGAAACGAGAGGATGACCGCCAGGGTCGCCAGGATCACCGGCGGGCGCACCTCGTCGACGGCGGTGAGCACGGCATCGCGCGGCGGCTCCTTTTTCATCTTGAAATGGCGGTAGATGTTCTCCACGTCGACGATCGGGTCGTCGACCAGCAGGCCCAGAGCCAGCACCAGGGCGAACAGGGTCACCCGGTTGATGGTGTAGCCGAACCAGTAATTGACCAGCAGGGTCAGGGAATAAATGATCGGGATCGAGACCGCCACGATCAGCGCCTCGCGCCATCCCAGGGCGAACAGCACCAGGGCCAGCACGGTGACGACGGCGATCACCAGGTGGGTGATCAGCTCGTTGACCTTGTGGTCGGCGGTCTCGCCGTAGTTGCGGGTGACGCGCACCTCGATGCCGTCGGGGATGATCGTCCCCTTCATGGCGCGCACCGCCTCGAGGACCTCCTCGGCCACCACCACGGCGTTGGTCCCCTTTTTCTTGGCGACGGCGATGTTGACGGCCTGGAATTCGTGACCCGGTTCGGCCTCGACCGCCGCCGCAGGGCCGAAACGCAGCCGGGTGTAGGTGGTCGCCTCGGCCATGGCGTCGGAGACCTTCGCCACGTCGCGCAGGTAGATCGGCGCCCCCCCCTGCACCCCGATCACCAGGTCGGCGACCTCGGCCGCGGAGCGGAAGAAGCTGCCGCCGCGCACCAGGATCTCCTGGTTGCCGCGCTGAAAGCTGCCGGCGGGCAGCTCCAGGTTGGCTCCGGCCAGCGCCCGGCGCACCTCGAGGATGTCCAGGCCGCGGGCGGCCAGGGCCTGCGGGTCGAGATCGACCCGCACCTGGCGCGGGCGGCCGCCGATCACCGAGGTCACCGAGGTGTTGTGCACCGACTGCAGGCGGTCGACGACCTCTTCGGCGATCCGCCGCAGCACGTGGTCCGAGACCTGATCCGAATAGAGCGAGAGGTTGACGATGGGAACGTCGTCCACCTCCACCGGCTTGATCACCCAGCCGGTCACCCCGGGCGGGACCAGGTCGGTGTGGGTGGAGATCTTGTTGTGCAGCTTGACCAGGGAGCCGATGCGATCCTCGCCGACGTAGAAGCGGGCGGTGACCACCGCCAGGTCCGGACGCGACATGGAGTAGACGTACTCCACCCCGTCCACCTGCCAGAGCAGCTTCTCCAGTCGGGTGGCAACCTGTTTTTCCACCTCCTCGGCGCTGGCGCCGGGCATGTGCACGTAGACGTCGGCCAGCGGCACCACGATCTGCGGCTCCTCCTCGCGGGGGGTGAGCAGCAGGGCCGCGGCTCCGGCGATCAGCGAGAGCAGGATGAGGATGACCGACAGGTTCCCCTCGAGGAACTTGTCGACGATCCGGGTGGGCAGAGAGTGCCTTTTTGCCGCCATGCCCTCAGCCCTCCACCCGGGCGCCGTTTTTCGCCCGGCCCGCGCCCTCGACCACCAGGGTTTCGCCTTCGGAAAGCCCGGAGAGGATCTCGACCCGGTCGCCGAGGCGACGTCCGGTCTTCACCAGCCGGAAATGAAGAATTCCTGCCTCGACCACGTAGACGCCGGTCAGCTGCCCCCGGGTCACCACCGCCGCAGAGGGCACCAGAAGCAGCGCCTGGTCCCGCCCTGCGGCCCGCACCCGGGCAAACAGCCCGGCGGTGAGGTCCTGGCTGCTCTCCAGGGTTATCTTGATCTGAAACGAGCGGCTTTGCGGATCGGCGGCGGAGAGAATTTCCTGCACGCTCCCCGACAGGGTCCGGGCCAGGGCCGGGATTTCGACGTGAAAAAGATCCCCCCGGTTCACCTGCCCGGCCAGGGACTCGGGCAGATCGGCCCGCACCCGCCAGGCCCCCGCGCGGTCCAGGGTCAGCAGCGGGGTGCCGGGGAGCACCGTGGACCCCTCTTCGACCTGGCGGCGGACCACCCGTCCCTGGTAGGGGGCGGTCACCCGGGTGTAAGCCAGGGAGGTGCGGGCGGCATCCCGCCCGGAGGCGGCCCGGCGCGCGGCGGCCCGGGCCGAATCGACGCTCCGGCGGGCCGTTTCCCGTTCGGCGCTGACGCGGTCGAATTCCTGGGGGGTCACCGCCTCTCTGGCAAACAGCTGCTGATAGCGGTCGAAGGTCTTTTCCGCCAGCGCCAGGCGCGCCTCAGCCGCGGCGAGCGCGGCTTTCGCCTCGGCCAGGCCGGCCTCGGCCTCGGCGACCCGATCGGCGGCGGTGTTGTCCTCGATGGTCACCAGCAGATCTCCGGCCTTGACCCGATCCCCCTCGCGCACCGCCACCCGGGTCACCCGACCGTCGATGCGGGCGGCGAGGACCCCGCGATCAGGGCTTTCCACGGTGCCGACATAGGAATCTCCCTCGGCCAGCGAGGTGGCGGACAGGGTCATCAGGCCCAGGCCGCGGACAACCGGCGGCTCGCCTTCGGTGCGGCCCGGTTCGATCTCGCCGCCGCAGGCGGTCGCCAGAAGCAGGGCCAACAGGCTGAAGAAGTGGACGGCGGTTTTCACTTGGTAGACTCCTCGGTATCCAGCAGGGTTTGCAGAAAGGTTCCGTTTTGGTAGTGGATATTCCCCAGCGCCAGGATCAACCGGTTTTCGGCATGGACCGCATCGAAACGGGCCCGGTCCAGAGAGCTCTGGGCCGAGAGCAGATCCGAGAGATCCGACAGACCGGCCTGGTAGCGCTGCAGCAGCAGCCGCTGGCTCTCTTCGGCCTGGGAGAGGGCGCGCCGGGCCGACTCCAGGTGGCGGCCGGCCTCATCGGCCCGCAGGCGGGCCTGCTCCAGATCGAATGCCGCCTGTCGGGCCGCTTCCAGGCGCCGGTTTTCGGCGGCCCGCTGCAAGGCGGCAGCCTCGGCGGTGCCCCGGGAACGGCTGAAGCCGTCGAACAGCTCCCAGCTCAGGCCGACCCGGACCGTCCAGGCCCCGGCATCGGCCCCGAAGGGGAGTTCGCCGTCGTGAAGGGCGTAAGAGGCCGATAGCCCGGCCCTGGGCAGCCAGGCCGCCCGGCTCTGGCGGTGGGCCAGGGCGGCCTCCTGGGCCTGGAGGGAAAGGGCCTGCAGGTCCGCCCGCTCCATTTGCGGCGAGATCTCCAGGCCGGCAAACAGCTCCGGGGTAAGCGCCCCGGCCGTATCCACCTCGCCCGACTCCCGCCCCATGGCCAGGGCCAGGGCCCGACGCGCGATGGTCAGGTCGTTCTCCGCGGCAATCCGATGCCGTTCGGCGTTGGCCACCTGCACGCTGGCTCGCAGGGTGTCGGCTTTAAGCCCCACCCCGGCCTGCTGCCGCTCGCTGGCCAGGCGCAGAATCTCTTCCGCCTCCCGGTGGGAGCTTTCCACCCAGTCGCGGGCCGCCTGGGCCCGCTGCACTTCCAGATAGGCGCCGAAGGCCTCGAACGCCGCCCCTTCACCGGTCCGCACGGCAACCGCCCGGGCCGCCGCCGCTCCTTTTTCGGCGCGGCGCAGGCCGAAAGAGAGGTCCGGGTCATACAGGGGCTGGTTCAGGGTCAGGCGGGTTTCGAAATCCTTGCGCGAGGGAGCAAAGTTGTAGAAATTGGCATCCTGGCTGAGCGCCAGCTCTTCCTGGTTAAGCGAGATGAACAGGCTTCCCGCTGGTTCATCGGTCCACAGCAGGTTCTCCGACAGCGTGACCCGCGGCAGAAAATGACTGCGGGCCTTGCCGACCGCCGCCTCGGTGGCCTCGGCCTCGGCACGTCCGGCCCGGGCCAGAGGGCGGTGGGCGAGGGCTTCGTCAAGGGCCTGGTGCAGATCGACCTGCTCGGCGAGGGCTGTGGCTGAGAGCGATATAAGGACGAGCAGAAGGATGGGGATTGGACGCATGGGCGGCTCCTTTGAATATTCAAAAAAAAATATATATAAAAATAAAAATTTAAGCAAGGGAATTTTTTCGGCGTTGGCTTGCCGGGGGAAGTCAATTAAGATTAACCCATCTGCCGAAGCATGCAAGGGGGGGCGCGGGCGCTGTCGGCCCGGTTGACTGCCGGGGCGGGGAACATTGGGGAGCCGCCATTCCTTGACCCTCAAGGGCCAAGGGGCTATGCTGTCCGGCGGCGCGGAATCATTTAAATTTTGGCTTTCTGGAGGAATGCAGCGATGACCAAAGGATCGGAAATGACACGGAGATACTTTTTGCGAATGGTGCTGGCGGGATGCCTGCTGCTGGTCACCTCCCTGGTGGCCGCGGCCGCGGACAAAAATGAGGTTCTGTCCGTCTGGAAGCCGAAATTCGACCCGAGTGGCGCCGAATATACCTATCTGCTGTCCAACGTCGATCATCCGGCGATCGAGGGAATCGCCGTGGGTTACCGGATCCGGGACCGGGTCTGGGAGCGTTCCGCAGGCCGCCTTTACGTCGATTTCCGGCCCCTTGCCCAGCTCGGTGGGGAGAAGGACGTGATCCGCAAACTGAAGATGGGGGCGGTGCAGGGGATGCTCTGCTCCTCGGTCGCCGCGGTCAATGTGGCCGACAAGCTGGGGATCGTCAATCTGCCCTTTGTCGTCGACAGCTTCGAGAAGCTCGAGCAGTTTCGTGCCGATCCGGAACTCTTCGGCGAATTCCGCGACAGCGCCCTGCGCCAGGGGGTTGTCGCCCTCGATTTTACCGGCTACGGCAGCTACGGCTGGGCGACCACGGTCCCGGTGCGTACCCTGGCCGATGCCGGCAAGGTCAATTTCCGCATCGCTCAGGCGCCGGTCAACACCGATGCCTACAAGGCCTGGGGGCTGAAGTTCACCGTCATGCCCTGGCCCGACGTTCCCCAGGCGCTGCAGACCGGGGTGATCAACGGCCTCGACCACACGCCGATCGTCTGCAGCGTGACCAAGAAATTCGAGGTGGCCAGATATTTCACCCGCCTCGACTATGCCCAGGGTCTGTACCTTCACCTGACCAACAAGCGCTGGCTCGACCGCCTGCCGGCCGAGCTGCGCGAGATTCTCATCGAGGCCATCGAGGAAGAAAGCGCCCGGGCCCGGGCATTGACGCGGCAACAGCAGGAGGCCGAGATCGCAAAGGCCCAGGCCGCCGGGGTCGGGTTTCTTGAGCTGGACCCCGCGGATCGTCGGAAGCTGGTGGAGCTGACCGCGCCGGTCTATGAAAAGTGGGGGGAAAAGGTGGGGAGGGACTATCTGGAAAAGGTGCGCACCCGCTTGGGACACCCTTGAGAAACCGCTGCGAAAAAGGACCGGGAAGCCCGTGGCTTCCCGGTCTTTCATTCGTCTCTTGACCTTGCTCACCCATCCCGTTATCCTGCGGCAACTCCGTTAAATGATTGTGTTTGTTGACCGTTAACCGCCATTCGGGCCGGCCGAACCGCGCCAGCTTTCCTGGACCGCTATGTTGAAAAAAGCCTTTCGCACCCTGGACCGGGTGTTTGCCCTGGTCGAGGACTGGTCGCTGTTTCTGGCCGTCTCCGCCGCCCTGGTTTCCGCCATGGCCAATGTCGCGCTGCGCAAAACCACCGACATCAACCTCTACTGGTCCGACGAGGTGGTGCGCAAGGTTATTTTCTTCTCGACCTTTATCGGCTGCAGCGCCGCCGTCCGCAGCCGCTCGCTGATCCGCATCGACGCCCTTCCCCAGCTTCTGCCGGTGCTGAAGCGATTCCTGACCCTGGTCAGCCACCTGGGGGTGCTGGTCTTTTCGGTGATCATCATCCGCTACGGCCTGCAGCTGACCCAGGCGGTTTATCAGGACGAATATGCCCGCACCGCTACCCTGCAGGTTCCCGAGTGGTATTTCTACGCCATAATGCCGCTGATGGGGGGGATGATGTTCCTGCGGACCCTGATCGTGATGGTCGAAGACTGGCGCGGCGAACAGGATCAGTAGCCGCCCCCGACGACTTCACCCTCGCCCCGGCCTTGCGCCTGCGCAAGCGCTTTCGCCAACCCCCGAGCCCCGATAGCCTATGGAAACCAATTACCTGTTCATTTTCGCCATCCTGATCGGCTGCCTGGCCTCGACCGTCCCGGTTTTCATGGCCCTGTTCTTTACCGGCATGGCCGGCCTGGTGCTGGGGGTGGGGCTCGATCCGCAGATCGTCATCGAGGTCCTCTACCGCAGCATGGACAAGTTTGCCCTGATCGTGGTGCTGTTCTTCGTGCTGTGCGGCAACATCATGACCACCGGCAGCATCGTCCAGAAGCTGATCAAGACGGCCAACGTCCTGGTCGGTTTTCTGCCCGGCGGGCTGGCCATGGCGGGGGTGCTGGCCTGCGGCTTCTTCGGCGCCATCTCGGGATCGACGGTGGCCACGGTGGTCGCCATCGGCGGCTTCATGATCCCGGCCCTCATCGAGCACGGCTACCAGGAACGCTTCAGCGTCGGGATCATGACCACGGCGCCGATCCTCGGGGTGATCATCCCCCCGTCGATCGCCATGATCCTCTACGCCATGGTCACCAACGACTCCATCGAAGCCCTGTTTCTCACCGGCTTCATCCCCGGCCTGCTGATCATGGTGGCCATGTCCCTCTATTCGTACTTCTTCTGCCGGCGCCAGGGGATGGCCCGCCAGGCGCGGCCCCGGGTCGGCGAAGCGGCCGCCGTGCTGCGCGAGAGCATCTGGGCGCTGCTGCTGCCGGTGCTGATCTTCGGCGGCATCTACTCGGGGACGTTCACCGCCAACGAGGCGGCGGTGGTGGCCTGCTTCTACGCCTTCGTGGTCGAGATCTGCATTCACCGCGACATGCAGCTGCGCGACGTGAAAAAGGTCATCGTCTCCTCGGCGGTGACCTCGGCGACCCTGTTGGTGATCGTGGCCGGGGCCTCGGTGTTCGGCGAGTATCTCACCTTTGAGCAGATTCCCGACAAAATCGCCAACGCGGTGGTCGCCAACATCGACACCAAATGGGTTTTTCTGCTGGCGGTCAACGTGCTGCTGCTGGTGATCGGCATGTTCATGGACATCATCTCGGCGACCCTGATCCTGACCCCGATCTTTCTGCCGCTGCTCTCCCAGTTCGGCGTCGATACCATGCACTTCGGCCTGCTGATGACCATCA
>NPID01002128.1_pt1 | contig 30274 bp, 29 predicted proteins | sample 8637491 | NCBI WGS metagenome assembly NPID01 (sample SAMN07420843, study PRJNA396082) | bioreactor metagenome | isolation source: sample BA6 brine-fed electro-methanogenic bioreactor BA | place: Japan: Kochi | collected 2016-06-14 | reverse complement strand
AATTAAATTCTACCATAAAATATTAATTACATACTGATCTAACTTTCATTATACAAGAAAATGATTATGGTGCATATTAATTTCTATTAAAGGAGCAATTAAAATGACAAGTTTAAAAAAAGTAGTATGTCTGGTGGATGGTGAACATTATTTGCCAGTAACCAAATCGGCTATTGATTTACTAGACAGTATAGAACATATGGAAGTTGTTTCTGTAATTTTTATTGGAGGCACAGAAAAATTAAGATCTGGCTCTGAAGAAGAATATGCTGAACTCATGGGACGACCGGTATATTTTGGACCACATACTGATGAAATACCTTATGATCTTATTCGTGATATGGTGGAAAAGTATCAACCTGATTTAGTAATGGATTTGAGTGATGAACCGGTGCTGGATTATACTAAAAGATTTAAAATTGCTTCAGTGGTATTGGGTCTGGGAGTTACTTATGAGGGCCCGGACTTTAAATTCGACCCATTAACTCAATACGATGTACTTAAAAAACCATCTCTAAAAATTTTAGGAACAGGAAAAAGAATAGGTAAAACAGCAGTTTCAGCATATGCTGCCCGGGTAATCAATAATAATAATTATAACCCTTGTGTAGTGGCCATGGGTCGGGGAGGACCAGAAGAACCGGAAATTGTCCAGGGAGATGAAATTGAAATCACACCACAATTTTTGATGGAGCAATCCGATAAAGGAGTTCATGCCGCTTCAGATCATTGGGAAGGTGCATTAATGAGTCGTATATTGACTATTGGATGCCGTAGATGTGGAGGTGGTATGGGTGGGGATGTATTCATCACTAACATGAAAAAAGGAGCTGAACTTGCCAATACTGTGAATGCGGAATTCTTAATTATGGAGGGCAGTGGTGCTGCTATTCCCCCTATAAAAACTGATAAAGAAATAGTTCTTGTGGGTGTAAATCAACCACTTATGAATATAGAAAACTTCCTGGGCCCATTTAGAATAGGTCTGGCCGACCTGGTGGTATTGACCATGTGTGAAGAGCCTATGGCCAGTGATGAAAAAATTAACCATGTTATAGAACTGGTTAAAGAAATTAATCCTGATGCTAAAATAATCCCTACAGTATTTAGACCAAAACCATTGGGGGACATCCAGAATAAAAATGTACTATTTGCAACTACTGCTCCAGATTCTGTAAAAAAGGTTTTAGTAGACCATTTAGAATCAGAATATGGATGTAAAGTAATTGGAACCACTCCTCATCTTTCCAACCGGCCCCTTCTACAGAAGGATATTGAAAAATACATTGATGTGGTGGATGTAATGCTCACCGAACTTAAAGCTGCTGCCGTGGATGTGGCTACTAAAGATGCACTTGAAGCCGGTTTAGAAGTTGTTTATTGTGACAACATACCTCTGGTGATTTCCAAAGAATATGGCAGCCTTTCAGAATCAATTATTGAATTGGTTGATGCGGCAATTGGTAGTTTTAAATCTAATTCTACCCATTAATATTTTTTTTTTAATATTTTTTAATACTCATAACCATGGTCATTAACTTTCGGTTCTGATACAACAGGTGATTAATTGGAATACCAAGACCTTAAAAAACTCTTGAAATTTAGTTTTAATGAAAAAGAAATACTCCAAAAACTGGAATTACCTGAAGATGCTTTTTTACCCCTCATATTCTCCATACGTTTTGGTGGAGATTGGAGTGTTAGAAAAAATTCTCGAAGATTAATGTCCATAAAAGAAAAAATAACCAAATATGATGATGAAAAAAAGTCGGGATGCACATTAGAACGGATTTATTTATTTTTAAACCCCCGAATTCTTTCTCAGGAAGGTAGTGTCCATCGATTGGAAAAATGCAGTACTAAAAATGAAAGAGAACTGGTTAAAAGACCTTATAAAGTTTCGGTTAATGCTGATTATATATTACTAGCCGAGCTTGATCCTGTCGATTTGAAAATACATTTAAAAAAAATCAATACCCCCTTAGAATTTACAGGCCCCACTGCTTACGGAGTTTCACATGAAATGGAACATCTGGACCAGGGGGTAGTTAAAGGGAAACCTTTCTGGGAATTTCAGTATGTAATTGATTATGAGGATAAATTAGATTATTTTTAAGATCTATAATCACTTTCCATTCTGAGTTTTATTTCTTCATTTTTTGCTTCAATTTTTTTAAATAGTTCCTGAAACATATCTTCCAGTTTACTATCCATGATATCTATTCCTTCTTGAGTAATTCCTCCTTTAGTAGCCACCCGGTCTACTATCTCTTCAAAGCGGTAACCCTGGCACAATAAGTGGGACGTACCATCTAAAACATTTTTTACCATATCCTGTGCTTCTTCCAGGGAAATTTCACTGTAAAGGGTGGCCATATAGGCGTACCTGGCCATAATAAATGATATAAATGCAGGACCGCTGCTGGTAATGGCGGTGGCTACTTCAAAATTTTCTTCATCAATAATCTTTACCTTACTTATAACTCCAAATAAATCCTCCACAAATTTTTTTTCATTCTCCTTAACCAGTTCATTGTGGTGCATCAGAGATATCCCTTTTTTACCAAGGGAGGTTAATGAAGGAATTACCCGGGTAACCTTACCTTTAAATATCAGTGCCAGGGTAGGCAGGGTCAAACCCGCTGCTATGTGTATAATATGCATATTAGAACTTTCATGAGAGCTAATTTCTTCTACTACTTTTTTTACCAAACCAGTATTTACAAAAATAAATATTCTATCTGCTTTTTTCCCCACTAATTTATTATCATCAGTTATTTCGATTAAAGGATATTTTAACTTTAATTTAGTAAGTTTTTCCAGGCTTCGATTGGATATAATAACATTCTCTTCTTTAAGAGCCTGGGATTCTAACAAACCATTAATTATCATGCTTCCCATACTCCCATAACCTATAAAACCTATTTTCATAATATCACCTGCTACTTTAATTATTTTTTTGACTATTCAACGGGAATAAGATCTTCCGGTAATTTTCTAGCAGCTATCCAGTTTTTTATAATTAGATTAAAATAATCCGGGGAAGTCAAATTCCACATATGTACCATTTCAGGCACAATATAACCCTTTGAATGAGGTATAGTCTTTACCAGGGATTTAATTGAGCTTTTTATAATACCATATTCTTTTTCTCCCCCTAAAACCAGGACCGGGTTATCTACTTTGTTTAGATGAGGTGGGATTTCAAATAACATATTCGCTTTAAATATCCTTTTAATTTCTTCAGGAGAAATGGTGGTGGTGGATGATTTTAATAATTCAAAATAATCTTTAGAAATATTATAATTTCTGATATAAGCCTTTATTAAAAAATCAGTGTTTTTTTGGGATGCATATTCCTGTAGAACATATTCCACTAGTTTTTCAAAGTTATCAGTTTTATCCGGGGTACGGATAGGCACACCGGTTATTATAACATTACCCAGCACTTCAGGGGAATTATTTAACATTTCCAGAGCTATTTGCCCTCCTAAAGATAAACCAACTACATGGGTAGTTTTTCCATGCTCTTTTATAAGTTCCAGGATTTTTTCAGAAGCAGTTTGCAACTTGAAAGGGTTGGCTTGGTTTTTCCCATGCCCGGGAAGATCAATCACAACACAGTGGAAATCAGTTAGTTTTAAGTACTGATTTTTCCATATCCAGCTTCCCAGTCCAGTACCATGGAGAAATAATATACTTTCTTTATTTTTTTTCCAGATTTCCTCGTATTCTAAATCCATAGTGGACCTCTTGAATTATTATTCTATAAAATGAAAAATAATTTTTTAGTTACTTTAAATTTTTTCATTATCCGTAAGGTACTAAACAAATATAATAGTTTGAATTAACATACTATTATTAATATAATTTTTCAGATAATTCAGGTGATAAAAAATGAAGGCAAATGCAAAAAAATTGGCTGATGGTGTTTACTGGACAGGTGTACTGGACTGGGATATTCGTAGTTATCATGGTTATACTCTGGGAGGTACCACCTACAATGTTTATCTGGTTTTTGGTGAAGATAAAGTAGCCTTAATAGACAATACTTATCCCGGTACATCGGCTCAAATGATGGGTCGTATTGAAGATGCTTTTAAAAAAGAGGGAAGAGAACTGAATATTGACGTTATAATACAAAACCACATTGAAAGAGACCACAGCGGTTCCCTAACAGAAGTTGTAAAAAAATTCCCTGGGGCAGCTATTTACTGTTCTGATAAAGCGGCCAGTGGTCTGGTGGAACATTATCCTGTTTTAAAAGATTCAAAAATGGAAATTGTTAAAACCGGTGATACGTTGGATCTAGGTGGTAAAACCATAGCCTTTTTGGAAGCTCCCATGCTGCACTGGCCAGATAGCATGTTTTCTTTACTAGTTGAGGAGGGAATTCTATTTTCTAATGATGCCTTTGGCCAGCACCTATGTTTTTCCCAGAGGTATGATAATGAAGTCCCGGAATACTTGGTAATGGATGCTGCTCAAAAATTCTATGCCAATTTAGTAACCCCACTATCTCCCCTGGTTCTGAGGAAGTTTGCAGAAGTAAAAGAACTTGATCTGCTGGATAAAATCAAAGTCATTGCACCATCCCATGGCCAGATATGGACTGATCCTCTGAAAATCATCGGGGCCTATAGTGACTGGGCCACTGGAAAATGCAAGGATAAGGTAACAATTGTTTATGATACCATGCATTACTCCACTCAGAAAATGGCCCATGCATTGGCTGAAGGAGTAATGGGTCAGGATGTGGAGGTGGTAACTTACTTCCTTCATCAAGATGAGCGCAGCGAAATTGTAAAAGATATTCTGGATAGTAAAGCGGTTTTCTTTGGAAGCCCCACGATATTCAATGGCCCATTCCCCAGTCTGGGGGATTTGATGTATTATCTATCTGGTTTGAGCTTTGATAGAACTGGCTTTAAGAAACTTGCCGTGGTCTTTGGTTCCAAAGGTTGGGGAGGAGGAGCCAGTAGAAAACTTTCCCAGGATTTATCTAACTGTGGATTTGAAGTGGAGGAATCATTTGATGTTAAATATGTACCTGGAGAAGAAGATCTGGATAAATGTTATGAGGTAGGTAAAACTGTGGCTGAAAAAATAAAGAGTATGTAAATATACATACTTTTAAATTTTTAGCTCATAGGGGGATTTTTTTTGAAGTCAATGGCTATAGAAAGTGATATGGAATCCAAACAGAAAATGATACTGGGACTATTTTGGACCACCAGGAAGACCATCAGGACGGAAGGATGCGCACCACTTAGAATAAATAAAATTACCACATCAACTTCCGAATTTGAACCAGAAGGAAGGAAACTCCTTAAATTAACTGATGAAATAATGGAAGACATCCTGGAAAATATGGAAAAAGGCAGTAAAGTAAAATTTGATTTGACCATGGGGGGAGAAAAGTTAGAGGCAGTAATTAGTGATGATTTCTTTTCCATTAATGCCACCAAAACTCCTGACCTGGAGGATGACATCATAGGCAAAATGGAACATGAAATGCAAAGGGAAACTCCTGATTTTTGTAAGACCTTTATTCCACGTGTTTTCCCGCAAAAAAAATAATTAATTTCCTATTTTTTTTTAAATTTTGAGACTTCCCTCTATTATTCGTTTTAGTTTTTCCTGAAATTTTCTAAAATAAGAAACTATTTATAGAACCTCTAACCCATCGATAAATTAGCATAAACATGAGGTGATTTTTTTGGCACAATTAGGTGGCGCAGGCCAACCAATAATAATATTACCTGAAGGAACAAGTCGTTTCCAGGGTAAAGACGCTCAAAGATTGAATATATTAGCAGGAAAAATATTAGCAGAGACTATAAGGACTACTCTTGGTCCTAAAGGTATGGATAAAATGTTAGTTGATTCCCTGGGAGATATTGTGGTTACCAACGATGGGGTAACTATCTTAAGGGAAATGGATATTGCTCATCCTGCAGCTAAAATGCTGGTGGAAGTAGCTAAAACCCAGGAAGATGAAGTGGGTGACGGTACAACCACTGCAGTCATAATAGCTGGTGAGTTACTTAAAAAAGCTGAAGAACTATTGGATATTAATGTCCACCCTACCATCATTGCTATGGGATACAGGCAAGCTGCAATAAAAGCTCAGGAAATCTTAGAAGATATTTCCATTGAGGCTAATGATAAAGAAACTTTACTAAATGTGGCTATGACTGCTATGACTGGAAAAGGATCAGAAAAGGCTAAAGAATCATTAGCTGACTTAATAGTATCAGCAGTAATGCAGGTGGAAGAAGATGGGGAAGTCAATAAGAAAAACATCAATATCCAGCGTATCCAGGGTGCAAGTGTGGATGAATCTCACATCGTGAATGGTATTGTTGTTGATAAGAGCAGGGCTGATAATTCAATGCCTAAAAATATTGAAAACGCGAAAATTGCTCTTTTAAAATACCCAATCGAAGTTAAAGATTTGGAAACCGATGCTAAGATTAAATTGACCGATCCTAATCAAATGCAGGCTTTCATTGAAAACGAAGAGCAAATGATAAAAGATATGGTACAAAAAGTCATAGACTCTGGTGCAAATGTCATATTCTGTCAGAAGGGAATTGATGATCTGGCTGTGCACTACCTTTCAAGGGCCGGAATATTAGCAGTTAAAAGGGCTAAAAAATCCGACATGGAAAGATTGGAAAAAGCTACCGGTGCTCAACTGGTGACCAATATTGAGGACTTAAGTGCTGCTGAACTTGGTGAAGCTGGAAAAGTTTATGAGAAAAAGATATTTGACGATGTCTTGATCTTTGTGGAAGAATGTAAGGATCCTAAAGCAATCTCCATCATATTAAGGGGCAGTACCCGGCATGTGGCTGAAGAAGTAGAAAGAGCTTTAGATGATGCTATAGGTGTTGTAGCTTCTACTATGGAAGATAAACAGGTTGTTATTGGAGGAGGTGCTCCTGAGATTGAGATTTCTCGAAAATTAAGAGAATATGCTGACACCATCAGTGGAAGGGAACAACTGGCTGTAAATGCATTTGCAGAAGCATTAGAAGTTGTACCCAAGACCCTGGCTGAAAACGCCGGTTTGGATAGTATAGATGCCATTGTGGATTTAAGGGCTGCTCACGAAGATTCTCCTTACATGGGACTGGATGTTTTCCAGGGTGAAGTAATGGATATGAGAGAATCTGGAGTAGTAGAACCCCAAAGAGTTAAAAAACAGGCTATTCAATCCGCAGCTGAAGCAGCAGAAATGATTCTAAGAATTGATGATATGATTGCTGCTAAAGGTGGTTTAGAAGCTACTGGCGATGACATGGGAGACATGGGTGGTATGCCTGGCGGTATGCCTGGCGGTATGCCTCCTATGATGTAATGGGATTTAAATAACACTTTAGTGTTCTTTAAAAACATTACTTATTTTTTTTTATTTATTTTTGCTGATTATTTTTGATTCTATCTGCATTTATTGATCCTCAGGAACTTTCACTGATTCTAAAATATTTTCAAAACTTAATATATTTATCATTATTAATTATTATTTATAATGATTAATTATAGTAATCTATATATATCATTTGCAACTTACTTATCATAATTATTTAAATTATTGTTAGGAGACGCAAAATGCTAAAAGACACCTCAGTTCTTCTCGATGAGAGAAGAATATTTAAGCCTAACTATGAGTTAGTTGAAGAGGCACATGTAAAAAACTGGGAAGCAGAGCTGGAAAAGGGTAAAGACCTGGAAAAATACTGGGCAGAAAAATCTGAACAGTTCGAATGGTTTAAACCCTGGGATAAAGTTCTGGATGAAAGTAATAAACCCTTCTACAAGTGGTTTGTAAATGGAAAAATTAACCTGGCTTACAATGCAGTGGATCGCTGGATTTCAACTGACAAAAGAAATCAGGTGGCTATTTTATATGTTAATGAGAGGGGTGAGGAAAAAAAATTAACTTACTTTGAACTTTACCGCGAAGTAAATAAAATGGCCAATGCCCTTAAAAATCTGGGTATTAAAAAGGGAGAAACAGTTTCCATGTACCTCCCCATGTGCCCGGAGCTTCTAATTTCCATGTTGGCCTGCAATAAAATTGGTGCCATGCACAGTGTGGTTTATTCAGGTTTAAGTGTTGGTGCATTTGTAGAGAGAATGAATGATGCTAAGGCCAAAGTGATAATTACCGCCGATGGTACTTACCGTAGAGGCAAAATAATTAATTTAAAAAATATTGTGGATGAAGCAGTTCTGCAATGCCCCACCATTGAAACCATAGTGGTGGTAAATCACACCGGATCGGATATAGAAGTTTCTGATTTAAGTGGGCGGGAAATTTTCTATGATCGACTTATTGAAGGTGAGAGCGATGAATGTGAAGCAGAAGAAATGGATGCTGAAGATCCGCTTTTCATTCTTTACACTTCAGGTAGTACCGGTAAACCTAAAGGTGTACTCCATACTACTGCTGGATATATGGTAGGGGTGGCCACTACTTTGAAATATGTTTTTGATATTCATGATGGGGATTTGTGGTGGTGTACTGCAGATATTGGTTGGATAACGGGACATAGCTATGTTATATATGCTCCTCTTCTTTTGGGAACCACCACTCTGGTTTATGAAGGAGCACCTGATTTCCCTGACCCAGGGGCCTGGTGGAACATAGTGGAAAAATATGGTGTAACTAAATTTTACACCGCACCTACCGCCATCAGACACCTGATGCGATTTGGAGAAAAATATCCTCAGATATACAATCTATCTTCTTTGAAGGTTCTCGGAAGTGTGGGAGAACCTATAAATCCAGAAGCATGGATGTGGTTCTACAAAAACATTGGAAAAGAAAAAACACCGATTATGGACACCTGGTGGCAAACTGAAACCGGAATGCATTTGATTTCACCATTACCTGTTGCTAATTTAAAACCCGGATCTGCTACTCTACCCCTACCTGGTATTGATGCCGATGTGGTGGATGAAAAAGGTAATTCGGTTCCTCTAGGTAAAGGTGGATATCTGGTTATCAAAAAACCATGGCCGGCCATGTTCCGAACACTTTATGAAGATGAAGAAAGATTTGTAAATGTTTACTGGAAGGAGTTTCCGCAAGGATTTTACCGGGCAGGTGACATGGCCCGTAAAGATGAAGATGGATATTACTGGATTCAGGGCCGGTCCGATGATGTACTTAAAATTGCCGGGCACCGGGTTGGTACTTCTGAAGTTGAATCTTCATTTGTTAGTCACTCTGCAGTGGCTGAAGCGGCGGTTATTGGAAAATCAGACCCTATAAAAGGTCAGGTTATCAAAGCTTTCCTCATACTTCGGGAAGGATATGAACTAAATACTTCCTTAATTGAAGATTTGAAAAAACATGTGCGCTATGAACTGGGACCCGTAGCAGTTTTAGGGGAAATTGAACAGGTGGATAAGCTCCCTAAAACTAGAAGTGGTAAAATTATGAGAAGAATTCTAAGAGCACAGGAAGAAGGCGAAGAATTAGGAGATACTTCAACTCTAGAAGAATGATTTAACTATTGTTTTAGTAAGTATTAATTGAATCATAGAAAATTAGAGGTATTAAAATGTCTATAGAAAACGATAAAACCTTATCTTTAAGGGACATGACAGCCAATCCTGCACCACTGGGTCTTTTAGGTTTCGGTATAACTACCGTTCTTTTAAATATCCATAACGCAGGATTTTTCCCTATAAATAGTATGATTCTGGCAATGGGTTTTGCTTATGGGGGTTTAGCCCAAATATTTGCATGTTTCATGGAATATAAAAAAGGTAATACTTTTGCCACCGTAGCATTTGGATCTTATGGGCTTTTCTGGTGGTCTCTGGTGATTTTACTGGTACTGCCTCAGGTTGGTTTCTTAAATACCGGTGGGACTTCCCCTATTCAAGCAGCGGACCCGACTTCCATGGCAGCTTACTTATTTATGTGGGGAGTATTTACTCTGGTAATGTTCATAGCTACCCTGAAATTAATAAGAGGCCTGCAGGTGGTTTTCATATCCCTGGCCATTCTGTTCTTCCTCCTGGCTGCAGGAGATATAACCGGTTCCCAGACCCTGATAACCATTGCTGGATATGAGGGCATATTTACCGGTGCAGCCGCCATGTATGTGGGACTAGCCCAGGTAATAAATGAGACCCATGGAAGAGATGTTCTTCCTATTTAATTAAATTAAGATGACGCCTCCACGTCAAAAAATAGCCTGTTAATGTATTCGCGACATTAATAGGCTAATCTTTTTATTTAATGAATTTAAAATAAATTTTTTAATCTAAAAATGACTTTTTTAGTAATTATTTAATAAAACATGATTTATTATACTTTGATGTGCACTCTACTCAACTTGTTTACTATTTTGATTAGTATCTTTAATAAGAATAGATAATCCAACTCATATAATCTATGTAAATTAATTACTATTATTAATTAGGAAGGGATTCTTTAATCTGACAACTGTTTTTCAAGTTGTATTTTATTCTCATAAAATGACTATTTAAAAACATTTTTTTTTAGAAAATTTCTAAAATTAAACTCACTTTTTTAGTTTTATTGAAATTCCTTAATTATGTAATATAAGAAATTCTTATTTCTTTTTTGTAATAATTTCGGATGAATCTCACTTAATTAAATAATAAATTTCTATTTTATAATTTTTATCATTAAATATCCAGGTATATTCCTTATTTTAAAATGTAAATTAAGATTATCCTGCCTTTAATTACATTTAGGTTAGCAAAAATTTTATAAGCTCCATATTTATATCTATAATCATGATTATTTTAGGTGAACCTAATGTCAGATAATGAATCTTTAAGTGAAAACATTGAGGAGTATCTGGAAGTTATTTATAAGGTTTCTCTGGAAGATAAAAAGCCAGTAACCACTTCTAATATATCAAAAAATCTTAATATTGCTCCCGGCAGTGTAACTCAAATGTTAAAAAAATTAGATAAACGGGGATATGTTCAATATTCTCCTTACAAAGGTGCAGTTCTTACTGAAAAAGGCCTTAAAGTTGCCAGTAAAATAACCAGGAAACACCGGTTACTGGAACGCTTTTTAAATGATATACTAAAACTCAAAAAAGATAAAATTCATTCTGAGGCCTGTCAAATGGAACATACTCTATCTGATGATGCGGAAAGGGCCCTATGTCAGTTACTGGAACAACCAGACCAGTGCCCAGATGAGGCACCTATCCCTGCTTGTGATTTCAAATTTAACACCTGTGAAGAATGTCTGGAGAGAAAACACGAAGACATAGAAGAAGTAGGTGCACGTGATGAAAACCTTATTTCAGTTACCAGCCTGGGTGAAAATGAAGTGGGTCGGGTATCATTCATTAGAGGGGATTATAAAGTAATTAGAAGACTGATGGATATGGGTATAACTATAGGTGCTATGGTCAGTGTAATTAAATTGGCCCCTTTTAAGGGACCTGTGGAAGTATCAGTCAGGGGATCCAAACTTGCTCTGGGTAGGGATATTGCCAAAAATGTCTTTGTTGAATTAATTGATGATGAAAGTAAGAATGAAGATGGAGCAATGGCCCATGGTTAAGTCCGAATTTCAAAAAGAGAAAGGATTTGATGCGTCATCCAGTTCATCTAAGGACGAATTTACCATAGCCCTTTCGGGAAATGCCAATGTGGGAAAAAGTGTTATTTTTAACCAGCTTACTGGTTCTAATCAGATTGTAGGTAACTGGCCTGGTAAAACAGTGGAAAAGGCCCAGGGAAAACTTTATTTCCAGGGACAAAAAATCCATGTAATTGATCTACCGGGAATTTATTCTTTTTCTACTTTTTCCATGGAGGAGATAGTTTCCCGGGAGTATATTGCCTATGAAAAACCTGATGTGGTTATAAATGTTCTGGATGCATCTGTTCTGGAAAGGAACCTTTTTTTCACTTTACAGTTAATGGAAATGGAAGTACCACTGGTGGTGTGTATAAATCAGGTGGATATTGCCCGGCAAAAGGGTATAATCATCGATGAAAAAAAATTGGAGAAAGCCTTAGGAGTTCCCGTAGTTTCTACAGTTGCAGTTAGAGGTGAAGGCCTTAGAAAATTAATGGAAAAAGCGGTAAAGGCTGCCGAGAATCCAGAAAATGTCCCGGAAATTATTAAATATGGGGGAGAAGTAGAAAAAAGAATTCAAAATTTATCAGAAATGATAGAATCTAAGAAAATTTCTTTAAAATATTCTAATCGATGGATGGCCATTAAGATACTGGAAAATGATCCGGAAATAATAAAAAATATCAAAAATGAATCCCCGGATATCATTTCTTATGCCAACCAGCTTGCCTACCAGATTGAAAAAATTCATCAAGAGCCTTCTTTTGCTGTAATGGCTTCTGAAAGATATACTTTGGCAAATTTTATTGCTTCTGGTGCCCAAGTTCAGACTAAAATTGACATCCCCTTCTCGGAACGTCTGGATAAAATTTTAACTCATCCGGTTTTAGGATATTTTACCTCTGCTCTGGTTATAATTGGATTACTTTTATGGACCTTTACCATTGGTGATTTTCTGGAAGGAATCCTTTCCAATGCTTTTAGCTTTTTTCAACCTGTTGATCCGCAATTTTCCGGTGCCATCACCGCTATACTCTGGAATGGTGCATTTGGGGGAATTGTAGCTGGGGTTACACTAATAATTCCCTTTGTCATCCCTTTTTATCTGATGTTATCCTATATAGAAAATTCCGGCTTATTAACCCGGGTGGCCTTTATGATGGATAGCTTCATGCACAAAATAGGATTGCATGGCAAGGCACTGATACCCCTTATATTAGGGTATGGATGTAATGTACCGGCTATAGATAGTACCAGGATACTTGAAACTCGAAGAGAACGACTTTTAGCAGCTTTTGCCATAACTTTTGCTCCCTGTGCTGCTCGAACCATTTTAATACTGGGGCTGGTGGCTATATTTGTTAATATATGGTGGGCCCTGGCCCTTTATGTGCTGGATTTGATAATAATAGTTATTATGGGTAGATTAGCCCTTAAAGCAACTCCGGGAGAATCAACTGGTCTTATAATGGAGATGCATACCTTAAAATTGCCTTCGTTTTCAGTAATCCTTAAACAAACCTGGGCGAGAACCAAATCACTAATTTATCTGGTTTTTCCAATTTATATCGTGGGCAGTGCCCTTATCCAGGCTTTCTATGCTATGGGAGTTTTAGAACCTGTTAGTAATTTCATGGCCCCCCTTACAGTGGGCTGGTTAGGATTACCTGTATTTGCAGGAGTACTGCTTATTGTGGGGGCAGTTAGAAAAGAATTTATATTATTAACTCTGGTGTCATTTGTGGGCACTGATCTCAGCCTGGCTCTAAATACAACTCAATTTATCGTACTGGCTATAGTGGGCATGTTATATCTACCCTGTTTTTCCACCATTGCCATACTTATTAAAGAATTCGGCTGGAAAGCAGCCAGTTTGATTACGGGAGCCAATTTTACAACTGCTCTTGTTGTAGGAGGTTTATTTGCCCAAATATTACCCTATTTTTTATAAAATATTCCCTTTGTAGGAGGAGTGATTAATGAAGAATATCAGGATAGTATCATGGAATGTCAATGGAATTAGGGCTATACACCGAAAAGGATTTTTGGACTGGTTTAATAGGGATAAACCGGATATATTATGTATCCAGGAAACTAAAGCCACCCCTGACCAGCTCCCCCGATCTTTAAAAGAAATCAAGGGGTACCATGCTTATTTTAATTCTGCCAAGAGGAAGGGTTATAGTGGTGTGGCATTGTACAGTTTTCTTAAACCAGAAAATATTGAAAATGGTTTTGGAATAGATAAATTCGATCGAGAAGGCCGCATTCAAATTGCAGATTATGGTGAATTTGTATTATTCAATATCTATTTTCCCAATGGTAAGATGTCTGAAGAACGACTTAAATATAAATTAGATTTTTACGACGCATTTTTAGACCATGCTAACCAGCTGAGGGACCAGGGAAAAAATATTATTGTTTGTGGAGATCTAAATACAGCCCACAAGGAAATAGACCTGGCACGCCCTAAAGAAAATAGCAACATATCTGGTTTTTTACCAGTAGAAAGAGCATGGATAGATAAATTTCTGGATAATGGTTATGTGGATACTTTCCGGATGTTTAATTCAGATGAGAATCAATATACCTGGTGGAGTTACCGTACCCGGGCACGGGAAAGAAATGTGGGATGGAGACTGGATTACTTTTTTACCAATAAAGAATTCACCGACCACATAGAATCATCCTATATATTATCTGAGGTAATGGGATCAGATCACTGTCCGGTGGGACTTGATATTAAAATTAGCTAAAAACCTTGATAAAATTTTATTTAGTTTCCCCTCTAGTTTTGGATGATGTTCATCCTAACTGATTTATGAAATGTTCCAAATAGTAGAGTGATTTTTCATGGGAACTCAAGGCAATAGCTAATTTTTTAATAACTTTTTCTCCTTCCTTTTCTCCGGACCTTAAATCAACATAAAGAACGATATTGTAATAAATTTTTTTTAAATCATATTTGATTTGAGGGGGAAACCCCCATAAATTGAGAAGTGCCCATTCCTGGCTGGATTTTCCTATTTTTTCTAAATCCAGTTCTTCATTATTAAAAACTTTATCCTGAATGAATTTTAATAAATTACGATTTTTAACGGACCAAAACTTAAAATCATCATATTTTTCACGGTAAATTGAAATTTCACCAAATAAATTGTCTCTTATTTTAATAAATTCTTCTTCATATTGATTAAGATAATAAATTGAATCATCTGAAGGATTAAAATTAATATCTGCTCCGTATTTATCTTTTAACTTTTTTCCAGATTCGATATGCAGTATTTCATCATCAGTTAATTTACGATATTCTAAAAGTTCCTTTTGCATTTCCAATTCTTTTTTCCATTCTTTTTCTTTTTTTGATAATAAAATCTTCATTTTTGACTGGAAATTCTTCTCCAATATTTTTAGAGCATATAACCTTTTCCAGCTATCATTTTTTACTAACTGATTAATCAAAAACTGCATTTTCACCGGATCATCAGAATAATTCCGGGGTAGGGATAAAAAAATATTAGCAATAAATTGGGGAAATAAAAAAGGGACTATGCTAACCATAATATAAAATAAAATAGATATCAAAAGTGAAATAATCAGGGGAATAATGAATATCTGATAATCCAATCTAATACCTTCTTCTTATAATTTTAAATGGAATTTATACCGGTTTATTCGTAATCTAAAATGGTTTTTCTTAACTCTCTTTCGGTCTCAGCTATGATTTCTATCTTTTCAAAATCCACATTATTATCTTGCAGACTTTTAGCCAATTGAGTGGGTGTTAGAGTATCGTCCCGGTCTATAAGAATAGAATTAGATTCAAAGGAAATTGATCCTGACGTGTCAGTGGAAAGAAAATCATAGGCGTTATCAATATCACTGGTTATAACACGGAAGGTTCTGATTTTTTTGGTTACCTGTGTTATGTCAATATCCATGCGCTGCAGGGCAATCAATACGTGTTTATTGAGAGCATCTTCGAGTACCTGTATATCCACCCGGTTTTTATTCATGGAAATACGGGCTGCCTGACATATTTGAGCAATATCACGAGCATGAGCATAACTGGGCTGTAAACCTTCGCCTCCGTCTTTAAATTCAGTATATACCTTTTCAAATCTTTCCAGAACTTCATCATCATAGTCTTCTTTTAGTAAATCAAGATTCATTTTAAATACTTTGGAAACATTTTTTACAGGAGGATTACGCAGAAAAATATGTAAAGGAGCTCTTCTAAGGTGGGCCTCATCCATAATACTAACATCCAGATTGGTGGAAAAAGCAGGAATAAAATGGCTGAAAACCACTACTGGAACTCCCCTTACATAAATCATATCCTTCTTATTTTCCATGGGTACAATGAGACGATTTAAAATTATTTCATGGTCATCTCTTTGCCTTCCCAAATCGTCCACCAGCAATATTCCTCCATTAGCTTTAATCATGGGGGACGTTTCATATACGCCCTTATTAGGGTCGTATACGGTTTCTAATTTATTCAGGTTCAGTTCAGCACCAGTAAAAACAAATGGGGCGTGAATTTTAACCCACCTTGGATCTGCTGGTTGTTCCGGGCATCTCCTGTGAAAATCAGGATCGTATAATTGTATAATCCTGCTTCCAAATTCAATGAATTTAGGTATGATGAGAGGTGGTAGTAAATCGGAGGTTTTACTGATAATGAATGTTTTTCCTGTACCCGGGGAACCATATATAAAAATACCTTTTCCAATAGTGCAGGATTCTATAAGACATTCTTTAGCATAATCAAGTCCCACCACATCGTCGAATGTTTTTTCAATTATATCCTCTGGGATTTCAACCGGGTGCCGCCCTTTCATTTGGCATTCCATTATTTCCCAGTAAAAATCGTAGGAAACCGGTGCCAGACCCATATAGGGGTTTTCTTCCACTATTCTCTTTGTTTTCTCCCTTCCTTTTTTTGTAATGGTATAATCTATACTTGAAAATAGGAAACTACCTCCTACCTGGGCACAGAGGCCGTCTTGCTCCATTTTACGGAGAATTTCTTCTAAAATATCCCAGTGTATACCTGTAACTTCATTTAATCTTTTAGTTTGCACGGTTCCATAGCTAGAAATGATCTTCAGAATCAAATCTCGAACAAATACTTCAGATAATCTAAGTTCTTCCAAAGTTTTAGGCTGTCTAAGTCGCCTGATAATTATTTCCATTTGTTCATTGTGATAGTAACTCATAAGTTTACCCCTAAAAATTTATAATTTTCTAAATGGACACATGAATTAATTTAAGGTATTTTTTGCTCTGGAGAATTTTTTAAATTATTAATCCCTGGATTGAATAATTATAAAATTTCATTCAATTCACTTATATCAGAAATAACCTTTACATCCAGTTTTTCCTTTTCAATATACTCTTCTTCTTCAGATGTGAGTTTACAATTTACCAGAATAGCAGACATACCTGCATTAACCGCACCCATCATGTCTTCTGAAAATTTATTACCAATCATAATTGATTTTTCAGGGGTGCAACCCATGCGACTTAAGGCTACTTCAAAAATACGATGGTGGGGTTTTTCAAAACCAATTTCATCCGAGGTCACCACTTCGTCAAAAAAATGGTGTATGCCCAGACGGATTAATTTCTCCCATTGTTTTATGGTTATACCATTGGAGATAACACCCAGCCTGTAACCTTTACTTTTAAGGTTTATCAGGGTGGACGTGGTTCTGGGAAATGGTCTAAGTAAGGCAAATTTAACATTATGATAATTGATCATACCCAGAGCAATTAAAAGAGGTTTTTCCTCTCCAAAAACAGTTTTAGTTAAAACATTGAAATGTTTATCATAATTAGATCCTTTTTGAGCAATAATCTCTCTTAAAAGCTTATATGCTTCGGTAGAATCAAGGGGTAAACCGGCATCTATCATCATATTTAAAGCTGCCTTTCGGGCCAGCTTGGCAAAACCAGAAGTATCATAAAGAGTATCATCAATATCGAAAAAAACTGCCTTGAGCATAATTTCCACCTGAATGATTGCCACACAATCAATTTTTTAATTCTTCCTTATTAACTATCAGAATTTCTCCAACAATTAAATGAAATATATTATACTCTTAAATGGGGCACTATAAAAATTTATCTAAAAAATATTAATAGAATTAAAAAAAAGCATCTAAACTACTTTGCTGTTCATCACGGGATAATTCTAAAATTTCATCACTGGAATAGCCCAGTGAACTCATTATTCTTGAAACAGCAGGTATAACTTGATTTTCGATGTAGTAGCCCGGGTCGTATTCTTTACCTTCTATATCTTCCAGGGGCTCGGCTCTTTGACTTATAGAATTTTTGCCCTTTACTATTACATAGCGTATAATGGACCCTCTTTCTATTTTTCTCCCTTTAGATAGTGATTTCTGGGCAGCAACTACATGGGGTCCAATTTGTTTATATTCATTCAAATTTTTGGTGATCTGGGTATGGATAACCAGATCCTCCATTTTAATCTGACCTTTTTTAATATCCTTTATGGCATTTTTTATGATTTCTTTAGCTTTATCTGGAGAACCATCCTTCAAAATAGCCATAAGTATATTTTGCTGAGTTTTTTTAGCAATATTGGCCCAGTCCCGCCTTACCAGCTCCAGGCCTTTTACCACTATATTTCCATCCTCCAGAAGAGCATATCTTTTCTTGGTAACAAAGAAACCTCTACTATAGAAACCTTCATACTCCAGTTCCATACCTTGCGGTAAGTCAGGATTAATATATTCTAAAAATTTAGAAACCTGAACTTTAATTTCAGATTCTAATTCACTCTGCAATCAGCACACCATTTATTACACCGTCTTGACCAGGCCGGGAAGTTACACGAACTTTACCAGAGCTGGTTTCAACAACTGCACCTTTTGTAATTATATTACGCCTTACAAAGTTAGGATTAGCCAGATTTTCAACAACATTTAAAATTTCAGCTACTTCCACCTTATTGGTTTCAGGATTAACCACATTAATTTTGGTATCAGTTGCTAACCGAACTTTTAAATTTCCTCCCTGAGTTCTGATTTTCCGGATTCTCTTAGGGCCTATTTTAGTTTCTGCAGCTTCTCTTCCCAGTTCACATTTCTTTTTACCGCGGTTCATTTTCGCTCTTCCGCCGGTAGGTTTTTTCATAGATTTACCTTGCCATATAGCCATTATTTCACCTTGTTAGTTTAATTATATAATTTAACCCATAAAATATAGGTTAATGGAATCTGGATATAATTAAGATTCCAAAATCAGTAAAAAACTGAATTTAAAGCACAACTAAATTAAATGTTTATGTAGTAACTATTCATTAGTCATCAGGCTTTAAAAAGATTTTGTTTATTCTCAAATTTAATAGTTACTAATTTATATCATATTAACCATTTTAAGATAGTTCTTAAATCCTAACTTTGAGATTAATTTAATACTATTTTGCTAACATCATATTTAAATATTTTAAATTGTAATGATGAATTACATATAATATAATTTAAATAAACTTATTTTTAGATTTTTTAAAAAAACAACATTAACAATCAAAGGTGTAGCAATGAAGATAGGGATGTCTCACGGTGCTGGCGGAGAAGTAATGCAGAATCTGATATCAGATATAATTCTCAAAAACATTAAAAACAAGAGAGTAAATGGAGGAGTAGGTTTAGATGACCTGGATGATGGTGCGTCAATACCTTTAGGAGATCTGGAAATAGTCCTGAGTACTGATGGCCATACCGTGGATCCTTTATTTTTTCCAGGTGGAGACATTGGTAAACTGTCTATTGCCGGTACTGTAAATGATATTGCAGTTATGGGCGCTAAACCTCTGGCCATTACTAATGGAATGGTTATTAGAGAAGGTTTTCCTGCTGATGATCTGGAGACTATTGTAAAATCCATGGATGCTGTTTGTCAGGAAACCGGGGTTTCCATAATCACTGGTGATACCAAGGTCATGGAACAGGGTAAGCTGGATGAGATGATTATTACTACTACCGGTATTGGAGTGGTAAATAAAGGAGAAATAAAAAGAGACTCTTCTTTAAAGGTGGGGGATAAAATAATCCTATCTGGTAGTGTAGGTGACCATGGAATGGCCCTTATGTCTTATCGGGAAGGATTTGGATTTGACACCGATCTACAATCAGATGTAGCCCCTATATGGGAAATTGTGGAAAAAGCACTGGCCATAGGGGGAGTTACCTCCATGAAAGATCCCACCAGAGGTGGCCTGGCCAATGCATTAAATGAGATAGCTAATAAATCCGGAGTAGGTTTGCTGGTTGAAGAAGATAAAATTCCTCTAAAAGAACCGGTAATTGCTGTTTCAGAAATGTTAGGAATAGATCCTTACGAAGTTGCCAATGAGGGAAAGGTAATTATAGGGGTTGAAAAAGAACTGGCTGATGAAACTCTGAGTGCTATTAGAAAGACCAGATACGGTGCTGAAGCCCAAATTATAGGAGAAGTGACTGAAGATAACCATGTTATTTTAGAAACTTCCTTAGGGGGAAAAAGGATTTTAGAAGCACCTATTGCAGATCCAGTGCCTAGAGTATGCTAAAACTTATCATTTAGCAAATTTTAAATACTTCTTTTAGTAATAATTTCCATATTAATCTTTTAATTTATTAATACTTTTTGAAGGGGTTATAATGGAAACTATAACTAAAAAAAGAATTGTAGCTTTTATTCTGGACTTTTTAGTAATCACATTTTTTATGTGGATTCTTAACCCAATTATTTATCCACTGGTTATTGTCACCGGGTTTTATGGAATTTTTAACTATAGCTTAGTTTTTCTGGCAATTATTATCATGGCTTACTTTACTTATCTGGAGAAATCTAAAACCAGCACCCTGGGAAAAAATATTATGGGAATTCACGTAGAACCTGAAAAGGGCGAATTAACCTACCAGAAAACATTTATTCGTAATTTATCTAAAATATTATGGTTCCCCTTACTTCTGGATTTGATAGGAGGATATTTATCAAAAAATGATTCCATTAGACTTTTAGATAAATATGCAAAAACAAAAGTTGTTTTATCGGGATAAAGATTAAAATTTGTATTATCTCTTAAATTGAATTTTTTATATAACCTGTACTATTTGACATCTATCAGACTTTTTTACATTTTTTTGATATTTAATAAATAAATAGCAGAATTTTATATAAAGTTCTTACATAATCTATAACAATTTTTAAGTATTTTCAGGGGTGAAAAGATGAAAGATGAAGTTTCAGAAGTAAAAAGCCAGGTACTGGATACATTTGCAACATTAGTGACCACGGCATTTGGTTTAATTGCTGCTTTGGCCTGGAATGAAGCAATCCAAGCATTGATAACTCAATGGCTGGGTGAAACAGATGGTTTAACAGGCCTTTTTATTTATGCAGTTGTAATCACCATCTTAGCTATTATTGCTACCATATTAATAGCCCGTTTAATTGCAAAACCAGCAGTACAGGCAGTTAGAATTGTGGAATGATTTTTATTCCACTTTCTTAATATTTTCTGTGAAATGATATTATAATTAATTGGTGGAAAAAAATTCTGAAATTATTAAAATTGAAGGTACTTATGAAAGCAATAGAGACCATAAACCTGGGGAAAAAATTTGGCAAGCTAACTGCTGTAGATAAGGTGAATCTAAAGGTAGATCAGGGGGAAATATTTGGCTTACTGGGACCTAATGGTGCTGGAAAAAGTACATTCATCTCCATGTTATGCACTATTTTAAAACCATCATCTGGAACCGCCCAGGTGGAAGGTTATGATATTATTAGTGAGGCAGCAGATGTTAGACGCTCCATCGGTATAGTCTTCCAGGATCCCAGCATAGATGATAAACTTACCGGAAGGGAGAATATGGAATTGCATGCTGATTTATATAATGTACCCCGTGAGGTGATGCACTCCCGTATAGATGAGGTACTGCACTTAGTTGAATTAGAGGATCGTGCATCCAACTATGTTAACACCTATTCCGGAGGCATGAGGCGTAGGTTGGAAATAGCAAGGAGTCTAATACATTATCCTAAAGTATTATTTTTGGATGAGCCCACTTTAGGTCTGGATCCTCAAAGTCGAGACCATATCTGGGATTATATAACCAATCTAAAAAAAAGGGAGAATATTACCATTATTCTTACTACCCATTACATGGAAGAAGCAGATAAACTCTGTGATAGGATAGCTATTATTGACAGGAGCAGTATTATTGCTCTGGATACTCCTAAAAACCTTAAGAATGAGTTGGGAGGGGAAACTATTATCATAGAGACCAGTGATAATGATATTTTAGCAAATAAACTCTCTGAACTTGAACTTGCTGATAATATTTTTAAAACAGATAAAGAACTAAATTTGAGTGTTAAAAATGCCCATACGTCTCTGGCACGTATAGTCGAATTATCAGTCTCATTAGGGGTTTCTATAGAAACTATTTCTATTCGAGAGCCGGATTTAAATGATGTATTTATGCATTTTACTGGTCGGGAAATCCGTGATGGTGGTAAAAGTGAGGATCTTACAGGAATGGGTGCAAGAGTTATGGGGCGGGTAAAATAAGCGAATTTCGAGGTATTTATGCTTTGTGGCGCCGTGAACTTAAACGTTTTATTCGGGATCGTACACGGCTGGTTAGTTCAGTAATTACGCCTATACTGTGGCTGGTAATCTTTGGGACGGGATTGGGATTTTCTCTGGAGTTTACAGGTTTTGATTATACTCAATTTTTGTTGCCAGGTATTATTGCCCAGACACTTCTTTTTACATCCATATTTCTGGGCATATCTGTTATTTGGGATCGGCAATTTGGTTTTATGAAGGAAATCATGGTTTCACCAATTAGCAGAGCCTCCATTTTTGCCGGTAAAATGTTAGGAGTGGGCACTGCTGCTATTATACAGGGAGGCATAGTGATTTTACTGGGAGTTATTATTGGGGTACCTTTGACTTTACAAGCAGTAACCCTGGTCTTACCTTTAATGATAATTATTACAGTGGGCCTTACCTGTATTGGTTTAGTTATCGCCAGTCTCATGTCCAGCTTGGAAAGCTTTGGAACTATTGTAACCTTTGTTAATCTGCCCATGTTTTTCCTGAGCGGAGCTTTATTCCCGGTTACAAATTTGCCTTCCTGGATGAGGTGGGCCTTTTATATAAACCCTCTGACCTATGGTGTAGATGCTTTAAGAGGGGTTATGATAAGTGGATGGCCCACTATTGTACCCATGCAATATAATATTTTGATTATATGTGCCTTTGATGTGGTTATGATAGTTTTGGGAACCTATCTCTTCAGTAGAAGACAATGATTTAATCTCAAAATAATTGTATTAAGGGTTATAGAATAAAAAGAATGATTTAGATGGGGATCTAAGTCCAGCTATAAGGATTAAATTCAGAAGGCGGAATATACATGACTTCTGCATAGCCTTTTTTAAGTAATTCCGCATTTATATTGGTATTTCCCACATAAACCACAGCTAAAACACGTCCATAGCGATCATTATTTTTTTTATCATCAATATCCAGATAAATCAGTTTTCCAAGACATTTACTTTTTACAAAATCTTTGGCTTCCTGATATCCAGTTTCTCCCCTTTCGGGAGTATTGACTCCCACCAACCTTATTCTACCTACTCCCTTTACATCCAGGGTGTCCCCATCCACCACATAGGTACATATACTGCTTTTCTCATAATGAGGGGGTATTTGCGCTTGAGATTCATTAGTAAGGCTTATTTCACTTTCAATTGAGGAATTATTTAGAAGAGATTCATGGGATGAAATATTTAAGTCAACTTCATCCAGAGGAATTTGTGAAATACTATTATTATCTACACAGCCGGCAATAGAAATGGATAATAACATTATAATCAGTACAATATGATATTTTTTCAATGGATTTTTTGGTATCATGAATATCTGCCCTATATTATTAAATCAATAACATATACTTTTTATTATTAATAAAAACAGGTAAAGCTTTCTTAAATAAAATGAGAATTATAGGATTTTTTTCATGTTATATGTCTATATTTATATAATCACTGCTCTAATTCATGAAATAAAACTGTTTTCTATCGATTCAAGTAATGAATATTAAATAGATTACATATATAATAAAATGAATTAGTAATCAAAAATCACATACCGTTAAGTAGGTTATTACATGGATTGGAAATCAATAGATTGGAAGGAACTCCTGGTTGCTTTAATCCTGGGCATATTACTGACCTTATTTCTAAGGTGGGGGTTTTTATGATATATGTTGATTTTCATTATAATTCAAATAACTTAATAAAAAGCTTTAAATTGAATTGAGGTATTAAATGCAGCAAATAGATGCAAAACCCCATCCTTCCATAAAAGGAGTCATGATTATAGATGGAAAAAATAATTTTCCCATTAGCTGGCTCAATAAACAGGGTTACTGTGAATACAGTATATATTTAGAGAATGTACGGGGTATTGAAACTGAACCCACCATTGAAATGAAGCAAGGCCAGGCTATTCACCAGGAACTGGAAAATGAATTCAAAAAAGGCGCAGAAGTCATAGAATTTAAAGAAATGATGGTCTTTTCCCAAACTCAGGAGGTCCTGAGTAGAGAAATGTTTGTATCATCTCCTAAATTTGGAATCAGAGGTTTAATAGATGAAATATGGTTAACTCCTGATGAATTTATAATAATTGATGATAAACCTGGATCAATTGCTTATAATTCTTCCATTAATCAGGTCTGGGGTTATTGCCTGGCATTTAAAGATATTATTGGCTCTGATGATAGAAAAATTATGGGGGCCTTACGCCAGAGAGGAAGCAGTAAAATATTCTGGATGCAGGAATTTAATGAAAATGCTCAAAAGACCATTCAAAAATTACTCGATAGGATGCAGGACCTATTTAATGGATCTAAACATTTTTTACCCACCAATAATCCTAGAAAATGTGCAAAATGTAGATTTAATCGCTTTTGTGAATTTGGATAAAAAAATTAAAGTTCTTTACTATAACATAAAAATAATAATTAAAGATATTAGCTATATGCTGATTATTAGATGAAAAACCCTCAAGTTTTTTTTCAGTGTCCCGGCAATAATCTGCTTGAAAAATGTGAGGTTAATTAAATGGATTTTAATTCAGATTCCATTAAAACCGATGTTCTAAAATCAACTTTATCTGCCTTACCCTACATGGTTTTTTTAATTGATAAAGAAGGCCGAATAATATTTTTTAATCAGAAAGTAGTAGATTGTCTGGATGGGGATATGGAAGAATTTATAGGGAAAAAATGGGCTGGTCTGGATTTTTTTCCCACAAACACTAAAATCAATCAAAAAATAATAAAGGTACTTCAAACTCATAGAACACAATCAGGGACAATTACTTTAGTCTTAAAAAAAGGTTTAAAAAGTTTCAATTACGTTTTTAACATTATTAAAGTTGATAAAGGTTCTTCAATAGGAGTTTTAGCTGTTCTGATGGATTCAAATCAATTAAAAAATATATCTTCTGATGAAAATTTGAATGAAGTTCGTTTAAAAGCAATGATCTGCCTCTATGAAATGTCAGACTGTTCTCTGGGGGAGATAACTGATTATGCTCTGGAACAGCTGGTAGAGATTACAGGTAGTAAATTAGGATACTTGAGTTTTTTAAATGAAACTGAAGACTTATTAACCATGTATTCCTGGTCCAAAGAGGCTATGAAAAAATGTGAAATAAATGATAAACCTATATATTACCCGGTTCATGAAACGGGATTATGGGGAGAAGCTATACGTCAGCGAAAGCCAATAATAATCAATGACTTTAAAGCCCCTAATAAATTAAAAAAAGGCTATCCAAAAGGCCATGTTCATTTAAAAAGGCATATGAATGTCCCTATATTTGATGGGGATAAAATCGTGGCCCTGGCAGGGGTGGGCAATAAAAAAGAATCTTATATTGAAGAGGATATTACTCAGATTAGAATTTTAATGAACTTTTTATGGAGTATAATCAAGCGTAAAAATTCAGAAAAAGCACTGAGAAATTCTCTAAATGAGAAAGAAGTCATGCTAAATGAAATTCATCATAGGGTTAAAAATAACCTGCAGGTTATATCCAGTCTCCTGGCCCTTCAAGCAGATTTCATGGAATCAAATGAAGCAAAAAATGTTTTATTAGAAGCCAGGGGGCGTGTAAAATCAATGGCCATGACTCATGATAAATTTTACCATGCTGATGACTTATCAAAAATTAATTTCTCCCAATACTTGAGAGAATTAGTTGACGATATTTTATTAAGCTCCCTGCAGGACTCTAAATTGATTAATTTGCAGATCGAATTGGATAATTCCCTATTAAATCTGGAAATAGCACTTCCTCTGGGTTTAATTGTAAATGAAATCTTAACCAATTCCCTGAAACATGCCTTTGTAGAATCTGATGAGAAGATAATATTCATCTATCTACATAAAAATTATGATGAATTTGAATTGATATTAAAAGATAATGGTGTGGGCTTTCCCGAAGATATTGATTTTAGAAATACAGATACTATGGGTATGCAATTAGTAATGTCTTTGATTATGCAAATTGGTGCTCAGATAGAATTAAATATCAATCAGGGTACAGAATTTATTATAAAATTTAAGAATGAAGTTTAAATGAATATTATTAACTGCTTTTTTTAGTTTTTCATAAAATAATTCCCCAGTTTTGTCTGGAATTAAGAAGAACAGGGTATAGTTTAAATGTATTAAATACTAATATAAATTATAAGAATTAATTGGTTTTGGTTATTTTGCTATTTTTAGTTATTCTAATAAATTGAGCTGAATAATTATAATCATATTTTTTTAAATAATTAAGGAAGATATTATGGATCAATTACTATTTGAAGAATTAGATTTATCTAAAGAAATGAAAAAAGCTATTGAAGATATTGGTTTTGAAGAAGCAACACCAATCCAGTCACTTACTATTCCCCATGCTTTAGCAGGGGAAGATGTTATTGGCCAGGCCCAAACCGGTACTGGCAAAACCGCTGCATTTGGGATTCCTGTATTAGAAAAGGTTTATGTTCCTGATAACTCAGTACAGGCCATTGTTTTATGTCCCACCAGGGAACTTTGTATACAGGTAGCAGAAGAAATTGTAAAGCTATCCAAGTACATGAAAAAGGTAAAAGTACTCCCCATATACGGAGGACAGCCTATAGGAAGACAGATTCGCGCCCTAAATAAAGGCGTACACATTGTCATTGGAACCCCGGGAAGGGTAATGGACCATTTACAAAGAGGCACTCTGAAACTTGATGGGGTGGAAATGGTGGTTCTGGATGAAGCAGATGAAATGCTGGATATGGGATTTAGAGAGGACATAGAAGAAATTTTAAGATTTGTTCCTAAAAAAAGGCAGACTTTACTATTCTCTGCAACCTTATCCAAGGATATTCTCAGATTAACTAAAAAATATCAAAAGAATCCTCAATTCTTAAAAGTACCTCATCATCATCTTTCTGCTCCTAAAATAGACCAGAGCTATTTTGAAGTAAATGAGAAAATGAAAGCAGAGCTATTGTCCCGTTTAATGGATATCCATGATATTAAACTGGCCCTGGTTTTCTGTAACACTAAAAGAAGAGTTGACCGTTTAGTAAAAGACCTCAAAACCAGAGGATATTTTGTAGACGGTATACATGGTGATATGAGGCAGGCTCAAAGGGATAGGGTAATGAATAAATATCGGAATGGTAAAATTGACATCCTGGTGGCAACTGATGTGGCTGCTAGAGGAATCGATGTTCCGGATGTGGAAGCAGTATTCAACCACGATGTTCCTAATGATACCGAATACTATGTACACCGAATAGGTAGAACTGGACGTGCTGGTAAACAGGGAAGATCATTTACCTTTGTATCTGGTAAAGAAATATACAAATTAAGGGATATTCAGCGTTATACCAAAACCAAAATAAAGCAGGAAAGAATTCCTTCTCTAGGGGATATTGAAAAAATAAAAATTGATCTTTTACTGGAGAAAGTCAAAAACAGTATCCAGAATGATAATCTGGACAGTTATATCCATACCGTGGAAGGTTTGATTGAGATTGGTTTCAATTCACTGGATATTTCAGCTGCATTATTAAAAATTATTAAAGAAAAAGAGCTCTAGATTCCCTCAAAATCTAATCCTGGATTTATTTTTTTCAGGATGTAAATTTTTTTTTATTTTGAAGTAACTTTTTAGCCACTATTTTTTTTATTTAGAAAAAATCAGTTTTAATCTCTATTAATTAATTTTTAAGTCAAAAAAAATAAGGTATGGGTGATTAGATAAAATAACTCTTATTTTACCTTATTCAACCATTTTTTAATATTTTAAGCAAATATAGCATCTAAGGCCGCTACTATTGTTTTACATTTTTGAAGTAAAACTGATTGTTCAAATCTCCAGTCAAGCTCTAAGAGTACTGTAGGTATTCCTTTTTGAGCTATGGGTATGGTTATTTTAGGGGGGCTACTACCTTCGATATATAAATAGCCAATAAGGCCATTACTTTTGGCAATTAGTTGATTTGCAAAACTGGTTGATAAAGCACCCTGACTGGGAGCAAATATGAAATCAGTAAGAGCATAGGTACCCCTGTTTCCATGAACATCCATGACTAATTGATAACTACTATCAATAAGTGGGACAATGTACTGGCTGGCCAGATATTCTCCCTGGTTACGGCTTTCATCCATCTCTCTACCATCATAAACCACTACCTGGAATATATCCAGCTTGATATTATTGAGTTGGGCTGCTTTTATAGCATCTTCCATAGCTACATGAACTGCTAATTCATGAGGGTGTACCCCTATAATTATGGCTACCTTATTGGATCCAGTTCCATAAGATTCAATCTTTTGTACAAAACCATAGGAAGTTTGTGCTATTATGGTGGTGGTTACCTGTGAGGGAGGGCTTGAACCGGTATTGATTTTTATGCCGGGTATGATGGTTACGGAGTTGGGTAGGTATTTGTTGGTTTGGTAGAAGTCCAGTATTCTGCTGAAGGCGTATATTTGTGTTTCGTAGCGTGTGGTTCCCAGGGTGGTGGTGGCGAAGTTGGGGGCGTGGTTGTTGTTGTCCATGAAGGTTTTTATTCTTTGTGCCAGGTCCAGGTAGGCTGTTTTTGTTATTGTTCCTTGTTTTGCGTTTTCTGATGGGTTGGGTGGTGTGTTGATGTTTTTGGGTGTTATTGGGGTGGTTTTTCCGGTGTTCTGGTTGATGGTGGCGGTGGTTAGTAGGTATAGGAATTGGTTTAGGGTTATTTGCTGGTTGTTTATGGTTACGGTGGGTGGTAGTTTTTTGTTGGTGTCGTAGTATTTTTTAACGTTGGTGGCTGCTGCGTTTATTTGGGCCAGGGTGAAGTTGCTGGTTACCGGGTCTGGTGTTGGAGGGTTTATTACTGGTGGGTTTTCAGGTTCAGGGGTTACTGGAGGGTTTTCAGGTGTTACTGGTGGTACCACAGGCGGATTATTTGCTGGTGTAGAACTACCTGCTTCCACTTTTAAACCAGGAATAATGGTGGCAAAACCAGGTAACTGGTTATTACTCTGATAAAAACTCAAAATTCTAGAAAATAAGTAAATTTGTGTTTCAAAGCTGATGGTGCCCTGGGTGGTGGTGGCGAAGTTGGGGGCGTGGTTGTTGTTGTCCATGAAGGTTTTTATTCTTTGAGAAGCATCCAGGTAGGCTGTTTTGGTTAAAGTCCCGCCCCGGGTATTTTCTGAAGGGTTGGGTGCAGGATTAACATTTTTATAATTTACCGATGCACTACTACCCTGATTAACATTATTAACACTTGAAGTCATTAGATATAATAACTGGGGCATTGTAACTGCATTATTATTGATATAAACGGTTTCAGGTATTTTATTGTTGGTTTCAGTATATGTTTTTACATTTGTGGCAGCATTTAAAATATCAGCCTGGCTAAAATCAGTAACGGCATTTTCTGAAGCAATTGTGAACTGCTCATCTGTATCTTCAGCATATACAGAACCCATACTCAAAAAAAGAAAAATTGCCAGGAAAACTGTAATTGTAATTTTTTTACTTTTCAATTTATCACCAAATTAAATCTAATTTTTTAATCATAGTCTTCCATCTCCACCACATCGGGTACAGTGTGTACCACCAGTACCTCCACAACTGGAACATCTTACCCATTTACCATCATCCCAGTAACCTCCACTCCCACTACAGGCATTACATATTACCTTCCCGGAGTTACAACTGGGGCATACTTTTCCAGTATTATCTTCTTCTGGTACTGATGGGTTTTGAGTACTTACATTGGCATTGTTTTTAGAATCGGGGGTATTTTTCAGGGTTGTATTAGATGGAGAACTATTGTTTACAGAACTATTATTTGATATAATTGGATTGTCGGCATCTTCATTAGAAAAAATAGTTATTGCAAAAGCAAAACTTCCTAAAATAGCCACTATAACTATTCCAACCAGTAAAATAGATTTTTCTTTCATTTCCTCAACTTTTATTATTTTTAATATTAAGGCTCCTTAATATTCGATATATATTATCAGTGTTTAATTAGTACTTAATATATAATTTTCGCTATTTATCATTTTCAGATAGAAATA
>NPID01000796.1_pt1 | contig 30286 bp, 32 predicted proteins | sample 8637491 | NCBI WGS metagenome assembly NPID01 (sample SAMN07420843, study PRJNA396082) | bioreactor metagenome | isolation source: sample BA6 brine-fed electro-methanogenic bioreactor BA | place: Japan: Kochi | collected 2016-06-14 | reverse complement strand
GTTTCACCAGCGCCAGCCTGACTCGCAAGTCCAACTTCACCACTGGTCAGGTCTATGACTCCGTCATCCGCAAAGAGCGTCGCGGGGATTATCTCGGTGGCACTGTTCAGGTCATTCCCCACATCACCAATGAGATCAAGTCGAAGATCTTTGAGAACGCCAAAGGCGTCGACGTTGCCATTGTCGAAGTCGGCGGCACGGTGGGTGACATCGAGTCGCTTCCCTTCCTCGAAGCGATCCGGCAGTTCCGCACGGACCGCGGCGCCGAAAATGTCCTCTATATCCACCTGACTCTGGTTCCCTATATTTCCACGGCAGGCGAGCTCAAGACCAAGCCGACCCAGCACAGCGTCAAAGAGCTGCGTGAGATTGGCATCCAGCCCGATATTCTTCTCTGCCGCTGCGACCGGGAAGTGCCGCGGGACATGAAGAACAAGATTGCCCTGTTCTGCAATGTGCGCGAAGAGGCTGTGATCACGGCGCGGGATGTGGAGACCATTTATGAGGTGACCATCGCCTACCATGAACAGGGGCTTGACGAGCGGATCATCGAATTTCTCAACATCTGGACCAAAGCCCCGGATCTGACCGCCTGGCATCGCATCGTCAAAAGGGTCAAGGAACCGGCCTCCGAGGTGACGATCGCCATTGTCGGCAAATATGTAGAACTGACGGAAAGCTACAAGTCTCTCTCCGAGGCCCTGATTCACGGCGGCATTGCCAATGATTGCCGTGTCGTGCTGCACTACGTCGACTCGGAAGCCATAGAGCGCCACGGGGTCGGGGAGACTTTTGACGGAGTCGACGGAATTCTCGTTCCAGGTGGATTTGGCGAGCGCGGCAGTGAGGGAAAGATCGAATCGATTCGCTATGCCCGGGAAAACAATATTCCCTTTTTCGGCATCTGCCTCGGCATGCAGATGGCGGTGGTCGAGTTTGCCCGCCATGTCTGTGGCCTGGAGGACGCCAATTCCACCGAATTCCGCGAAGAGGCTCTCAACCCCGTGATTCATATCATGGAAGTGCAGAAGAAGGTGACCCGCAAGGGCGGCACCATGCGTCTGGGTGCCTATGACTGTGCCCTGGAAGAAAGCACGCTGGCGCGCAGAATATACGGCAAGCCGATGATCAGCGAACGTCATCGCCATCGGTATGAGTTCAACAATACCTATCGCGATCAATTGCGGGAAGGCGGTCTGGGGCTGTCCGGAGTCAATCCGGGTACGGACCTGATTGAAATTGTCGAACTCAGCGACCACCCCTGGTTCCTGGCATGCCAGTTTCATCCGGAATTTCGTTCAAGGCCCATGGATCCCCATCCCTTGTTCGAATCGTTCATCGGTGCCTGTCTAAAGCAGCGGGAGGCACTGTAGGGTCATGGCTTGTAGAACAACCATCGGCAATATCACCATGGGGGAGGGCTTTCCCCTGGTTCTGATTGCGGGCCCCTGCGTCATTGAGGATGAGGAAGCGACCCTGCGCATTGCTTCTTTCCTGAGGAAGCTCGGCGAGGATCTCGGTATTGGAGTTATCTTCAAGGCCTCCTTTGACAAAGCCAACCGCACCTCGATCTCATCATTCCGTGGTCCGGGGCTGGAAGAGGGGCTGCGGATTCTTTCCCGCGTGAAAGAGCAGGTTGGGTTGCCGCTACTGTCCGATATTCATGAAATCAGCCAGATTTCGCCGGCTGCTGAAGTGCTTGACGTCCTCCAGATTCCTGCCTTTCTTTCGCGGCAGACCGATCTTCTGGTGGCCGCTGCGCGCAGCGGCAGGGTGGTCAATGTCAAGAAAGGGCAGTTTCTCGCCCCCTGGGATATGGCTAATGTGGTGAAAAAAATCGAGGAGTCGGGCAACAACCGCATTCTTCTGACCGAACGTGGAGCCTCGTTCGGGTACAACAACCTGGTGGTCGATATGCGTTCACTGGTCATTATGCGTGAACTGGGGCATCCCGTTGTTTTTGATGCAACCCATTCCGTGCAATTGCCGGGCGGGGCGGGAACAGCCAGTGCCGGTCAGCGCCAGTATGTTGGCGCATTATCACGGGCCGCCGCCGCTGTCGGAATCGATGGTCTGTTCTGGGAGGTTCATGAAAATCCGGATGTCGCACGATGCGACGGACCCAACAGTCTTCCACTCGATCAACTCCGCCCCATGCTTGAACAGATACTGGCGATCGATGCACTGGTTGGAAAAGGGACTTCTTCCCATGATTGAAACAGCGAAAAACGTACTGCAGGTCGAAGCCGATGCGATTCTGGCGCTGAGTGACCGTCTCGATCACCGCTTTGAAAAGGCGGTGGAGATGATTCTTGCGTGCCGCGGCCGGGTGGTGATTACCGGCATGGGAAAATCGGGGCTGATCTGTCAGAAGGTAGCTGCAACCATGGCTTCCACCGGTACGCCTGCGCTCTTTCTGCATCCGGCAGAGGGCATTCACGGCGATCTCGGCATGCTGATGAAGGGCGATGTCGTGATTGCTGTTTCCAACTCCGGTGAAACTGAAGAGATCACGCGGATTCTTCCCGTTATCAAACGGATGGGTCTGCCCCTGATTGCAATGACCGGCAACGTGGGCAGCGCCCTGGGGCGTGCGGGTGACGTGACTCTTGATATTTCGGTCAAGGAAGAGGCCTGCCCCCTGGGCCTTGCACCCACGGCCAGCACCACGGCCACCCTGGCCCTGGGTGACGCCATGGCAGTGGCGCTGCTGGTGAAACGCGGCTTTCGCGCAGAGGATTTTGCTCTTTTCCATCCAGGAGGATCTCTTGGTAAAAAGCTCCTGCTGCGCGTTGAAGACATGATGCACGCCGGCGATGATGTGCCGCTGGTTGGCGAACAGACGCTGCTTAAGGAAGCCCTGTTCGAAATTACCAGTAAGAAGCTCGGTGTGACCGGGGTAGTGGATGAAAACGGAGGGCTTGTCGGTGTTTTCACCGACGGGGATCTGCGCCGCTGCATCGAAAGCGGTTTTGACATTCTGAATCAGCCCATCAGCTCCATTATGTCGCGCAACCCCAAACGAATCCTGCGTGGAAACCTCGCGGCCAAGGCGCTGCAGCGCATGGAGCTGCACAGCATTACTTCTCTTTTTGTCTTTGAGGATGAACAGAGCCCGATTCCCGTGGGCATCATTCATATCCATGATCTGCTCAAAGCGGGGGTGGCATGATGCAGGCGCGCTGCCGTAAAATCCGCCTTCTGCTGCTCGATGTCGACGGTGTAATGACTGACGGGCGTATCATCTATGATAATAACGGGCTTGAGAGCAAGACTTTCAATGTCAAAGACGGCCACGGCCTCAAGCTTCTGCAGCGCTCAGGGGTTCGGGTCGGTATCATTACCGGACGCCAGTCCCAGGTGGTTCGTCACCGTGCCGACGAACTTGGGATCGAGATCGTGCACCAGGGAGCCAAAAATAAAATTGTTCCCTATCGCGAGGTTCTGTCTCAACTGGGCCTTGACGACAGCGAAGTCGCTTACATCGGGGATGACCTGGTTGATCTACCCATTCTGCGGCGGGTCGGGTTCGCTGTGGCCGTTGGTGACGCGGTGGAGGAGATCAGGCCCTTTGTTCATTATGTCACGCGGGCTGACGGCGGAAGAGGAGCAGTGCGCGAGGTTTGCGATCTGATCCTGAAAAATTCAAATCGCTGGGATGATGTGACGAAGCGATATTTTTCCGATTCCGCTGAAGGATAACCGCGTCATTCAAAACTCGTGCCAATGTCTTCTGTGCCGCTTTACATCAGAGTGAGTCGGTGGTATACTGGATAGCCTGATGATTAAAAAAATCCAAAGTCGGCATTGGCCCGCAATTCTCCTGGTTGCGGTTATCTTGATTCTTGCGGTCGTTGTTGTTTTGAATTTTCAGGCCAGAACGCCCGCTCCCGAACAGACAGACGAGGAAGTCGCGGCTGATCTTACCCTTGGGCAGTTCGAGTACACCGAAACCCGCAAGGGACAAAAGCAGTGGACCATCGTGGCGGATTCAGCCGGCTACCACAAAGATCAGGGCCGCACGCGGATTGTTAACCCACGTGTGACCTTTTTCGATGAGGAAGGCGAATCCGGAAATATCTTTCTGTCTGCCCGTCACGGAGAAATCAACACTGAAACACGGGAGCTTGAGGTCTGGGAAGATGTTCAGGTGGAGAGTGCCTCCGGCTACAAATTGACAGGAGAGCGGCTGTTTTATGACGATGCGCGACGGCTTGTTACTTCTCAGGATCCCGTCAGGATTTTTTTTGACGGCTTTGATGTGGCCGGACGTGGTTTGCGGCTGAAGGTAGACAGCCGCGTTCTGGAAATTCCACAGGAGGTTGAAGCTCATATCGATGGGCGGTTGATGGGAAGGCAAGCTGAATGATTCGTCTATGTCTGGTGGTTCTGATCGTTCTCTGTGGAGTCTCCGGCTCTGTATATGGGGCTGAACCCCTTGGTTTTTCCGATAAAGAGCCTGTCAAAGTCACTTCCGAAAGCATGGAGGCCCTGAGTGATCCGCGGCGTATTTTCTTTACCGGCAATGCTGTTGCCCGGCAGGCGGATGTGACGATTGGGGCTGATCAGCTGCGAATTTTTTTCGATCAGAACTCAGATGTCATTGTGCGCATTGAGGCGGAAGGTGGGGTACGGATCGAGCAGGGCAATCGTGTCGCGACCGGTGAGCACGGCGTGATGCATCAGCAGCAGGCCATTATTGTGTTGACGGGATCACCCCGTATAACTGAAGGGGATGATTTCGTTGAGGGTGATGAAATCACGGTCTATCTCAATGAAAATCGCAGTACCGTTCGGGGGGAGGGTTCTTCCCGGGTTCGCGCAATATTTCACCCCAAGGATGAGAACGAGGGTAAGCAATAATGGCGCACCGACTCGAAGCGAAAGGATTGTGTAAATCCTATCGTGGACGCCAGGTGGTGCGCAGTGTCGACCTCTCCGTCGAATCGGGGCAGGTTGTGGGTCTCCTTGGTCCAAACGGCGCGGGAAAGACGACCTCCTTTTACATGGTTGTCGGTTTAACCCGTCCCGATGAAGGAAAGGTTTTTCTTGACGATAAGGATATTACGCAGTGGCCCATGTATCTGAGGGCCCGGGCCGGCATATCCTATCTGCCCCAGGAAGCCTCCATTTTCCGAAAGATGACGGTGGAGGATAATCTTTTGGCCATCCTTGAAACCCTCGGTCTGCCCACGCGCAAACGGCGACAGCGCTGTGACCAGTTGTTGGAGGAGTTCGGAGTTACCCATATTTCGCGTTCCTATGGATATGCCCTCTCCGGTGGAGAGCGGCGGCGGGTGGAAATTGCCCGTGCGCTGGTCTTGGAACCTTCTTTTATCCTGCTTGATGAACCTTTTGCCGGCATCGACCCTATTGCGGTTCTCGATATTCAAAAAACCATTTCTCAGCTGGTTCAGCGCAAGATCGGTGTTCTGATCTCCGATCATAATGTTCGGGAGACACTGGGCGTCTGCGACTGCGCCTACATCCTGAGTGAAGGGTGTATTCTCGAATTTGGTTCTCCGCAGCAGATTGCTGATAGTGCCTTGGCACGGGAGGTTTACCTGGGTGAGAAATTCGCCCTTTAGAAGGCGGGATCTCCGAAATTTTTCTGGCCTTTGCGACTCAAATAGGGTTTAAATGGGATCAATCTTTAAAGAATCTTAGCGGAATAATTAGATATGGCCCTTGAAATACGCCAACAATTAAAACTGAGCCAGCAATTGGTGATGACACCCCAATTGCAGCAAGCCATCAAGCTTCTACAGCTTTCGCGCATGGAACTGATCGACGTGGTGCAGCAGGAGCTGGAAGAAAATCCTATCCTCGATGAAGGCCAGGAGCAGGAGGTGGAGCAGGAATCCGCCGAAGAAAAGGAAGCAGGTGAGGGAGCGAGTGAGGCCGGGACAGAATCCGATCAGGAGTCGGCAACGGAAATCAAGGGGGAAGGCGAAGGCGTCAACGACATCGACTGGCAGACTTACCTCGAGGGGTATAATCTTGGGGGATCTGTTGCTGACAGCTATGAAGAGGATGAGGATCGTCCTTCCTACGAGAATCTGCTGACCAAAAAGTCGACCCTGACCGATCACCTGATGTGGCAGCTCAATCTCTCCCGGGTCGATGACCGGATTCGTACAGTTGCGACGGAAGTTATCGGCAACCTCGACGAGGACGGTTTTTTCAAGGCCACCCTGGAGGAGGTCGCCGAGGCGTGTGACTGCGATCTCGAGACCGCACAGAAAGCCCTGGAACTGGTTCAGGAGTTTGATCCTCCCGGCATTGCGACTCCCGATCTGCAACAGTGCCTGTTGCGTCAGGCCGAAAGCCTTGATATGGGGGATTCCATCGTCGGAGTTATTCTGCGTGACCATATTCACGAACTCGAGAATCGCAAATATCCCTCCATTGCCAAGGCTCTCGGCGTCAGTCTTGACGAAGTGTTTGAAGCCGCACGGATCATCTCCAATCTCGACCCACGTCCCGGGCGACAGTACAACCAGGAGGACGTGCAGTACATTACTCCTGATATCTTCGTGTATAAGATCGGGGATGAATTCGTGGTCGTCCTCAACGACGAGGGATTGCCCAATCTGCGCATCAACTCCTTTTATCGCAATGCGATGACCAATGATTCACTGGTCGATGAAAAAGCCGGGGAATACATTCAGGAGAAGTTGCGCAGCGCCGTCTGGCTGATCAAGAGCATTCACCAGCGGCAGCGTACCATCTATAAAGTGACCAAGAGCATTGTTAAATTTCAGCGTGAATTTTTTGAAAAAGGGATCGATTACCTCAAACCGCTGGTGCTGCGCGATGTCGCTGAAGACATCGAGATGCACGAATCGACGATAAGCCGCGTGACAACCAACAAGTACGTTCAAACCCCACAGGGTCTTTTTGAACTTAAATATTTTTTCAACAGTGGCATTCATACCACGGGGGGCGACTCCATTGCTTCGGAAAGCGTCAAAAGCCGCATCAAGGAAATCGTCGCCGGCGAAAACCCCAAAAAGCCTTATTCAGATCAGAAAATTGTTGATCTTCTCAAAAAAGACAACATCAATATCGCCCGACGAACGGTGACCAAATACCGCGAGATGCTGGGCATCGGTTCTTCCACCGAGCGAAAACGACTCTTTTAGCTGGTGCTCCGCCGGCCCTGCCCGACGGAAGACAGGATTGGTTCTTATCCGGAAACGATGTGTTTCCGAATGAGAACTTTTGGCAAGGCCGCTTATACGTGCGAGACCTGCGTTAGCGGGTATAATACAAGAAGACTTCATTCGAAGATCGTTTCACATCAGGAGGTTGATTTATGCAGATTGCCGTGACGTTCAGACATATGGAAACCAGTGATCCTCTGCGCGATTACGCGGAAGAAAAACTCGAACGTGTCAAAAAGTACATCGAGGAGCCCATCGATGCGCAGGTTGTCATGAGTGTCGAGAAAAAAATCCGCCATCGTGCCGAAGTGTCTCTGGTCGCTAAGGGTGTGACGATTAAGGGCAGTGAAGAAACCAATGATATGTATGCGGCTATTGACGCGGTCGTGGACAAAATCGAGCGGCAGCTGAAGCGCTACAAGGAAAAGCTCAAGAACCACAAGCCTTCTTCCGGGCGAGAACGCCAGATCCAGAAATCGATTTTTGCTGCCGAAAGCTTCGAAGAAAGCGGCAAAGAGCCGGTTATCGTGCGTAGCCATAGCTTTCCCGTTAAGCCCATGTCCGTTGAAGAGGCGGTCATGCAGATGGACCTGATGCATAAGGACTTTCTGGTTTTCACCGATGACGAATCAGAAGAGATCAATGTTGTCTATCGCCGCAAAGATGGGAATTACGGCCTGATTATTCCTCAGGCATCTTGAATTTTCTTTGACATGGCCCGCGCAATGGGGGAAGAGGACTTTTTCTCTTCCCCCATTGCGTTGATTCGCAGCGAGACAGACCGCGAATCGGGTCATCAGGAGCCCGACACATCATCATGAAAATTTCCGATATATTACAACCCGAGGCGATCGTTGCCGACCTGCGAGCCGAGGATAAGGCCAATGTTCTTGAGACTCTGACCGATGCATTGCTGTCGGTTGAAAAAGGGATCGACCGGGATGAAGTCATCCGCGTCCTGAAAGAGCGCGAAAGGTTGGGGAGTACCGGAATCGGGGACGGCGTTGCCATCCCCCATGGCAAACTCAAGAAAATTGATCATCTCATGCTGTCTTTCGGCCGCAGTCGTGGCGGTGTGGATTTTGACTCCATGGACGGCCGTCCGGCGCATCTTTTTTTTCTGCTGATTGCACCGGAAGACTCTGTCGGCGTTCATCTTAAAACACTTGCCCGCATTTCCAAGCTGCTCAAAAATGTTCCAGCCCGCGAAAAGCTGATGGAGGCTGCGAGCGCTGCAGAAATTCATCGTATCATTGCCGATGAAGAGCAAAATCTGTGACGCAGAGGCTTAAGCCTGTTAGACTGCTGCTTTAATGATGTTATTCAACTCTTCTTGACCAGTAGGTTATGGCTGAACTCAGCATTAAAGAACTTCTCGGCGAAGAGGAAGCCGGTCTCGATCTTGAACTTCTTGCCGGAGAGGTTGGACTGGAGAAGCGTGTGAGCATGCCGCGGATCCAGAAACCTGGACTGGCACTGGCCGGCTACACCACCAATCTGCACCCCGATCGCATCCAGGTTCTGGGGTCGACCGAATTGACCTATCTTGCCCAGCTTTCACCGGAGAAAGCTGCGCGAAACATTGCCAATATCTGTGCCCTTGATGTCTGTTGTTTCATCATCACCAAAGGGCAGGACCCTCCTGAGACACTGATCAAAGAGACGGCACAGCGCGGTATCCCGCTTCTGCGTACTCACCACCAAAGTTCCATTTTTATATCCCTGATCACAAAATTTCTGGAGGAACGATTGCTCCCCTCCACCATTACACATGGCGTTCTGGTAGATGTGTTGGGGGTGGGCGTTCTGCTCATGGGCAAAAGCGGCATCGGCAAAAGTGAATGTGCGCTCGACCTGATTCTGCGCGGACACCGGCTGGTGGCCGACGACGTTGTCAAAGTTCGGTCAAAACTGCCTGCTGTCCTGTTCGGCGAAGGGATTGATCTTCTCCATTACCACATGGAGATCAGGGGGCTGGGAATCATCAACATTAAGCATCTGTTCGGGGTCGCTGCCATCCGTGAACGCAAGAAGATCGACCTGGTGATTGAACTGGTGGAGTGGGAGGCGGATTGCGAATATGACCGCCTGGGGCTTGAAGAAGAAACGCTGACTCTGCTCGATATCCCGATTCCACTGCAGCGTGTCCCGGTCAGGCCGGGGCGGAACATCACCACGATTGTCGAGGTGGCGGCCCGCAACCAGCTTCTCAAGGAAATGGGGTATCACAGCGCGCGCGAATTTCAGGACCGCCTTGAGCAGCGGATGGCCGAGACGGCACGTCTCCATTCCCACACGATCATTGGGGATAACCTGGAATGACAGATAAAAGGGTCTTGATTATCACCGGCCTGTCGGGGTCCGGCAAGTCCAGTGCCGCCAGTGTGCTGGAGGATGAAGGCTTTTTCGTGGTCGACAACCTGCCGTTGGCCATGTTGCCGCGCTTTCTAGAGCTGACGGAACAAGGGGTGCGTTTCACCCCGAATGTGGCGGTGGTCATCGACATCCGGAATCGGGATTTTCTGGCGGACTATGAATCGACCCTGAATGCGGTGCGACAGGCAGGCCATCCGCTGGAAATCCTGTTCTTTGAAGCCTCCGATCCGGTTCTGATCCGGCGCTACTCCGAGACCCGCCGCCGCCATCCGCTGGCCCGTCAGGACGGGGTGCTTGAAGGAATAGCCCGCGAACGTGAACTGATGGCCGGGTTCAAGCGTCTTGCAACGAAGGTCTTTGATACCTCCGCGTTGACCGTTCATCAGCTGCGCGACCAGGTTCAGCAGTCAGTACTCGGCGCCGATGGGCCTCTGCCGCTGATGGTCAAGGTCCAGTCATTCGGCTTTCGTTACGGGATTCCGGTTGAATCCGATCTTGTATTCGATGTCAGATTTCTTCCCAATCCCCATTTCATCGAAGCCCTGCGTCCACAGACGGGCCTGAATCCGGGTGTGCGTGATTATGTTCTGCAGCAGGAGGCGGCCACGGAATTTCTGGTGAAGCTGCGTGATATGCTCGGCTTTCTTCTCCCTCATTATCGCCGGGAAGGGAAAAGCTATCTGACCATCTCCATCGGCTGCACTGGCGGACGGCATCGCAGCGTCTGTATTGCCGAGGTGTTACGACCATTTCTGGCGGGGCAGGGATTTGTTGTTGAGGTCGGCCATCGCGACATCGAGAAGAGGTGAAGTATGATCGGACTGGTGATTGCCAGCCATGCGGGGTTGGCGCTTGAAATGATACGGGCCACTGAGATGATTGTCGGCCCTATTGAAGAGGCTGAAGCAGTCTGCATTCAGCGAGAGGACAGTGTTGAGGATGCCAGGGCGGCACTTTCGGAGGCCATCGAAGCGGTGCGTGCCGAAGGTGAAGGGGTTCTGATCATGACGGACCTGTTCGGCGGAACCCCTGCCAATCTGGCGATCTCTTTTCTCGAGCCTGGACAGATAGAGGTTCTCACCGGCGTCAACCTTCCGATGGTGCTGAAATTCTTCAATAGTCGCGAGGACCTGAATGTTTCGCAACTTGCTGGTATGCTCAAGGCATATGGCCAGCAGAGCATGGCTCTGGCCAGTGATTTTCTTGATCGCTGAGGAGTACACGCGATGAGCATCGTTCTTGCGCGTGTCGATAACCGCCTGGTTCATGGCCAGGTTCTGGAGGCCTGGGTTCCTCACACCCACGCAACTTGCATCCTGGTTGCAAATGATGAACTGGCCTCTTCCGCGATCAGGCGCATGATGATGGAGGCCTCTGTGCCGCGGTCCCTGAAAGTGGTGATCGGCACGGTGGACGAGATCAGTCGAGAGTTGTCCAGCAGCGATCGGTTTTCCTCTTATCGCGTTCTTCTGCTTTTCGCTTCCTCCTCGGATGCATTGCGTGCCCACCGCCAGGGGGTTTCCTTTACCGAACTCAATCTGGGCAACATGCACAAGGGAAAAGAGACGGTTGCTTTCTCGTGCACCATTCATCTGGACCGTGAAGACATCGAAAATCTTCGTCAGCTTGAGCGCGAGGGCGTTGAGATCATTTCACGCTGCGTGCCGGCGGATCGTGGACAAAGCTGGAGAAAACTGGTCCGCAATATAACGGATTGATATGCCTTGGAGCGAACTTCTTACAGGGGCGCTGATCGCCGTTGTACTCGGACTTGATCGAACTGCGGCTTTTCAGTGCATGCTTTCACGCCCTATTGTCGCAGGTCCCCTGACCGGAGTTGTCTTTGGTGATGCATGGATCGGCCTGCAGATCGGCGCCCTGGTTGAACTGCTATGGCTGGGAAGACTTCCGGTCGGTGCGGCCATCCCCCCCGATGATACTCAGGTGACGGTTGCTGCGACAGTGCTCTCGGTCGCCGCTGTCTCCCAGTTTGAGGGATCGCCGGCCGCCTGGGGCTTCTTCTGCCTGTTGACGGCAATGCCCCTGGGCAAGTTGGGGCAGGTATTCGACCGTTATGTCCGGGAGCGCAATGCCGATCTTTTGCGTCGTGCTGAAAATGGAATTGCAGCCGGTCAGACACGTGCTGTTGAAAAGTGGCACTTGCTCGGTCTTGTTCATTTTGCCCTGGCGAGTCTGCTTGCATATGCAGGGATTGTTGTTCCGGGCTGGATCGTTATTCATCTGATTGGTCCCGATCTGCTCGACACCGTGGCACAGATGAAGGGATGGCTGCTGCTGGCATTCCCCCTGGTGGGGACGGCAACGATTCTGGCTGCAATCAATGTCAGTCGCGCGGTAACGCTTTTCAGTGCTTCTTTTATCACGGCTTTCCTTTTGATGTGGCTGATTCTGCCTTGATGTGAGGGGGTATGACGCAATCCTGTACTTCCTTAAAACGGATACCTCGAATGACTCTTCTGCGGGTTATGCTGCGTGCTTTTCTGTTGCAGGCCAGTTGGAATTTCGAACGCATGCAGAACCTCGGGGCGCTCTATGTCATTGCTCCCGCTCTGCGTCATCTTTACCGGGGGGAGGATCTTTCAGCCGCCTGCGCACGCCATCTGGCTTATTTCAACACGCATCCCTACATGGCGTCCGCTGTTTTCGGCACGACGGTCGCCCTGGAAGAGGAAGTTGCGGCTGGACGGCAGCCCGCGGTGGGGCCGGCGGAATTCAAAGAAATGGTTATGATTCCATTTGCCGCTATGGGTGATGCCCTTTTCTGGGGGGGGATTCGGCCGTTGGCAGCGGTCGTCGCCCTGTTTTTTGCTTTTAAAGGGTCATTGTGGGCGCCCTTTGTTTTTCTGCTGCTTTTCAATCTGCCCCATTTCTGGACCCGGGTGATCGGCTTCCGGCACGGTTATGGCAAAGGTGTGCGGCTGGTCGATGTGATCCAGGGGCGTCACTTTCCGGACTGGGCGATTCGGGCCAAGGAAGCCACCGTTGTCTTACTGGGAGGGCTCTGCGCTTATCTGACCTTCATGCATATGAGGCAGTCTCAACTTTCCGCAGCATGGGGATTTCTTTTTCCCTTCCTGGTTGTTCTGCTGGGATGGCTTGCAAGGAAGGGAATTTCGAATCTGGTACTGATTCTGGTGACCACTCTGACTTTGATCGGCTTCGGTCTTTTTTTGTGAGGGAAAGTTTCTACATGATCAACAAGGAATTTGTCATAAAAAATAAACTTGGCCTGCACGCCCGAGCTGCGGCGCAGTTGGTCCAATCCTGCAATCGTTTTCGATCCGAGATTACCGTCAAGAAGGATGCAGTTGAGGTTAACGGCAAAAGTATTATGGGGATTCTGATGCTGGCGGCCGCTCAGGGCAGCCGCATCACTCTAGTGATCGACGGTGACGACGAACAGCAAGCTATGGAAACTCTGGGGCAGTTAATCAATGATGGATTCGGTGAACTCTAACATTCCGGCAGATACCTTTCTGGTGGGTCTCGGGGTTTCTCCGGGGATATCCATCGGTGAAAGTTTCGTCTATAACCGGGCGCGGCGCGGTATCGTCGACCGGCGTGTGCCGACTCAACAGATTCCGGAAGAGGTGGAGCGATTTCGTCGGGCGTTGGAAGATTCCCGGAATCAACTGCGTGAGTTGAAAGCTGGCGTCACCTCGGCTCGCCTGCGCGACCATGTCTACATCATTGATACCCATCTGCTCATCCTTGAAGATGAAATGCTTGTAGACGGCACGATCGAGCACATTGAGCAGCACCGTCTGAACGCGGAAAGCGCGCTGAAGCGCACCCTGGATAAGTTCCGCGAATTTTTTGATTCCATCGAGGACGAATATCTGCGCGACCGCCGCAGCGATATCGATTCCATCGGTGAGCGTCTGATGCGCAACCTTCTAGGTGAAGGGCAGAAAAATCTCAACGAAATCGAGCGCAAAGCTGTTGTGGTCGCACACCAGCTTTCCCCCGCTGATACCATGCAGATCAACCGGGAGATGGTGACCGGCTTTGTGACTGATGTCGGGGGGCGGACGTCGCATACGGCAATTCTGGCCCGCTCCCTGGAAATCCCGGCGGTCATCGGCCTCGAGAACGTCAGTGCCCTGGTGCGGCCTGGAACGCCGATTATCATTGATGGTAACGCCGGCACAGTCATTCTGAATCCGAGCCCGGAAACATTCAAGGAATATCTGGCCAAAAAACAGGCATTTGAATATCTGGAAAAGGAGCTTGAAAGCTACCGTGACCTTCCGGCGGAAACAGCGGACGGCCATGTGGTTGCACTGCGCGGCAATATCGAGCTGACCCAGGAAATCCCGGCCGTGATTGCTCATGGCGGCGAAGGGGTCGGTCTGTTTCGAACGGAATTTCTTTTTCTCAATCGTTCGGAGCCGCCCTCGGAGGAGGAGCAGTTCAAGGTTTATCGCGATATGGTGCAGAAGATGATTCCGGCTCCCGTGACCATACGCACCCTTGACGTGGGTGGGGACAAATTTGTGCCCGAAATCAACCTGACCGACGAGGCCAATCCTGCCATGGGACTCAGGGCCGTCAGGTTTTCTCTCAAAGAACGACGTCTGTTCAAGCAGCAACTGCGCGCTATACTGCGAGCCTCGGCTTTCGGATGTATCCGCATCATGTTTCCCATGATCAGTGGTGTCGCCGAAATGCGTCAGTGCCGCGCCCTCGTTGACGAGGTCTGCGGAGAGCTTTTGCGGGAAAACCAGCCCTTTGATGAGGATGTGGAAATCGGGATCATGGTCGAGACCCCTTCCGCTGCATTGGTGGCGGATCTACTGGCGGAAGAGGTGGACTTCTTTTCCATCGGCACCAACGATCTTATCCAGTATTGCCTGGCGGTCGATCGCGGCAATGAGCACGTTGCCTACTTGTACGAACCTCTTCATCCAGCCATTCTGCGGGCTGTCAAACTCGTCTGCGATGCCGGGCGTCGTGCCGGGATCAGGGTCGGTATGTGCGGAGAGATGGCAGCCGAGCCACTGTATTCGCCGATCCTGCTTGGGCTCGGATTCACCGAACTGTCCATGAACGCCGCCTGTATCCCTCGCGTCAAACGGGTCATTCGTCAGATCAGCCGTCAGGATGGGATTGATGTCCTGGAACAACTCCTGAAATTGCCCACGGCTCAAGAGGTCAATCGTTTCGTTGAAGAGAACATGGCGCGCCGCTTTCCCGATATTTTCGGCCCGCCGGCAATCTGATGGATTGCTGAATTTCTTGACTTTTTTAAGCTGATCGCGTAGTTAGATGGTTTTTTATATTGTTTGCTCAGCAAAGGAGACAACCCCATGGGTATGACTGATTTTCTTTTTACGTCCGAGTCCGTGACCGAGGGGCACCCTGACAAGATTGCCGACCAGGTTTCTGACGGGATTCTTGACTCTATTCTGGCTCAGGATTCGAATGCGCGCGTCGCCTGTGAAACTCTGGTGAATACAGGAATGGTGGTGATTGCCGGAGAGATCACCACGACCGCCCGCGTTGATTATGCGGAAGTGGTGCGCGAAACGATCAAAGAGATCGGCTATGATGATAGCGCCATGGGGTTTGATTATGAAACCTGTGCGGTGCTCAGCAGCCTTGATCGGCAGTCTCCCGATATTTCGCAGGGGGTGACGGAAGGCGAAGGCATGTACAAAGAGCAGGGTGCAGGGGATCAGGGCCTGATGTTCGGCTATGCCTGCAATGAGACGCCCCAGCTCATGCCGATGCCCATCGTTTTTGCGCATGGCCTGACCAAGCGCCTGGCGGAGGTGCGCAAATCAGGCCTTTTGACCTTCCTGCGCCCCGACGGCAAGGCGCAGGTTTCGGTGCAATATATCAATGGCAAGCCGATCCGGGTTGACGCTGTGGTTGTCTCTTCCCAGCATGCCCCTGACGTGACCTACGAAACCCTTCGTGAGGGCATTGTCGAAGAGGTGGTCAACAAAGTCATCCCGGCCGAGCTTCTTGATGAGAATACCAAGTATTTCATTAACCCGACTGGGCGTTTTGTGGTGGGTGGCCCCATGGGGGACTGTGGTTTGACCGGCCGTAAAATCATTGTCGATACTTATGGCGGACAGGGCTCGCATGGCGGCGGAGCTTTTTCCGGCAAGGATCCGTCCAAGGTCGACCGCAGCGCCTCATACATGGCGCGCTATGTTGCCAAGAATGTGGTCGCCGCAGGTATTGCAGACAAATGCGAGGTGCAGCTGGCTTATGCCATCGGTGTCGCCGAGCCGGTCTCGGTCATGATCAACACCTTTGGCACCGGCCGCATCAATTCCAACGATATCGCCCGAATCGTTCGCGAGGAGTTTGATATGCGCCCCCGTGCCATTATCGAAACACTGGATCTTCTGCGCCCGATTTACCGAAAAACTGCCGCTTATGGGCATTTCGGACGATCGGACGCCAATTTTACCTGGGAAAAAACAGATCGAATCGAATCGCTGCGCAAGCGCGCCGGTCTTTAAGTATTTGATTCATTCGGAATAAAAAAACGGACCTTTTCGAAGGTCCGTTTTTTTTGCCGCCGGAGAAAAGTTGCTGATCGCCATGAGGGCCGTTATCATTATGATGACGATGTATTGCACTCCCCCACTTAAATAGTCCGATAGCCGCATGGCCGTTCTGGCCGTTCAAAAAGGAGAAACGGGTATGAACATCCAGAGGAAATTCGGTTTTTTGCTTTTTTCTGCCGTTCTCGCGCTACTTTTTTCCTGCACCACGTACAAAAGCCAGGAAATTGGCTTCAAGATTCCTGCGGCCTATCCCAATATGCAGGTTATGGCGGGTGCTCAGGTCGCCGTTCAGGCTTATCCCGAAGGCGGTGCCGCCAAGGACGCCTTCGGATTCGATATCGTTCGCGCCGGGATTGAGCCTGTTCAGGTGGTGATCGACAACCAGGGGGATAAATCTCTGCGTATCGTTCCCGAGCAGACATTTCTTGTCGACGCACAGGGTGTTTTGTGGAACGTACTCGACAGCCGCTCAGCCTATGAGCGGGTCGAAAAGAGTTCCGAATATTCCCGGGTTGCAGGCAGCGCCGGGCGCAGCGGTGTTTTGGGGGCGACTGGCGGTGCTCTTTTGGGAGCCGCTATCGGTGTATTGACCGGTGAGAATGTCGGGACCGCAGCTGCCAAGGGTGCGGCTATCGGCGGTGCCGGCGGCGCGGTATTAGGTGGTGGCCAGGAGTTGGGCGATAATGATGCCGGCCGTCGTATAGCGCGCGACCTCAGCAACAAAGAGTTGCGCAACGAAACGATTGATTCGGGGATTCTGGGACGGGGTTTTCTGTTTTTTCCGGCTGAAGCCGATACGCCCACGCAACTTCGCCTTCAGTTGAAAGAGTCTCAGAGCGGTCGCTTGCATACCGCGACCTTTTCATTGCAGTAAAGAGAACCTGAGTTGCTTTCGTTTTTGTAATTGTTCAGCAAACGCCGGAGATGCGGGACAGTTTACTTCATTTTAAAAAGACTAAAGGAGATCTACAACATGCAGAAAAGTTCAACGCCCAGCTCGGAATATATTGTTCATGATCTTGGCCTTGCCGACTGGGGGCGCAAGGAAATGAAGATTGCCGAGACGGAAATGCCCGGGCTGATGGCCATCCGCCAGGAATATGCCGAAAGCAAACCGCTGCGCGGCGCGCGTATCGCCGGCTCTCTGCACATGACCATTCAGACCGCTGTTCTGATTGAAACCCTGGTGGCGCTTGGCGCCGAGGTGCGCTGGGCTTCATGCAACATCTTCTCAACCCAGGACCATGCCGCGGCGGCCATTGCGGCCCAGGACATCCCGGTGTTTGCCTATAAAGGGGAATCGCTGGAAGAGTATTGGGAGTTCACCCATCGCATTTTCGACTGGGAAGGCGGTGAGACTGCCAACATGATTCTCGATGACGGCGGTGATGCGACGTTATTGCTTCACCTGGGGTGCGCTGCTGAAAAAGACCCGTCCGTTACCTCCAACCCGACCTGTGAGGAAGAGCGTTATCTTTTTGCCTCCATCAATAAGCGCCTGGCTTCTCAGCCGGATTGGTACTCACGGGTTGCAGGCAATATCCGGGGCGTGACCGAAGAGACGACTACCGGTGTTCATCGCCTCTACCAGATGCATCAGGAGGGACGACTTCGTTTCCCTGCCATCAACGTCAATGATTCCGTGACCAAAAGCAAATTTGACAATATCTATGGTTGTCGCGAATCACTGGTGGACGGCATCAAGCGCGCCACCGACGTGATGATTGCCGGCAAGGTCGCTGTCGTCTGCGGTTACGGGGAAGTCGGCAAGGGCTGCGCCCAGGCGCTGCGGGGATTGCAGGCCCAGGTCTGGGTGACGGAAATCGATCCTATCTGCGCATTGCAGGCCGCCATGGAGGGCTACAAAGTTGTGACCATGGAGTATGCGGCCGATAAAGCCGATATTTTCGTGACCACCACCGGCAATATCAATGTCATCACCCATGATCACATGGTGCAGATGAAGAACAATGCCATCGTCTGCAATATCGGTCATTTCGACAATGAAATCGAAGTGGCCGCCATGCGTCAGTATGAATGGGAAAATATCAAGCCGCAGGTTGATCACATCATCCTGCCGAATGGGCGGCGCATCATTCTTCTGGCCGAAGGGCGCCTGGTCAATCTGGGATGCGCGACGGGGCACCCCTCCTATGTCATGTCATCATCATTCGCCAATCAGGTTCTGGCCCAGATTGAATTGTGGAATCATCCCGATCGCTATCCCATCGGGGTTTATATTCTGCCGAAGCATCTGGATGAAAAGGTGGCGCGGCTGCAACTCACCAAACTTGGGGCCATGCTGACTGAGTTGAGCGACGAGCAGGCCCGTTACATCGGTGTTCCGAAGGAGGGCCCTTACAAGCCGGAGCATTATCGCTATTAAATCGTGGTGGGCGCAGTTCCTTCGCTATGGGAACTGCGCCCGCTCCTACGAGGTGAATAGAAACATTAAATTTTCACCGCGTGATCGGTCAGGGCATGGTTGCGTGGAAGATCGGACTCTGTTCGCCCCCGGGGTTGATCACCTGGAGGGATATGCGGCGCAGTTCCCGTGAAACCGGGTAGCGGCTATAAATCAAGGTGGTGCAGTCGACGTATTCGAAAGAATCGGCCCCCGGGCGCTGCTGCGTCGCCTTTTCCACCCGCCTACCATTGACACGCAGGTGGGAATCGTATTGGAAATTTTTACCGGTCAGAATGACCTGGTAGAAATTGACATGGTCCTCTCCAGATGAAACGGAGTGGATTTCGGGTATGCTGTTGACGCGGAGCGTCTGGGGCAGTGTTCTGCTGCCATCGGGGTTGACTACCTGAAGCAGATGGCGGCCGCCATCGAGTTCGGGCACCTGCAGGATGATCTGTTCAGAGGTGACTTGTTGCGGTTGAATTGCGGCATCATCGAGCAGAACCTGGGCCTCGGCGTTAAAATTTCGGCCTTCGATGGTGATGCGCCGCTCGCCGGTCAGCGAACAGATGTCGATATCGGAAGGCGATACCTCTTGGACCCAGGGGGTGGCGGCTGTAACGCGGAAGAAAAAAACGGATTCGTTGACCCTTTCCCCATCTCTGACGATGATGCGGTAATCCCCCTCCGGTACCTCAGGAACCGAAAAGATCATGCGACTTTCTGAAAGGACGCGCGGGGATAATATTTCACCGCCGAATCCGACCCGACTCTCCGGGCTGAAAGGCCCGCCCTTCAAAGTCACTTTTGTGCCCGGCTCTCCGGCGTTCGGTGCCAGGGAGAGAATTTCGGCTGAAACCCCTGAAACACCTGAAAAGCTGATCAATAACATCAAAGTTGATATCATCCGGCGCATGGCAACCTCCCTGTTTTTGGTACGGCTCCCCGCACTGAGATTGTGGCAGAAAGTCAAGCAGATTGTCAGCATTTGGCAAGGGGGGGACGACCGGTATCAGGCCGATGTCTCCTTCATGAGCAGCCATAGTCCGAACAGCAGAAACATCAGGTTGGTGACCCACGCGGCGATAACTGCCGGCAGTAGTTCTGCGTAGCCCAGGGCGAGGCCTATGGCCTGGAGCACATGATAGCCGAAACCGATGGCTATTGTGATGGCCACTCCTAGCGCGATGCTGCTGCCTCGCCCCTTCTGCAGGGCAAAGGGGATGCCGATAAATGCCATGATCAAGGCGGCGAAAGGGGAGGCCAGGCGATTATGCATGTCGACTCGCAGGCGGGTTGAATCGTATCCTTCAGCGCGCAGTTTTCTGGCATGCGAGCGCAGTTGTTTGAAATTCATCTCTTCTGCTTCCCGTTCAACAATCCGGAAATCTGCGGGAGATTTATTCAGAGGCAGAAACTGCTGGTCAAGGCGCACTGTTTCGCGCAATTCTCCGTTTTCCGGATTGAAACGGTAAAGCAGTCCCCGTTCAACCTGCCAGCGTCCTTTTTTAAAAATGGCCTGATCTGCAGAAAACCGCTCAAGAAGTCTGAAGTTTTCATTAAACAGGTACAGGGACACGCCACTGAGTTGCCCCCGGCCTGGATCGGCTGTCTGAATATTAATGATCCTGTTGCCTTCGCGCAGCCACAACCGGTCACTTTTAAAGGTCAGGCTTTGCTCCCCTTTGATTTGCGTATCCCAGATATGGTTCATGGTGCGCACACTGGAGGGCACCAGGTTTTCATTGACCAGCAGTAGCAATAAAGAAATCAGCCAGGCGGTTGCGATCAGAGGCGCCGCAATGCGCATCAGGCTGACGCCGCCGGCATGCATGGCCGTCAGTTCGCTGGTGCGGGCCAGCCCGCCAATGGTCATGAAAACTGCCATCAGGACAGCCATCGGGCAGACTTGGGAAATGATTAACGGAATTTTCAGTGCAAAATAGGAAAGAGAAAGATCCAATCCCACTTTGTATTCAAGAAGATCGTCGACCTTTTCAAAGAAATCGATGAGCAGGTAGAGCCCGATGAAGGTGGTTAGAGCCAGAATGAAAATATGGAAAAATCTCTTCAGAAGATAGCGGCTGATGCGTTTCAATCAAGCCTCCTGCGCCTGATTCGTTGAATCTGACGTCGCTTCCATTCATCAAAGCGCTCAAAGGCCGAAATTTTTTTCTCTCGCGCCGTAAAGTGCAGCAGCCAGGCTCCCGAGATCAAAAAGAAGCCGTTGGGCAGCCACATGGCAAGCCAGGGGGGCATGATCCCTTCAGCACCTAAGGCCTGGGCAAAGGAAAAAAGAAGGTAGTAAGCAAGGAAGACGGTCAGGGCTAGCGCAAAGCCGCCGCCTCGTCCCGATCGTCGCGACTGGATTCCGAGAGGAATGCCGATCAGGGCAAACAGGGTCGCCGCCGGGGCAAGGGCCAGGCGCTGATGATGTTCGACGAGGTATGCGTTGCGTTGTGTCCCTTCGGATTCTTCAATCAGCGATTGCAGTTCGTTGAAGCTCAGTTCACTTTCTTTGACTCGACGTTCGCTGATGTCGCGCAGTTGAGAGCCGAGATCAAGTTGAACGTCGTAACTGTCAAAGTCGATAATCTGGTAGGCCTCATCGTTTTTTCGGCCGAGTTGACGGTGAATGGTGCCGTCACGCAGGCGCAGACTCAGGGTGAATTTATCGGGATCAGGGATGGCACGGCCCAGATCGGCGATGATGATCGATGGTTGCTGCTCCAAACGCTGATCTGAAATGAACAGGCCTTTTAAAAGACCGCTTTTATCCTCGACATCGTTTGCATAGAGAACAAGCCCATCAAACTCATCGTTGAACACCCGGGGCTCGATGCCGATGGTTGCACGGTTATGGGCGATATGGAAAACCTGCTCTTTGAATGCGCGCTTGCCGTGCGGATGAGCCCAGACCGAAAGCACTCCTGTGGTCAGGCTGACCAGCAGACTCAGAGCGAGGACCGGCTTGAACATGTCGTAAAGACTGATCCCGGATGATTTAAGAGCGATAATCTCAGAATCGGTGGAGAGTCTGCCGAAGCCGAGAAGAACTCCCAGCAAAAATGCGAGGGGCAGGGTCAGCACCAGAAAAGATGGCAGCAGAAAGATAAAAAGTTTGATGATGTCGGTCAGCGGCACGCCCTTATTGAGAACAAGCTCCACCAGTCGCAGGAGCCGTCCCATAAGAAGAATAAATGTGAAGATCGCCAGTCCCAATGCAAAAGGAGCAAGGATTTCACGCAGAATATAGCGGTGTCGCGCGGCGAAGGGTCTCATGGCGCGAAATATTAGTCCAGTTCTCCACCCTTGTAAACCGCCAAATTGCCTATTTTTTTGTTGCGGTCGCCGCTTTCGGCATGATATAGACTCGTGGTTATTCATTACGCACGTCCTCGGATTGTTTTCGTGGGGTGCCGGCAGGCGACCGGTTGCGAAAGTCGCGAAGAGGGCGGAGGAACATTAACCCGCAAAACAGGAGAAACACCATGGCTCACGTTTCAATGAAACAACTGCTTGAAGCCGGTGTCCATTTCGGACATCAGACCCGGCGCTGGAACCCGAAAATGAAACCTTACATTTTCGGGGCTCGCAACGGTATTTACATTATCGACCTGCAGAAAACGGTTCGTTATTTCAGGACCGCTTACAATTTTCTGTCCGACACGGTCAAAAACGGCGACAAGATTCTCTTTGTCGGCACCAAAAAGCAGGCGCAGGATTCCATCAGCGAAGAAGCACAGCGCTGTGAACAGTATTTCGTCAATAACCGCTGGCTTGGCGGCATGCTGACCAACTTCGTGACGATCAAGGGGAGTATTGATCGTCTCAAGAAAATTGAGGCCATGGCCGAAGATGGCACTTACGACCTTTTGACCAAGAAGGAAGTTCTGCAGCTCGAGCGTGAACGTGCAAAGCTCGAAAGAAGCCTTGGCGGCATCAAAGGCATGACCAAGCTTCCCGGTGCCCTGTTTGTGATCGATCCCAAAAAAGAGCACATCGCGGTGAAGGAAGCCCGCAAGCTCGGTATCCCTGTGGTGGCTGTGGTTGACACCAACTGCGATCCTGACGATATCGATTACATCATCCCCGGTAATGACGATGCCATTCGCGCCATTCGCTTGTTTGCCTCACGTATGGCGGATGCCTGTCTTGACGGTGCCAAAAACCGTGAAGCGGAACTTCGCGCCGAGTCTGAAGGGGCGGAGACGGAGGAAGAGCAGACGGTCGAGGAAACTGCTGTCGAGAAGGAAGAATCCGCTGCAACTCCGGCGGCAGGGGCCTGAGGCTTTTTCTTTTGAACCAAAAAGGCGGTTTCCTGCATGGAACCGCCTTTTTTCAGGTTCTTCCAAGGTTTCACTCAGAAATTTCTATCCCGGCGGATTGCCGCCGACAAATAAATCTGGAGGTTTGCACCGTGAGTATCACTGCTTCGATGGTTGCTGAGCTGCGCGAAAAAACCGGCGCTGGCATGATGGATTGCAAAAAAGCTTTAACTGAGGCTGGTGGCAATATGGAGGAGGCGATTGATCTCCTTCGCAAAAAAGGCCTTTCCGCTGCCGCTAAAAAATCCGGAAGGGTTGCCGCCGAAGGGCTTGTCGCTGCCGCTGGCGAAGATGGTGCCGGCGTTCTGGTGGAAGTCAACGCAGAAACGGACTTCGTGGCCAAGAATGAGGCTTTCCAAGGGTTTGTTGCTTCTGTGGCTCAGGTCGTTCTTGAAAACGATCCCGGCGATGTTGAAGCCCTTAATGCGCTGTCTTTCCCGGGTACCGACCGCAATGTTGCTGAAGAGCTGACCCACCAGATTGCCACCATCGGCGAAAATATGAATATCCGCCGCTTTGTTCGTTTTGAAGCGAAGCCCGGAACCGTTGCTTCCTATATCCATGGCGGCGGCAAGATCGGGACGCTGGTTGAGCTTCAGACAGAGAAAGGCAGCGATGAGGCGGTTTCTGCTCTTGCTCGTCAGCTGGCCATGCATGTGGCCGCGGCCAATCCGCAGTATCTGAGCCGCGACGAGGTGCCGGAAGATGTGGTTGCCCGCGAGAAAGAGATCATGGCAACCAAGGCAAAAGAAAGTGGCAAGCCCGAGAATATCATTCCGAAAATCGTTGAAGGTCAGCTCGGAAAGTTCTTCAGTGAAATCTGCCTTCTGGAGCAGGCTTACGTGATCGATCCCGATCTGAAGGTCGAGAAAGTTGTTGCTGATCTGGCAAAGCAGGTCGGCGCCGAAGTCAAGCTGACCCGTTTCGCCCGCTACCAGCTTGGGGAGGGTCTGGAGAAAAAGGCCGATGATTTCGCCGCCGAAGTCGCAGCCCTGAGCAAGTAGAACCCCATCGACAAAAGGACCTCACCTATGGCCGCTTCCGATGCCCATTACCGCCGCATACTGCTCAAACTCAGTGGCGAAGCTCTCGCCGGGAACCAGGGGTATGGCATAGACCCGGGCGTTATCGGCAAAATTGCGCAGGAAATTAAAGATGTCACCGATCTGGGCGTGCAGGTGGCGCTGGTGATCGGAGGCGGCAATATTTTCCGCGGAGTGGCAGCGGCGTCCAAGGGGATGGACCGTGCCAGCGCAGATTACATGGGGATGCTCGCCACTGTCATGAACAGCCTGGCCATGCAGGATGCGTTGGAGCAGGTGGGTATTCTGACCCGCGTTCTTTCCGCCATTGAAATGCGCGAAGTCGCCGAGCCCTACATTCGGCGTCGCGCCATTCGTCACCTTGAAAAGGGTCGGGTCGTCATTTTTGCTGCCGGGACCGGCAATCCGTATTTTACCACGGACACTGCCGCCAGTCTGCGCGCGATGGAAATCAATGCGGATATTATTCTGAAAGCCACAAAGGTTGACGGCGTCTACAGCGCTGACCCGAAGAAAGATCATGACGCCGTCAAGTATTCCACCCTGACCTATCTCGAAGTCCTCAAGAAGGGACTTCAGGTCATGGATGCCACGGCGACTTCGCTATGTATGGATAACGATCTGCCGATCATGGTTTTCGATCTGACCGTAGACGGTAATATTATGAGAGCTGTCAAGGGTGAAGATATCGGGACCATCGTCAAGGGAGGGTGAAGACTATGTATGATGACATCCTGAAAAAAACGCGTTCCGGCATGGAAAAAGCAATTGAGGCGCTTAAGAAGGAATTTGCCAAGGTGCGCACCGGTCGTGCTTCAACAGCACTGCTCGATGAGGTGCGTGTCGATTACTACGGCACTCCGACCCCCCTTAATCAGGTTGGTTCGCTGACGGTTCCCGAACCGCGTATGATCATGATTCAACCTTGGGAAAAAAACCTCATTCCTGAAATTGAAAAAGCCATTCTGAAGTCTGATCTTGGGCTTAATCCCTCCTCGGATGGGCAGTTGATCCGAATTGTGATTCCCCCACTGACCGAAGAAAGACGCAAAGAAATGGTCAAAGTGGTCAAACGTATGGGCGAGGACGCTCGGATCGCCATTCGCAATGTCCGGCGCGACAGCAACGATGCGCTCAAAAAGATGGAAAAGGAAAAAGAGATTTCCGAGGACGAACTCAAGCGTGGCGAGAAAGACATTCAGGACCTTACCGATCAGTATGTGAAAAAGGTCGATGAATTGATCTCTTCCAAAGAAGCTGAGGTTATGGAAGTCTAGTCCCCCTCGTCAGGAACGTTCTTCACGGGGCACTCTCGGGTGCCCCGTTTTTTACATGCCTGTCTTTTCGCGAACTTGCCCCCGTGAAGCTTTCATGCTAGCTTGAAAATCTCGCGGATCCGTTCGCTATCTTCCAGTCAGAGACTTTTCATGCGCATTCCCCGGCATCTCGCAATTATCATGGATGGTAACGGCCGATGGGCTCGCCAAAGGTCCCAACCCCGAGTTTTCGGCCATCGGCAGGGGGTTGAAACCGTGCGTCGCGTTGTTGAGGAATGTTCCCGCCTCGAGGTCGCGTACCTGACTCTATATGCCTTCAGTTATGAAAACTGGGGGCGCCCCGATGAAGAGATCAGCGCTTTGATGGAGTTGCTGGCGGCCTATCTGGGAAAAGAACTCGAAACCATGCTGTCCAACCGTATCCGTTTCAACGTAATCGGTGACATTGCCCGTCTGCCCGCCGCTGTGCAGAGCATGCTGACTGATACTGTCGAACGCACTGAACATAACTCAGGGATGACTTTGACTCTCGCTCTCTCTTATGGTTCACGGGATGAAATTACCCGCGCCATGCGCAAAATCGCCGGGCGGGTTGCCGATGGAGAGCTTTCCCCCAATGCCATCACTGAGTCGATGGTGGCCGAGCACCTCGACACGGCCACGCTGCCCGAGCCTGATCTGCTGATCCGCACCAGTGGAGAGATGCGTATCAGTAATTTCCTGCTCTGGCAGATGGCCTATTCGGAACTGTATTTTACCCATACGCTCTGGCCGGATTTCGATCGGCAGCATCTGCATGACGCCTTCAGGGCCTTTGGACGTCGCCGGCGGCGCTTCGGACTGACGGATGATCAGCATAGGGAGGACACGGATGACAGGTGTCATTCACGTCATTGCGGAAGTCGGGACGAAAAATCTTCCTGAGCTATAATCCTATTTTCTCTGGATTCGTGAGTTCGGTTTTGCTCTACATCCTCTCAGGCTGTTTTGATCATAAATGCGGACGGGGAGTGAGGTATCAGGGGTATTTTTTCTGGCTCAAACACTCTTTGCTACCGATTATCTCACTCTTCACGGCTTCGCGTCTTCGCGAACCGGGAACAAAGGAGGCACGCCATTAAGGAGAGAATTATTACCGGAATCATCGCATTGCCGGCGTTGATTCTCTATATCTACTTCGCTGGCCCTTTCTTGTTCAGCCTTCTTGTGTTTGTTGTAACGGCGCTGGCTCTAAACGAATTTCACCGGATCGTGCTCCCCGAGGGCCGTTGGTTTGAGCGGCACCTTGCAACCGCCCTCGGTGCCTTGCTGGCACTGCTGGTCGCGTCCATGAATACGGTGCCTGCTTTCGCCGGTATGAGTTTTGTGATTATTTTCTGGCTGGCCTGGTTTCTGTTCCGTTTCCAAGATCTGGAAACGGTTATGCAGCAAATCGGGCTGATTTTTTTAGGCATTTTCTACCTCGTCATCCCTTTGGCTCATCTCGGCGCGCTGGCGACGCTTGAATCCGGAAAACTCTGGATTTTTTTCATTCTTCTGCTGACCATGGCCAGTGATACCGCCGCTTATTTTGTCGGCGTGTCCCTGGGACGCCATAAACTCTACCCAGCGATTAGCCCTAACAAAAGTATCGAAGGCTCTATCGGCGGCATAGCCGGAGCCGCACTTGCCGTCTTAGGGGCCGAGATGTGGTTTCTACCTGAAATCGGCTTCCTGGATGGTTTTCTTCTGGTGTTGATTCTCGGACCGCTGGCACAGATCGGCGATCTTATCGAATCCATGCTCAAGCGCAGCTTCGGTGTTAAGGACTCCGGAGGATTGATTCCCGGGCATGGTGGGTTGCTTGATCGGCTCGACAGTCTGGTTTTGATTTTCCCCGTCGTTTATTATTTTGCCCTGTTGAAGGGTTTCTAGGCCATTTTTATGAAAAATCTTGTGATTTTGGGATCCACGGGGTCCATCGGCGTCAACACCCTTGATATTGTAGCGGCTCATCCTGACAAATACCGTGTGGTGGCCTTGACTGCCGGAAACAATATCGACCTGCTCCACGATCAGATCGGCGCCTTCCGTCCTGAACTCGTTGCGGTTCTTTCAGAGTCTCAGGCGAAAGCGCTGCGTCATCGCCTCGGGCCCCAGGGACCGGAGGTTCTTTCCGGCGTTCAGGGTCTGGTCGCCTGCGCGACTCACGGTACTTCGGACATGGTGGTTTCCGCCATTGTGGGCGCCGCCGGGCTGGTGCCCACAATGGCGGCTATCGAGGCCTGCAAAGACATCGCGCTGGCCAATAAGGAGACGCTGGTGTGCGCCGGGTCTCTGGTCATGAGTCGTGCTCGTGAAAAAGATATTCGTATTTTTCCTGTCGACAGCGAACATTCTGCAATCTTCCAGTCTCTCGAGGGGCACCGCAAACATGATGTGCGCCGCTTGATTTTGACCGCGTCAGGCGGACCCTTTCGCAACCGCTCCCTTGCCGAACTCTCGCATGTCACTCCGGGCGATGCCCTTAATCACCCGAATTGGGAGATGGGGCGCAAGATCACCATCGATTCGGCGACGATGATGAACAAGGGACTTGAGGTGATCGAGGCGCACTGGTTGTTTGATCTGCCGGCTGAGAGGCTCGATGTCCATATCCATCCGCAGAGCATTATCCACTCCATGGTTGAGTATATCGATGGCTCGGTGATTGCGCAGATGGGGGTTCCCGACATGCGGACACCGATTGCCTATGCGCTCTCGTACCCGGAGCGGCTGCCATTGAAAATTCCTGCCCTTGATCTCTGTGAATTAGGTACACTGACTTTTGAAAAGCCGGATACGCAGAAATTTTCCTGCCTCAAACTCGCATACGAAGCTTTGCGTGAGGGTGGTTCCGCGCCCGTGATCCTCAATGCTGTCAACGAGGTCGCTGTAGAGGCTTTTCTCATCGGGGAAATTTCCTTTCTGAATATCAGCCGCATTATTGCGAGCGTACTTGAACTGCCGCGAGAAGATGAAATTGAACATATCGACGATGTTCTCAGGGTAGATCGTTGGGCCCGAACTCGTGCCCGTCGTGTCATCAGCGAGATTTCCTGAGGAGGAGATAGTCAATGATTACAATTGCCGCCGGAATTATCATGCTGGGGATTCTGGTTTTTATTCATGAATTCGGCCATTTCTGCGTCGCAAAGATGGCTGGCGTCAAAGTGCTGAAGTTCTCCCTCGGCTTTGGCCCCAGACTCTTTTCAAAAACCTGGGGTGAGACCGAGTATATGATCTGCGCCGTTCCCCTGGGAGGCTATGTGCAGATGCTTGGCGAAGGGGGGGGCGAAAATGGTGAAACAGGGGAATTGACGGAGGAGGAAAAGGCGCGCTCCTACGCTGCCAAGTCTCCCGGAAAGCGTATGGCGATTGTTGCTGCAGGGCCTTTCATGAATCTTGTTCTGCCCTTTGTGGTCCTGCCGCTGGCCTTCATGCTCGGTGTCAATCTCCCCGCCTTTCTGGACCGCGAGCCCTGTGTCGGTTTTGTCGCGCCCGAGAGTGCCGCAGCCAATGCCGGGTTTTCTCAGGGTGACTGTATAGAAGCGGTGAACGGTATTTCTGTTGCCAACTGGGATGAGGCCAACAAAAAGCTTATTTCGCTCGCTGGAAATGCTCTTCGTTTCGAAGTCTTGCGCAAAGGGGAGACAATTGCGCTGACCATCCCTGTTGAAGAGAGCAATCTGGAATTTCAGAGCCTGGGGTTGTATCCCGACCAGCCGGCACGCATAGGTGCCCTCGCTCCCAATATGCCCGCTGCACAGGTCGGGATGAAGCAGGAAGATCTTATCGTCTCCGTCGGCGATGCTGAAATTTCGTCCTGGTATGATCTGAAAAATGCGATTCAGAAAACCAGGGGACAACCCGTACCGGTTGTTGTCGATCGAGATGGCGAGCGACTTGAATATATGGTGACGCCAGAGAGGGGTGACCGCGATGGTGATTACCTGATTGGAATCGCCCCTGCTCAAGATGTCGTGATGAAGCGATTCGGTCCCTTTGAAGCTGTCGCCGCGGGAGCCGAGCGGACCTACGATCTCATCGAGTTGACCGTGGTTTTTATTCAGAAACTGTTCAGCGGTCACGTTTCTACCAAAAACATCGGTGGGCCGATCACCGTGGTGCAGATTGCCGGGCAGGCTGCACAGACAGATGTTTCGAGTATCCTGACCGTGCTGGCTTTTTTGAGCATTCAGTTGGGAATACTGAACCTGCTGCCGATTCCGATCCTCGACGGCGGACATATCTTTTTCAATCTTTTCGAGTTGATTTTCAGGCGGCCATTGTCTGTTCGCACCCGGGAGATTGCCCAGCAGATCGGACTGGTGCTGCTGATCATGCTGATGGTGGTGGCATTTTACAATGATATCGTTCGTATTTTCATGGGATAGGTTATGAGCACGATTCTCGCCATCGATACGGCCACTTCCGCGGGCAGTGCAGCAGTCTGCCGTGATACGATGCTGCTGAGCGAAAACTATTTCAACACGGGGGCCCGTCATGCCGAGCGCATAACGGCAGCCATTGATCGAGCCCTGATGGATGCGGATATTGCCCTGGAGGAGATTGATCTTTTTGCCGTCACACGCGGCCCCGGATCTTTTACCGGCGTACGGGTCGGGATGGCAGCGGCCAAAGGCCTGGCTCTTGCTTTGAACAAGCCGTTGGTCGGCGTCTCTTCGCTACAGACTCTGGCCATGAATGCGGCGGGCTCTGCAGGTCCTGTTTGCGCCTTGCTCGATGCGCGCAAAAAAGAGGTTTACGCTGGAATGTACCATATGCGGCAGGGACGGCCTTCTGCCTGCTGTTCCGAGCAGGTTGCTTCTCCTGCGGCAGTTGTTGAGCAAATCAGCGAGCCGACTCTTTTTATAGGGGAGGGCGCCATGGTATATCGGGAGCTGATTGAATCTGTTCTCGGGACCCATGCCCGTTTTCTGGCGGGTCCTTTAAACTGGCCGCGTGCTTCCATGGCGGCTATGCTCGTTTCTGCGGATCAAGAGGTGCTTCAGCCTGACGACGCGAAAATTGTAAAGCCCGTTTATCTGAGGGCCTCAGAGGCTGAAATCGCCTGGAAAAAACGGTGCAGCGAGCAGGTTTTGCAAGGTTGACAACCCGTG
>NPID01002257.1_pt1 | contig 30301 bp, 30 predicted proteins | sample 8637491 | NCBI WGS metagenome assembly NPID01 (sample SAMN07420843, study PRJNA396082) | bioreactor metagenome | isolation source: sample BA6 brine-fed electro-methanogenic bioreactor BA | place: Japan: Kochi | collected 2016-06-14 | reverse complement strand
TTTCATGGCCAACGCCCCTCTCCCTGAAATCGGCTATCTGCGACTCAAACAGATCATTGGCGATCCCAAGGCGAACCCTCCCCTGCCGCCGATCATTCCGGTTTCGCGCTCCGCCTGGTGGCAGGGATGCAAGGACAAGCGCTATCCCGCGCCGGTGCGTTTAGCCCCGAAGACCACGGTCTGGCGGGTTGAAGAGATTCGTGCGCTGATCAACGGCACATGGGAATCTGAGGCAGCCAATGACTGACCTTGCCGCCAATCGTCCAATGCTGGATACTGCGACCAACAGGTTTCCCTGAAGTCCTAAGCCGAAGGGTCTTCCGATACTCAGATCAATGGCAGGTGGGCGCAGTTTGGGCTGCAACGCCGTCAAATTGTCAGAGGGAGGCGGCAAGGACACAACTTGCCCCTCCACCTTCCACTTCCATCTGATCCTGCACCTACCTGTTTTCGCCCACCGAAGGGCTACATCCGCCGGCCGCTCCAGATCACCCGACCTATGATTCTCAGCGATTGGGCGCGGTCTCTTGTCAGGACTTCTGTCTCATAGAGCGGATTGTCGCTTTTAATCACGATTGAGCCATCGAGTTTTCGCTGGATGCGTTTGACCAGAAGGGCGTCATCAAATTCAAGAACGTAGATGGCGCTGTCTTCAATGCGTCCGGCACGCAAATCGACCAGGATCATGTCACCATCGCTCAAGGTTGGATTCATGCTGTCCCCTTTGACTGACAGCAGAGCCAGATTTTGCCGCGGAACGCGCAAGAAACTCCGGACCCAATCCTCCCGAAACGAGACAAAATCAACAATTTGCTCACTTTGAATACATCTTCCAGGCCCAGCCCCTGCCTCAATTTCATAGCGTGGAAACATCACAAATCCCTCCGGGGTAGGCTCTGTTCTGATTTTCGGTCCAGTCCCGGTCAAAAGCCAGGACGGATTGATATCCGAGAAAACCTCCAGGATCTTCAGCAGGATATTTACATCAGGAAAGCGTTCCCCCCGTTCGTAATTCGCCATGGTGTTTTTGTGGATACCGAGCTTATCGGCGAGTTCCGCCTGCTGCATCTCTCCACGTAATTCTCTGATTCGATCCCCCACACTCCCCATACTTCCCCCACAAATGTGTGTCTAAACCTAATTTTTTGGCTTGACATACCTTTTCGTGTGGCCTAAAACACAATTGGGTGTTTATTTCTAATTTTGTGTTATGGCCGAAATCTCCCCGTTCGCTGTGAACCCAGTGTTTAACTAATAAGTCGCCCTCCACAAAAAATGATTAGAAATATTACGAATACCACAAATTTTTGTGCTTCGAAAGTTTCTTATGGATTTCGTGAGTCCTTGTTGGACTTCAGGTGGTCAACGCGTACCCGGGTTGTAAACAGCTTTGCCGAGGCCCTGGTCCGGCATGGACAGGACACCGGAGAAGAACGAATCGAGGCACTGGTGTGAACGGGGGCGGTCAGGAAAGACTCCTCCATGTAGGGAACACCTCTCCAAAGGTGCATCCGGGCCTGCCCACTGAATTGATCACGATTCTCGACCGTTTCCAGAAAGAAATCGAGGCAAGCGCCAAAACCCTGCCGGAGTGGCCTCCCTCTCAAGGCGCCTCCCCAAATGAAATCGTTCGCTCAGCGCTGTTTACCGCCCGCAACCGCAACCGGCGCAGGGTTTATCTTAAACAGGCCGAGATCATTGTCACCGGTGGCGGCAGCATTCTCTACCTGGGAGAAGAGTTGCGTCAGGACGACGAACTGGTCTGGATGCGGCTTCTGCAGCTCGCCCAGGGCCAACCTCTCGGCGACACCATTTATTTTACCCCTTACTCCTTCCTCAAGGCGATTGGCTGGCGGGTCAACAACTGGGGCTACCAGCATCTCAGGACCTGCCTGCTTCGCATGAAGGCCACGGCTGTCCAGATCACCTCCACCCGACTGCACAGAACAGTGGTCACAAGCCTCATTGATTACATCGCAATCTGGGATTCGGAAAAGCACATTCCGCTGGCGCTGTGGGAAGTGCGGATATCGAAGGTCATGAGCCTGCTTTTTGCCGATGAGGCCTTCACGCTGATCGACCTGGAACAGCGAAAGGCACTTCCTGAAGGTATTGCCACGAAACTTCACAGCTACTGGTCGAGTCACCGGGAGCCTTACCCCGTCAAAGTCGAAACGCTGAAAAAACTGTGTGCCTGCGACAGTGAACTGAGGTTCTTCAGACGGGAGCTGCGCAAAGCAATGAACGCTCTGGTTGCGGTGGGCTTTCTGCAGTCCTGGCAAATCAAATCGGACCTGGTCGGGGTTATTCGAAGCCATGAAGGGTATCGCTGAATGACTCACGCAGTATCGCTGGATGACTCACAACCTATCGCTGTTTGACGCACGGGGTATCGCTGAATGACTCACAGGACTATCGCTGGATGACTCACGCAACTATCGCTAAATGACTCACTGTGGATAACTCGATTTAGCAATAAAATTGGCTGGTTAAGACACGTTTTTGGTGCCGCTAACCTCTTTTAACCTTCTTTTAACCATTATTGGGGGAGCTATGCAGTGTTTATCGTCTGAAGAGGCTATTGACTGGGTTGACCAGAATGCACGCCAGATTCTCGGCCATGCGAGAAAATACCTTCCGTTTGCACCCTATGACCAGGAGGATTTTCGCCAGGACGCTTACGAGGCCGCACTAGAAGCCGCCAGGGTTTCCGCGGAGCGCGATATTCCGTTTCCCGCCTGCTTCTGGATCCTGTTCAAGGGCAAGATCTCTGACGTGACGCCCTTCCCCGGCTCAAGGCGCAACGCCGGGTCCTGTTCTCCCCCGTCGACCTTTTGCGACTGGACTGACTTTTCAACCAAGGTTTTTGGGCAGGCGACATCAGCCGACGCTTGCCCATCTCAACCCATAGTCGATATCGACCAGGTTTATTCATTCATTCGCCCATACCTGACTGTCGTTGAAAATCGGATTCTGGAACTGATCTTCGGTATCCATGACGGTCCGATGAAGATACGGGAAACTGCCCGGCACCTGGGGTGCTCCCCTGCCAATGTTCGGCAAACTCTGAACCGGGTGTGCAACCGACTCTCCTTACTAGTGCAGAGCGGGGAGTTGAAAATACAACTTGTCGACGGCGAGATTGTCGGTCAGCAAGCCGGGCCAGCCTGCGGAGCACCGGGATACGTCAAACCACAACATGGCGCCGAAAGGGATTTGAGTTTTGCTCAAAAGGTGGCCGGGGCGGCGGCAGAGCATAAAAACGACCAGGGATCCCCGGCTCGCAGCGAAAAGATGTCGGTCAATAAGAGGTCAACTCTCAAATTTGCGCCTGCGTCCACCCAGGCCTGTGCTTCAGGGGCTCAAAAGAGCGCAGAGGCTTCAGTTCCCCAAAACCGACACGCGGCAATAAAGAGCGGCTTCGTGGAGCACAGCACGGGTGAGACTCCAAAGGCTGCCCTACCACGAAAAGGCAGACCGAAAAAGCAATCCCTCGTCCGGGAGAAACCCGTTCAGTGCTCAACGGTAATGCCGCCAAAGAGGTTCCCGCTCGCGGCAAAGCACTCTCGTCGGTTGCCTGGGGGCTGTGCTGAACCTTGCGGCATGGAAGTGTTGGAGGCCGTTGATGACGCTAGGTAAAAAAATCCGCTTGGTCCGGGGAAAGCGCACGATTGCCAGCTTTGTCGAGAACTATGGGATTTGTCCAAACACGCTGATGAATTACGAAGCCGACCGACGAAAACCGGACGCGGCATTTCTGGCAAAGCTCTGCGAGCGCGAAGGGATTGAGCCCAACTGGCTGTTCGGATTTGACTCCGCCGTCAACGGTAGCCACATCCAGTACAAAAGGAACGTTCTGGAAATGGTGGCGGTCGAGGCAATGAATTACGCGCCGAATCCGATCGGGCCGAAGATAGGAAAGCTTGTGACCTTGGCTTATGAACGGGCCGTCATGACCCATGCCGGCAAACCCCAGATAGAAGTCATTGTCCGGGACCTGCTCGAGTTTCTGGGTTCCCCAAGGAGAAAGGTGAAAGAACCTCATGTGCGAAACACCGATCAAAGACGCAGCACACCTGGTTAATCTGCCGCTTAAAGTCCTGTATCGACTCAAGAAGGACGGCGTTATCGGAGACCCGGTCTCGGACGAGGACCTTAGAGGTCTCGCCTTACTGGCCGAGATTTGGGGAAAGATCTGGTATGTCCGCAGCATGATGTCCCATCTTCCCCGGGCATACCGTAGAAAAATCTGTCTGGAGCCGGAGATCTCAAGGGCTGAGCGTTATGCCCTGACCTGCTATCTGAACGCCAAACCAGGCGAGAGAATCCGTGTTCAGGACATCATCGGAAAAGTGAAACATTATCTGAATGTCTCTCTGACCGAGCAGCAGGTGGCCAGGGTTCGGGAAATGGCTTACGACATCAGGCGGGGCCGCCGCCTGGACCCGAGAACGAAGATAGATCTTCCGGAAAAGGCTGAAAGATGACTCTGGAAATCACAGGAAATAATAAAGGTAGTTATTGTGTCCGGAAATCAAGCTTGCGCTTGCCGGAAAAAGGACCCTCCCCACCCACCACGGGAATACGGACCAGGTTCCCTCTGTCCCCAGTAGCCAGGAAGAAAGAAGTAAAAACTTTTGGCAACGTTAACTTTTTCGGCAACTCAAGCGGCTCGAGCTGCCTATTTTGGCAACAAAAAAGTTACATGCGTCCCAAAGTAGACAAAACAGTCAACAAAAGGGGAAACAAAATGGTCTTTGTCTGCGATCTTGGCTTTTCATCTCTGAAATGGATCTTTGGGGATCAAAAGGGCCGCATCATTTCCGCTCACCGTCGGACACATGACGGGCGAATCCTCGTCGGTGACGAGGCCCTCATGACGGCTGGTTCAAGCTACCTGAAAACCGTTGAGGACCTGGTGCATTTCTATCCTACCTTTGTGGAGGTGGCAGCCAATGCCGGCCACGTCCCAGGGAAAGCGCCGCTCATTGTGGGGCTTCCCTACAGCGCCTGGGCGGCGGACAAAGACAGCCCGGCCGGTGCCGTCAGCACCTTGACCAAGGTTCTCAATGGCAGTGGATGGCCTGATGTCCGAGTACTCCCCCAGGGGCTTGGAGGGATTCGCCTTTTTATGGAGCAGAATCCAGGCACCAAGGGAAATGTCCTGGCGGTGGATATCGGATTCAATACCGTCATCTTCACCTTATTTGCGGCGGGAACCAGAAGCATCATCTATGGAGACACCTTCTACAAACGAGGGGTCCATCAGATGGCAACTCAGTTGCTGCTGCCCAATATTCGAGATCTCGCACCCTCGCGCACCTTCACCCCGGTCGAAGTCAGCTATTTGATCGAGCGCGGTTACATCCAATACGGATTCGAACGCCACGATATCAGTCAGGAGATTGAAAAAGCGGCTAAGACTTACATTGAGGATGTGCTTCGCGATATTAACGGCGAACTCCAGGCGCATCTTGGTCTCAAAGCCGTCTTTGAGACGGTTCTGGTTTTTGGCGGCGGGGCCACCCTGATCCGCGACACTATCTCCTCTAACAGAGTCAATATCAGAATCCTGCCGGAACCTGAATTCGCCAATGCTGCCGGCTTCGCGCTGGCCGATGGATAACCGGGGGAGCACTATGGCAAACCGGATGCTGAGGTTGACGGTTCACGATCCGACCATTATCAGGGCCCTGGATGAGTTACGTGCGGCAAGGAAACAATCCGCCTTTGTGGTTGAGGCGTTGCGGCAGTTCCTTTCGACTTCGCAGGGGCAAGAACAACTTGACTCCTATTTAGCCTTGAAGAGGCAGCGGGGACCAAATTCCGTATACAAAGAGGCGGACCCGGCAACAAATCCGCCCGCGCCCATAGAAAAGGTTAAAACCAACTTGGACGACATCTTTAAATTTTAATAGGGATGCAAATATTGACTCATATATAGGGCATATTTATTTAATATGCCTTATGTAGCGGAACCGGTTCTTTCTAAGCACATTTACCCCAGCAGAAAACCGGTCGATGATGAATTCTAAGGCAGAAAAATACACCGAAGCCTATGTCTGGATCTAGCTCCTGGGTAAAGCAGAGCCAGGCGTCGCCGGCCAACTGACCGCGGAAGGTATGCGCTGGTTTTCAACCTCGGCAAAAGTTATCTCGAACGGGACAACGCCATCTCCATCTATGACAGCGAACCTCAGGCCTCCCTGAAGGAGTTATTTCCCAGCATCGTCTTCAACATCCTCGTTCGCAACACCGTCGACCATTCCCGAAATCACACAGCATTCTGGGATGGCGAGACACTTCCCTGACCCCGGCCTATGATATCTGTCCCCAAGGCCGCAGCGGGAACGAGGCGACTCAGGCCCTGCTAATCGGCGGCGAAAATCGAATGAGCCGCATCTCTTCATGTTTCGAAGCAGCGCAACAGTTTCTTTTGTCTTCAAGTGAAGCAAGCGCCATTGTCAGCCATAAAGTCAGAATGATTGGTGATTGCTGAGCTGAGGTCTGCAGGCAGGCTGAGCCGAGCGAAACCGATCGCAAATTGATACTGGGGAGGTAGTTTCTCAACTCCTTCGCATTCAGTGATCTAACTGACGAAAACTCTGCCTCGGGGCACTCGCGGACGAAATACGGAGTAAAAAAAGCCTTTGAAGGATTCCATGTCGAAAGCGTAGTGAACCGAGAAATTCGCAACACGGAGACGTAGAAAAGAAGAAGCCCCGTAAACTGTTGGGGCTTCTTCTTGTTTGAATTTACTAGGCTGCGATTCTCTAGTGCGGATCCATTTCAATCGCATTCAGCAAACGCCTAACCTCTCCTCGGAAATTGCGATATGCCCGAGAGTCACTTGGTGTCTTGGGGACAATAATTTTGCCGTCACATGTTGGATGTAAAATCTTCCCATGTTTCCTTCCTCGATGGAATAACCAACCTCGTTTTACAAGCTTGGTGACAAGAGAATCAATTTCTTTACACTTGCTGTATTTCATGAAAATACCTCCTCCGAAAAGAAGGAGTAGCGTGCTGCAAACTTTTTTACATCAAACCTTATCTCTCGAAAACTGTCTCAGCTCCCACCTGAAAAATCGGCCGACTGTATAAATATGGATTTCTAGGATCGAGATGTGACTTATTCTGGAAAAACCGCCCAAGCGGATCAACCATCAAATACGACTCGGTCATTGCCGAGTTATCCTCTACCGTCATAATGGGCATGAGGTGCCGATGCCGGTCTACAAATGACTGAAACTCCATTTCAGACACTGCCAATTCGTTACTGACAACAGGCAATACCTTGAGGATTTTCCACCTGTCCGGTTTCAAACGCTCAACAAAATCCGTCAAATTTTCCAGGGAATTGAGTTTGCTGACCACCGTGTTGATTTTGACCTTAATCTCTGGATTAACCCTGCGAATCCTTTCAATTGTATCTACATGATCAGCAAAAGATAAAATTTTCCCCGACTTATCAACTCTTCCAATTTGGCGACACGTTTTAGCATCCATCGAATCAATACTGATCCCAAGGACCGACAGGTTGCCTAACAGGGGATCCAACCCATCTTGGGACAAAAGACTTGCATTGCTAATCAAAGACACCTCGAAACCAATATCTTTGGACTCTCTGGCGATTTGTGCTGTTTGTTTGGGGTAAACAAGGGGCTCCCCGCCAGCAAGGCTGAGTCGAAGAATGCACCATTTTAGGCTGGGGAGAAGAGGATTTTCTGTATTCTCGGGAGAAAAGAATTGATACAGCTCTCGAAGCAATTTACGAGAAGAACTTTCATCGTGCAAAAGTTCCAATCTACCGCATGGTTTCTCCCACGTAGAATAGCAGTAACGGCAGGAATAGTTGCAGGTTTCGGTAAGGTGCCAGTTGACGACGAGCTGATCAACTGCGTGCACATGTGACTTTGCGGATAAATGCTGCTGGAGTTGCTTGCCACGTTTCATTCGTATACTCCTTGGGGTTATCTGGATAGACTAGGCCACAAAGTTTCTACATGGCGGGTGCATGGCACCAAAGGAGGAGCATCAGGCTCCAGTACGCCAAAGAGACTTGCTAAATATTTTCAGATTTAAGGTCGTCGCAACAAGCGACGACGTGTCTTGACTGCCTCCTCTTCATTGACGGGTAAACCAAGGGCATGCCGCTGCGCCAGAAGAAGCCACCAGTAGGCAGCAATAAGCCCTCTGCGAATATCTGTTGCAGCTTCAGACTTGTTGTATTCTCGGCGAACCGCTTTATAACAAGTCTTCGCCACCTCACGTACGTCCTCGACTGGATCAAATTTGCGGGTAAAGAAAACCGCTTTGTGGACCTTCCCATGAAGGTCTACACCAAGTTCTTCAAGAACCTTCAAATATGCCTTTCGCCATACCGGAGACTGCTCCACGACTTGTTTGGAATTGTAGCTGTCCCCCCCGGCTTTTTCCCCTTTGCGAAGTTTCAGACGGCTCAAACAAAAATGGGCGACCCAACCCCGCACAGATGAGAGGAACTGTGACTCTTCACTCACCCACTCTTCTCTTGACAGGGAACGGCCCCTAGACTCCTCAATATATGAGTGAGTCATCCGCTCCAGGATTTCGGACATCGACCAAGGACTCAGACTGGTCCTATCAATATCGAGATTTTCAGTTGCATAGGGCTGCTGCGAATTGCGCAGCAGAAGGAGGCGATGCCGCATTGCCTTCTCAGGGCTGAAACACTCCAGGATCTTGATGAGCTTGTCGATATCTTCTATTGTGAGCTCGATCTCCCCAGACATGAAATAGCCACGAACAATACCCAAGCTCTTGTCACCAAAAGGAGCCAGGTCATCACAATAACCAAAACGATACAGGGCTTCTAAAGTCCAAAACGGGTAAAGTTCCTTTGGGAAGGACTCCTCGTTCGGAAAGGTGCGCAGAAGCGAATCCCACCAGTCACGATCTGCTTCTTCAACTTGAAATTCGTACCTGCCGAAATCTGACTTACCCTGTTTGAGGGATTGCTTCGGAAGAGAAATGTATTGGGGAAGTAGATAAGCAGATATTCCGATATTCCATCCAAAGCGCTGGCTAAGCACTTTCAACTTATCTTTGGAAGGAAGAGAGTTGATCGAATTGAGCAGTTGCCTGCGCCATTTCTCGCGGAATGCAGAGAGATACCAGAGCCTTGAGTACGCCCCCTCATCAAGAAGCCACCCGTTCTTAACTTTCGGGTCCAACCATTTTTTCAGGTTTTCCTCAATCCCCCAGGCTATCAGAAGAGAAGCCCGATCCTCGCACAGTTCTTTGCACAACGGCAGGAAACACTCATAGGATCTGCGCGACCAAAGATTAAAAGAATCGTCCGATAACCCGTCCAGACTGACATTACAGCACCAGGCCTTCGAGAGTTTGTGGACTGTCTCCTCTCGCCATTTTGATACCCAATTGTTGAATATCGTTCGCCCTTCATCATTACAAGAAGCGGACAATCCTTCACAACTCTGACGAAGAGCCTCTGATATTCGCTCGTACAGAAAACCAAGAAATGAATCAAGCAATTCTAGTGACGGCGAAAATCCACGAGATTGAGCGTCCGACGCAACCCATTCATATAAAAAATCAAAGGCATCACGGAACAAAAGGGTCTCACGGTTCGGCACACTCGCGTGACATTCCCAGGAAAACAATTTCTCCAGGTTCTTTTTAAACGAGCCATCCCATTGAACCATGCACTTGAAAACAGACCACAGAATATTGTGGCGCTCTCGTTGCCCAATTGATTCAAGATGCTGATCACCTAAAATTAGCGTAGTTAGGTGACAGGAATGTCCATAAAAGATTTGAGAGAAAGAAAGGAGGAAGATCTCAAATTCACTCAACCCATCTTTGAAACATTGAAAAAAACTGTAAGGAGATTCAGGGAGAATCTGAGTCGCGACCTCCCGAGCAAAAGCAAGCCTGGCGGGGTACCTCCGCTGAACAGCCTGCATTACCTCTGCATTGCAAAAGCCAAACTGAAACCATCCACCACTGTGAATGTTTGCAACACTCTGAACAAAAGCAAAAATTTTTCCTGGGAGATCTTCGACCTCTCGAGCACTTTTCAGTGCCGCTTCAACTTTTTCAATGGTCCCTAACTCGTGGGGCCACTGAACAAGGAAATGCTTTTCGAGAATTTTGCGAAAATCACCCGAGGTGCCAAACTCATCAAAAGCTTGGACAATTCTTTCAGAAATTTCAGATTTTTCAGCAAGAGAGTCGGAGCAGAAAGGCTCATCAATTCCGCACATAGAGGTCCTCCAGTAAAGGTGTGAGGTTTCACTATCGAGATGCCAGAACATAATTCTGGTCTGCAGTTGAAACCTCCCGTGCAGAAGATGGGAGCGGACAAAGCGGGCAACGGGCCCTAGTAGCCGACTGCAGATTTTCCATACTTCTAACCTTAAGACCGGAAAATGTCAAGTTGTCACGTCCAAAGATTATCGTGGCACACCATTTCCATTGTTAGTCTCACACAGCATCAAGCATTGCCGACTCACTAGCATTTTCCCTTTTTCACTGCGGAAAAACCTCTTCCCCCCGCCCCCATTCCGGGAACGAGATTAAATTCCCGGAGGCACTTGTGAAATTACCCCTGTCAATCCTCCTTGTCACTCTGCTCGCCAGCAGTGCCTGGGCGGATTCGATCTGTCGTCAAGTCACGGCCGATGATTTCGGGCCAGTGGTTTCGAGTCAACCCGGCAGCGGTTTTGTCATCACCCAGGACTGCGCGGAAGATCACCTGCAGGCTCTCACCTCAATCCAGCTCTCTATCCTTGTCGGACAACAGCCCGCCCGCGCTGCAGCCAATTCGGTGTCGCGCCCTTCTGTCTGGAGCGTCTATTTCGACCTCAATCTGTCTAACTTAGACAAGAACGACCGAGACGTTCTGGACAAAATTCCGCCGAACACCCGAGTGCGTGTCTCGGGACATACCTGCTCAATTGGAAATGAGGCATACAACGACAAGCTGTCGCAGCGCAGGGCCGAGGCGGTCGCCAAGTATCTGCGGGGTCGTGGCGTGACAATCACCACCGTTACAGCCATGGGCGAGTGCTGCCCCGTGTCTTCTACGGACCTGAATAAAAACCGAAGGGTCGTCATTGAGGAGGAGAGATGAGATTTGCCTTTTATTTGTCTTTGGTTGCGCTTGCCGGGATACAGCCTGCCTTTGCAGAAGAGTCTGCTGGAGACCCCGCCCATCAGCTGTCCGAAATCCTGCCCAATACAACCATTGATGGCTTTGGGCCGACTCCGATCCCTGGGCTTTTCGAGGTAACTGCCGGTGACCAGATCTTTTATTTCAGTCCGACCGGACATCTTGTCTTTGGAGAAATCTGGTCCAGGGACGGCCAGAGTCTCACGGCTGAACGCCGCCAGCAGATCGTGGCTGAAAAGATCAAGCGACTTCCCCTTCAGAAAGCGCTGACCCTCGGCAACGGTCCCCATCAGGTGATTGAGTTCACCGATCCCGACTGCCCTTTTTGCCGCCAGGTCGATGCGGTTCTGGCAAAGAGAGCAGACGTGACCCGGCATGTTTTCTTCTACCCCCTAACCGGACTGCATCCCAATGCTGCCGCCAAATCCCGATTCATCCTGTGCAGCGATGACCCCGAGGCCACCATGCAGGATGTCTTTGGCGGAAGATGGGACGACGCCCCCTTGCCACCTCTGGCGAACGATTGCCGAGAAAATCTGCTGAGCGAACATCAGCAACTCGCAGGAATGCTCGGAGTGCGGGGAACACCGAGCATCTGGGTCAACGGGACCGCAGTCAAGGGTGCCGACCTCGACGCAATCGCCGCCTTGCTCGACCAACCATCAGAGAGATAAAGGAGTTATCCGGATGAAAAAGGTGTTGTTCATTACTCTTCTGCTGCTTTTCTGCGCTGGCCCCGTACTGGCGATCACTGCGCCTGCGCAGACAGGATTCGCCTACACCATGTACGACATTGTGGTTGTAAAAATGCTCCAGGGGGCCATCGGTTTCGTGGGCGGGCTGGGCTTGGTGATCTGGGGAGCGTCGATGCTGCCTCGCGGCGCCTACCTTCCGGCCGCTTTCACCGTGGCCGCTGGGGGCATGGTCATTAAGGCAGACTCCATCGTGACCAGCCTTGGAATGATGATCTGACAGGACAAGGGGGTCCCCGCCCCCCTTGCGGGAGAAAACACGTGGAAAAGAAGATGCCCCAATACCTTTCGAGCCCCTATCAAATCCTCTGGTTCGAACCGGATGATCTCTCCATCATGATCATCGGCTATCTGCTCGCCATGGTTTTTGGCGGAATTTTCTGGCTGGCGATGGTTGCCTGCCCCCTTGCTTATGGCCTACTGAAGCGCCGGTACCCGCGCGGATTTCTGCGCCACATGTTCTACATGATCGGCTGGACCAGGCTGCACGGCTACCCGACCTTTTTCGAGGAGGAATTCGTTGAATGAAGTTCGATCTCTTCGTGCAGAAAACCAGCAACCTCTTTGCGGAACGGCGACTGTTGCGGTTGATCGTTTTTCTGATCGGAGGCCTGCAGGTCTTTAACTGCTTGCTGCTCTTTTCGGTTCTCGACCAGAAGCGCACCATCTTGGTCCCCGTGGGAAACCCTAACAAGGTGTCGGTCTCAGGCTCTTCAGCGGATACGACCTATTTGCGTGCTATGGGGCGCTATGTCGCAGGGCTTGGCCTCAATTACAACCCCGGATCCGTCAGGCAGCAGTACGAAGAGCTTCTGTCCCTCTTCTCCCCGGAGCACTTTGCAAGTGCCAAGCAGCAGCTCTACGAGGCGGCCGACACGGTGGAGACAGCCGGTGCGTCGAGCGTCTTTTTTATCGCGGATATGGTCAATCACCCGGACCAGAAAATCCTCGAAATCACAGGCAACCGGCAGCTGTTCGTGCAAAACCAGAAAACCGATGACAAGCAGCTGATCTACAGGCTCGCCTATCAGATCCGGGACGGCCGCTTCTGGGTTGAAGACTTTTCGGAGAGGACGAACTGATGCGTTGGAATCGAATTCACACCGCCTTTATGGCCGCGCTGGTGTCGGCGGCCCCCCTGACCGTTGCCCATGCTGAAAAAGGGGGTGAGAGCTGGCCTGCGGTGGTCCTGCCGGAGGTGACAACCCGGGTGAAATTGTCCAGCACCGATGTCAACCGCCTGGTGTGTCCCGACGGCATCAGGGATATCGTGTTCAGCCAGGAAAAAGGCGTCAAGGTGAAGATCACGGATGGAAACGCCTTTGTCAAATTCCAGGTCATCAAAAAAGGTGAGGAGAAGATCTACACGGAGGTTCCTTCCGAATTCTTTGTCGTCTGCGGGGGCGACATCTACAGCCTGGTTGGAATCCCGCAGCGAATTCCCGCGCAAACGATTCGTCTCTCAAGCGGAAAGAAGCAAAAAATCCAGCAGAACCTCGCCCTTTTCAACGGGATGCCGCTGGAGAAAAAAATCCTCGTCCTGATCCGGCAGGCCTACACCGACCAGCTCCCTGAGAGCTATCAGATCCGCAAAGTCAACCGTCAGATCAACATCTTCCCGACTCTCTGGATGAGCTTCTCCCGTGAAATCGTGGTGGAAGGAGAAGGTCTTGCAGTGCGCGAATACCGCGTCTCTCTTAAAACCCGGGCAGAGCATGTCCGCCTGTCTGAACAGCAGTTTCTCCACCCTCAATTGACCAGCCGGCCTCTTGCGGTCGCTGTGGATGAATTGCTGCTGAGAGAAGGAAAGCCCTCCCGAGTTTTCATTGTGGAGCGGCAAGAGCCCGATTCTCCTTCGCCGCTGATCAACCAGAACATGGAAGAAGCCTTCGAAAGTGAACAACCGATGCTCGATTCGGGCAGCGAGGAGGTGACCGATGCCTCTTAAGCAGACGTGGAAAAATCTTGATCCCGACCGCAAGCGTAAATGTGTGCTGGCCGGATCGATTGCCCTGGTGCTGCTGCTGGGTGTGGGTGGCTATCAGATGCGCTCCAAGCCTGTTGCCCCGCCACGCGGCGAAGAGAAATCAACCTCCCTGATTCAATCGCCAGGAATGCTCCAAAAATCGCTTTACCAGCAATCGCAAAGAGAGCTGGCGATTCGCGACCGCCAGATGGAGGAGCTGCGGGGGCAGATTGCCACCCTGATGGAAAGAGATCCGGAAGAGTCGCTCAAGGAAAACAAAAGTGATCGCTCACGCCCTCAGCCCATGGAACCTCCCCTGCCCGCGACAAGCCCCTTGGATTACCCTCCTCCCCCGCCTCCCGGCACGGTGTATCCCGCCATGCCCACCTCTTCTGCGGGCCCGCCGCCCCCCGAAGAGATCTTTGTGGTGGGAGATATCGGCATGATTTCGGCTGCCGTACCGGAGTTGGTCGAGGATAAAAAAAAAGCCGACGGCCAGAGGATCTACCTACCCCCCTCCTTCATGGCGGCGACCCTTCTTTCCGGCCTGGACGCACCGACTTCCGAATCCGCCAAGGGCAGCCCGGTGCCAGCGCTGCTGCGGATCAAGAACCTCGCGGTCCTGCCGAACAGCGTCAAGGCGGATCTCAAGGGCTGCTTCGTTATTGCGGAGGGTCTTGGAAACCTCGCTGACGAGAGGGCGCACATGCGGCTTGTCTCTCTTTCCTGCCTGACCCGGGAGGGGCAATCGGTGATCGATCAGAAGATTAAAGGCTTTATCGTCGACCAGGATGGAAAAATCGGTCTCAAGGGAAAAGTTGTCAGCCGGATGGGCAGCGCCATTGCACGATCCATGATCGCGGGATTTTTCGGAGGACTGGGCGAATACGTCGCGGCCCAGAACACCATCACCAGCACAAGCCCCCTCGGCACAACCCAGACGATCAATACCGGCGACGCACTGCAATACGGAGCCGGCAGCGGACTGGCTTCAGCGTTCAAGGACACCCAGACGTTCTATCTCGACCTTGCCAAGCAGGCGTTGCCCGTGATCGAGGTGGGCGCAACCAAGGATGTCACGCTGGTCATTGAAGAGGGAATCATGCTGGAGCTCAAAACTCCCGGAAAGGAGAAATGATGATGAGACGGCTGCTGCTTTGCGCAATGTCGGCCTTCGCGCTAACCGGGTGTCTGAACCCTTACGCGAGCGATTTCAACTGCCCGGACACGTACAATGGAAAGTGCGTCTCAGTCGAAGACGCCTACCACGCATCGAGGCAAAGCCTGACCGGCACGCTAAGCCACCCGGCCACAGGCGACTATCAAGAAGCCCTTTTTGACCGGATGGCCGGGTTGCTGCGCGAGCCGGAAACTCCGATGGTTGTTCCCCCCAAGGTGATGCGGATCCTGATGCTGCCCTACGAGGGCAAGGATGAGGAGCTCTACCTCCAGCGCTACGCCTACATTTTTACCGACCGTCCGCGCTGGGTCCTGGCAGATCCGCTCCATCGCTCCCAGGGAGAGCGATAATGGGACTGGCCAATCTTCTCTTCGGTGACGGGGGGCTGACCAAAGGGCAACTTGCCCAGGATACGCGACGCAGCATGCTGTCGAGCTATCTGCCCTATATCGCCTACGATCCAGACACCCGGGTCTACCTGAACAGCGACGACACCTTCGGGCTTCTGTGGGAATGCTCACCGGTTGTCTTCGCCGGTGAAAAAACCATGCGGGCGCTCGATGGGCTGTTCCACATTGACTTCCCCGCCGGGACCATTCTCCAGTTCATCCTGCACGGTGACCCTCATGTCGACCCAATCCTTGAGGAGTTCAAAGACCTTAAAAGTCGCCGGGGGGAACTGTTCGACCAAATCTCATCGGCGCTGGCGGACCATTTCCGCACGGGGGCGGCAGGGAGATGGGATTCGGCAGGACCGCCGCTGAGAAACTTTCGTGTCTTTTTTTCGGCCAAATGGCCGCGCGATAAAAAAGCCAACCTGGCTGACATCGCCGGCATGGCGGAAGAGGCATTGGCCGGCGCATCTCTTTACCCCAGGCCGGTGCCCCCGGCGCATCTTCTGGAGTGGCTGCGCCGCCTGTTGAACGATACCCAGTGCGAAAGCCTCGGCAGCTACGATGATACCGTGCCGATCAGGAAACAGGCGATCTTCGCGGAAACCGCCACCCGCAAAGCTTTCGATCATGTGCGCATCGGGGAGCGGGAATGGCGCTGTCTGACTCCCAAGGGCTATCCTCCCGAAGTCAACCCTTTGCAGACCAATCAACTCTTCGGCGGCATCGAGGGCGGGACGTCTGACGCGGATCAGCTCCCCGGGCCGTTTCTTTACTGCCTCAACGTCCTGCTGGAGGACCAGAAGACCAAACTGCATGCCAAGTGCAACATGATCCTGATGCAGCAGGGGGTCGGTTCGTTCGCACCGAGTCTGTCACGAAAGAAAGAGGAATACCTCTGGGCCACCGGCGAGATCGACAAGGGCACCAAATTCTACAAGATCATCCCGGTCATGTGGGTCTATGACGCACCCGACAAGGCCAGAAGATCTCTGGACCGCGCCCGGCGTCTGTGGGAAGGCCAGGGGTATCTGATGCAGGAGGACCGCGGCATCCTTCCGGTGATGCTCATTTCCGCCCTTCCCTTCGGTCTCTACGACACCGGGCGCAACATCGACCAGCTGGAGCGTGACTACATCGTGCCGGCGGGAACGGTCTCCACCATTCTGCCGGTACAGGGAGACTTCTCCGGAGTCGGGCGCCCGCAGATGATTTTCGCGTCGCGCAAGGGGCAGGTCGCAGGGCTTGACCTGATGGACAAGGAAGCGATCAACCACAATGCCTTCATTGCTGCCTCCAGCGGTTCGGGGAAGAGCTTTTTTATCAACTACCTGGTCACCAACTATTTCTCGGCCGGCGCCAAAATCCGCATCATCGATATCGGCGGCAGCTACCAGAAGATGACCAAGATGTGTGGAGCCCGCTATCTTGATTTCACCGATGAGGCGGATATCTGCATCAACCCCTTCACCCGCATCATCGAGCCTGAGCACGACATCCCAGTGATCGCCCCGATTATCGCCCAGATGGTTTATTCCACCACCGAAACGCCGCCGAGCGAGATCGAGATGACGCTGATCAAGAACGCGGTGCGCTGGGCCTGGGATCAGGAGGGCAATGCGTCCGGCGTCGATACGGTGCATCGCTACCTTTCGGGCTATGAGCAACATGGCGGTCACAACGGAGAGATTCTCGCGGCTGCGGAAAAACTGGCGTTCAACATCGAGGATTTCACCAGCCAAGGGCCCTACGGGCGCTTTTTCAACGGTCCCTCGACCTTCGACATCTCCAACGACGACTTCGTGGTACTGGAACTCGAGCACCTTGAACCCAAAAAGGAGCTCTTCCGGGTGGTCACCCTGCAGATCATCAACGCCGTCACCAAGGATCTCTATCTCTCCGACCGCAAGACACCCCGATTCGTCATTTTCGACGAGGCGTGGAAATTCCTCGGGAAGTCAGGTCACCTGCAGGAGGTCATCGAGGAAGGCTACCGGCGGGCCCGGAAGTTCAAGGGTTCATTCAACGTCATTACCCAGTCCATTCTTGACCTCAAGCAGTTCGGTTCTGTGGGAGATGTCATCCAGGGAAACAGCGCCTTCAAGTTTTTCCTTGAGTCGGGTGATTTCGAGCGGGCGGCAGCCCAGAAGCTGATCAATTACGACACCTTCTCCATGCAGATGCTCAAAAGTGTCAAAAGCCGCAAACCCCGTTACTCGGAGATCTTCATGGATACACCATTCGGCATCGGAGTGGGGCGTCTGATGGTTGATCCATTCAGCTACTACGCCTTTACCTCGGACGCCGACGAAATCGCGGAGATCGAGGATATGGTCCAGGAAGGATTTTCCTATGCTGAAGCGATCAAAGCGATGGTGGAGAAGCATCGTCGCCGCTAGTTTTGCGGCATTGTCCGTGCTGCCCGCGGGTTTGCCACAGGCCGCGGCAGCGGATCTGGCAGAAGGCCGGAGCGCGGGACAATCTGCAGGGGAAACGATCCGGCACAGGTTCGGCTCTCGGGACCTGCTGCGCCGCAACATCATCAACCCGATGACCTCCTCCGAATCGCCGCTTGAAACCGTTGACGGCAGCACGGCTTTTGCCGGGCAGCTTTCCTTCCCCAGCTCCAGGAAGTTCCTGGAAGTCTTCATGCAGCCCGGGCCGTCCGGGGACCTGTCGACCGTGATTATCGGAGAAGATCTCAATTTCGACGGAACCACTGATTACTCCTACCAGGTCCCTTATCCGGTTTCCGGAGTCTGTGCCAACGGGATCATTGCCTGCGCGCCGGGGAGTTGGACAGACTGCCGGCATTATCTCTGGGAAGCAGATTCCGCCGGGCGCATCTCTCTGCGGGAGACCTCCCCGGATCGTGTCGGTGGCTGCTACTGCATCAACAGCGACTGCGGCAGCGACCTGGTCTGGAATAACGCTCAGGTCATCCTGCGGGATCTGGGCGGCGGCGTTGTGGGAGCGCTGCAACAGGCCAATGCCAGTTTTGCCGTTTCCGACGTGAGACTCAACCACACGACAATCTCCTATTACGGGCAGGATATGTCGCGAACAACCGACGCAAACGCAGCGCCTTCCGCAGCACGGCCCTCCCCGCCGCCACAAGCGGCCTACCTGGAGAGCCCTTCGGTGATTCCAGGACAGACCCAGAGCATGGCCATGGCCCAATCCGGCGATACTCACAGCCTCTATAGCCTGATCAGCGGGTTCAACACGAACCAGCAGCAAAATACCTGCGAGGTGCGCCGGCTGATCACCCTGAGCAAGGCAGATATCAACGATGTGATTATTCCGCTGGGCGGGACAGGAGCCGTCCAATACTGCGGGCCGGACTGTATCGACGTCATCCTCGGCCAGGTCGGCGACAACTACTGGAGAGGCCAGTGTGCGATCTTTGAAGAGGATTTCCGGTTTTTTGTTAAACAGCCGGACCTGATCGAGTCGGCCACGATCGTTCGTGCCAAGTGGGACGACTACATGCAGGTCTGGATCGGCGGCAACAAGGTGTGGAGCGGCCCGAACGACAACTTTCCTCCGGAGACGCAAGGGGCGTGTGAACTGGGGACAAGCTGGAACCAAAACCCGAACCAGGACGTAACCCGCTATTTTCAGAGCCGGGGGGAGATCCGCACTAAAATCCGTGTTTCAGTGACCGGCGGCGGCGAAGGGTACGCCTTTGTCCGCATCCGCCTCAAGCCGGATCTCTGTGCCGTCGAGTCAAGTCTCCTTGATGGGTGCGCCGCCCTGTCGGCCCGCACCGACTGCTCGCTTCAGGAGGAACGGGTGGACGGGGTCCAAACCTACCACAGCGCCAACCCCACCAGCCTGACGCCTTTGCCTTCTTCAAAAACCATCACCCAAGGAGATTGCACCGAGACCATTACCCAGGACTGGTGGGTCAAGGAGCGTACCTATTTATGCTCATCACCTGTCTATGACTTTTCGGACACCAAAACTCGCTACGGAGAGGTCATCGAATCGCTGTCGCCCGGCAGCTCATCGGCCAGCTACCAGGACCTGCAGCGAAGCGATGCAGGCTGGACACCTTCTTCGGAATCATTCGCGCTGATGAGCCTACCGGAGCATGATGAGTGCGAAAAAGCCTGCAAAACCAGGCGGCCGACCCAGGACACTCAAGCCGTTCTCGCCGGTCACTCCGAGCAGTTCAAAACCCACACCGAGAGCTACGACATCCTTTATCACACCTGCGTGAATGACCAGTGCCCTGCTGGGCCGGACGAGGAAATTATCAAGCATTGCCAGTGCCTCAACGAGTTCGCCGAGGCGACAACTCTCATGCAGATGCTCAGATTGGCCGGTCAGGACACCATTTGCTCGGACGGAGTGCCGAAATGAGAAGAGCGGCAGCCCTAATTGTTCTGGTTTGCTTTGTCCTGGGCATGCCGGTCAACGCCCTGTCAGCCATGTCCTGCGGTGCGGATCTCGATGGCGACGGCTTTGCGGATGCCCCAGGGGAAACAGCGGCGTGCTATTCCGCACCGTTGTGGGAACAGGATGCGTCCCAGTGGTTCTGCCCAATCGAGCCTACCGATTGTCAGCGGGACTTCGCTGAGCCCGTCATCGAGAAGAGGTGTCCCCTGCCGGGCTTCTCCTACGTGGAGTCGCGCAACCGGTGCGAGGTTTCCGCCACTTCCGGATGCGGCCAGGAACGCTATGACCCCGCCCTCAATGTCTGCTTCGCCTCGGCAACTGAGATCCCCACCTGCCCGAGCGGCATTTATGACGAGGACAGCGGCAAGTGTGATCTGCAAACCTACTCTTGTCCCCTGGGAGAATACTCCTGTTTCGAAACAGGAGGAGCGATCCCTCAATGCTCACCCAATCCCTGCATCGATGTGGCGGATCCCGTCAATGACATTTCATTGCTGCCAGGCAAAGAGCCTATGCTCGCCAACGATGGCCCCGTGGACGGCAACGGAAACTGTCTGGGCGAAATCTACATCTTCAGCGGCAAGGCGACCCGTTGCAGGCCTCCAGGAGTCTCTGTCGGATACGCCAACGACTGTTGTGACAGCAGCGAGCCGGCCCTGATGGACTCCACCACCGGCAGCAGAATCAACAACGTAGCGAGCGCTATTTCAACAGTCTATGAGATGGCCCAAGTGGGCTACTACTCCTACCAGATCGCCACCGGGGCTATGACTGCGGTGGAATTCGGCGGGCAGGTCGTGGTCTATAACGTGGCCAACGGAACAATCGCAGCCTCTTACGCTTCCGGCACGGCGACCGCTTCCGGCGTGATCGCGGCCCAGGGGACGGCGACGGCCGGCGCCACAACAACCACAGGGACGGTCACCTCCGGCCTCTCCTCCTATGCCGGGGCCCTTTTGAACCCAACCACGATCGCCATCGCCGTCGTGGTGATGGTGGTGATGAAGGTCATGATGGGAGACGGATGTTCTCAGGAGGACATCGAAACCGCCATGCTGGTCGATTCCGATTACTGCCACTACCTGGGGACGGTGTGCGAACGGCGCTGGCGGTTTGTCGGCTGCGTTCAGAGAGCAAAGCGGTTTTGCTGCTTCAACTCAAAAATGGCGAGAATCGTCCATGAGCAAGGAAGGCCGCAGCTCAAGGCTTTTGGGCCAGGCGGCGGCTGGGGCACAGCAAAGAACCCCAACTGTCGAGGGTTCACCCCGCAGGAGTTTCAGCAGCTCGACTTCTCCCGAATTGATCTGAGCGAATACTTCGGGGACATCCAGAGAGACCTTGCCCAGAAGATTCAGGGGACTCAATCGACCGTGCAGCAGAAGATCCAGGAGCATTATCAGCAAATTCGATGACAACAATGCCGCTGAAAATCGCCCTCCCTGTCCTACTTCTGTGCGCTCTTGCCATCTGGCCCGCATACGCCAGAGTCATCGGCACCTTTGGACAGGTTTATTCCATTGCCGAACCAGATGCTCTGACAGAGATAGAGGAACGTGCGAAAGCAGTCAACTGGCGGTCCATCCTGGACAAAGAAAGGCCAGAAGAGTTCAGGCCGCCGAACCTGGCTCAATTGCCGAGGGCCAGACATGACCGATCCTTTCTGGTCGATATGACCTACACCCTCGAATTCGATGTGCCGGATGGACGAGGTGGACTCCTTTACCCTCGGGGTTACCGCTTCAATCCTCTGGACTACGTGCCCTTCAACCAGACGCTGGTGATTATCGATGGAGACGATCCCGAGCAGCTGGCCTGGCTGAAGAAGTCCGCGCTGCTGAGCGATCCGGACTCGCTGATCCTGCTGACCCAAGGAGCTTTCTCAACCATTGGGGAGCAGCTGGGAAGAGCTATCTTCTACGCAGACAGGCGCATCGTGGAGCGATTCAACCTGGCGGCAGTCCCTTCGGTGGTCAGCAGGAAGGGCCGACTGATGGAGGTTCGAGAAATTGAGATACCCTCTGCTTATTGTTCTGCTCAGTAGCTTCTTTGTTCCAGGAACGGCCTGGGCAAAGTGCGAATCCAGACCGATCAATCCGGTGACGGATGTTTGCTGGCAGTGCATTTTCCCAATCCAGTTCGGAGGGAAGCTCACCCTCGGTAACAGCCACGAGCGGGTGCCTGTCGAAAACACCTCGCCCCCTGTGTGCGCCTGCTTCAACGGCGGAAGCCTCACCATCGGCGTTACGGTGAGTTTTTACGAGCCCGCCAGGATGATCGAGACGGTTCATGACGCCTACTGCTTCCCCTCTTTGGGAGCCTCCATGAACAATCCCCAGCCGGGTCTACTCAATGGTTCCGTCGACGATCAGGACGTTTCAGGCGGTTCGCAGGTCTTTCAGCAGGCCCATTACTACATCCTACCGGTTTTCGCGATCATGGACCTGTTCGCGGATTTCCCCTGCCTGGAGCAGGAAGAATTCGACCTAGCCTACATGACCGAGGTCGATCCTCTGTGGAGCAATGACGCCCTGGCCTTTCTGATCAATCCCGAAGCCCTGCTGTTTGCTAACCCGGCCTCCCAGCTTTCCTGCATAGCCGACAGCACTACGGCAAACCTCGGCTATCCGCTCGATTCCCTCTTCTGGTGCATGGGCAGTTGGGGGAGCGCCTATCCATTGTCGGGGACGATTGCGGAGAGAAATGCCACGACCGCCAACGCGGGGCTCGCCGCACGCATGCTGTTCAAGCTCAGCCGGGAGATGCTGCTTTGGGACACCGGAAGCAACGCCTGCGGTCCGGTCATGGCACCGATCTGGCGTAAAAGCCATTATCGCCTGCAAGTCGCCCGACCGGTCAGAGGCAGCGACTGCATCCCCATCGGGCGAAGCGATCTGCTCTGGGGCAGTGGCAAAAACCCGCCCGGTGGCGCAGGGCCGAACGCTGCGGACAATTTCCTCTGGGTTCTGACCCGCAAGAACAAATGCTGCGTTGGGTATTCGCCATGAGACGGCTCCTGCTCGGACTGCTTCTTGTCCTTTCCCAAATCCATACAGGCGCGGCAGGGGAAACCGAATCCCTCGAGACAAGCCTCCATCCCCTGATAGAGAAGGCTGAAACCACAGAAGTAACTCTCCCGGAGAGCAATCCGGAGGCCCGGGAAGCGGCCGAGGCGTTGTTCCAGCTTTTCCAGTCAAATGAATACCAGGCGAGAATTCAGAGGGAGCGGCAAAGACTCGCGGAGGAATTCTTTGGTGCAAGACGGTCGGCAACAGAGGAGCAAATGGAGAAAGCTCGCGAGGATGCCAGCCGCCCCCCTGTGGAAGGCCGAATCTATCTGTTCGTCTCCTCATCGATGCCCATGAACACCGTCAGAAACTATGTTGCGGACGTGGCCAGACTCAACGATCCCAGGTTCGCCCTGGTTCTGCGTGGCTTTGTAGGCGGGGCGAAACGAATCGCTCCGACCGCCGCGTTCATTGCCGAGGCTTTGAAGGAAGACCCGCATTGCGAAATGGCCCGTAACGAAGAATGCGCCCTGCGGGAGGTTCCCTTTATCGTTGATCCGACCTTATTCAGAAGATCCGGGATCGAAAAGGTGCCGGCCATTGCTTTTATCCCTGAAGGAAAAGGGGGCGGAGAAACCCTGGTCCTCTATGGCGATGCCAGCCTTGGCTATGGCCTTGAGCTGCTGGCGCGTGAAACGGGGAACACCGATCTGGGTCAGCTAGCGCAGAAGCTAAAGCCGATTCCGTAACCTTCCCCCGGCCCCCATTTTCAAGGTGAATAGGGAGAGCGTCTCTGGAAACCGCAGGATTGCCTCTCTGGCAATCACTCAAATTAATAAAGGTAGTTATTCCGTCTGGAAATCAGACTCCCTGATTCTGGAGGTCCATTTGAACGAAGCAGAACAATCATCCCCCTTGCAATCGACCGATGCGTCTTCCGGGGCGGAGGGTCGGCCTCAACTCCCCCCTCCGGTTGGGTGGACCCCGTCCCGGATATTTTTTTGCGCGTTGGCTGTTTCGGTGATGATCTCCTTCGGCTCGGTTTATCTCTATGACCGGTTCTTTGCGCAGAAGGTGGTGGCTGTGGACCTGCAGGGGTTTTTAGAGAAACAGAAAGGGTTGTACCTGCGCGGAGACATCGACGACCTTGAACTACGGAGGCGGATGGAGCGGCTGGAACAACTGGTGGAGAGCGTACCGCAACGCTACGCGGTGGTTCTCGGTGATGTCGTGGTGCGAAATGTCGAGGTCCTTGAGCCATGACGGTGCGCCAGAAACAGGCGATCCTCATTGTTTCCCTGCTGCTGGCAGGGTTTGCCGGGTCTTTTCTCCCCGGAAGAATCAGCGTCACCCTCACCCCGTCTGTAAAGCACCGGCTCTGGTGGCTCTCCACGGACACATCCAACATCCGAACCGGCGAGTATGTCCTGTTTCTCCTCCCCCATTCAAGGCTATCAGGAATGACGGTTCCCGAGACGGTGGTCAGCGGCCGTGACATTCGAGCAATCAAACGCGTCGGATGCGATGAAGGCGAGGTTTTAAATCGAAAGGGGGTAGAATTCTTCTGCGGAGACCAATTTCTCGGGCAGGCAAAACAGAGGTCTCAAGGCGGAGAGCCTCTTACCCCATTTCTTTTTTCCGGAACGATTCCATCCGGCCAAGCCTTCCTGGTAGGAGATCACCCGGACAGCTTTGATTCGCGTTATTTCGGCCTGGTTGACAAATCGCGCTATCTGGCCTGGGCCCGGCCCATTTTCTAAGAGGTGCCTGTGGACTGGATCAGTCAACTCAATCCGCTAAGCCATATGGAAGCCGGCGAGTACCTCGGGTTCTGGCAGAACCTGTTTGCCACCATCTTTCTCGGATTCTGGAGCCGGGTCTTTGCGTTCCTGCTTCTCGGGCTTTCCTTCTGGTTCGGGGTGAGGCGGCGCAATTTCGTGATGGGCTTCTGGATGTTTCTTGCGTCCGGAGGCATTGCCTACGGGGCGGCGCTACTTGGTTTTCTCGGGTTGTTGTCCCGTTAGGAGAGTGAAGCTTGGGAAGAAACGATTCAGGCAGCGACGACATCCTGCCCATGCCTCCGGGACAGGAAATCCATCCAAAGGGCTTTCTCGAAGCAATCGCCTACATCGAGCAGAACTTCGCCAACGAACTCGGCGGCGCGGTCATTCGCGACACCTTCCTGACGACCAAACAACGGCTGGAATTTTTCGAGGTCGGCTTTCGCAGCTCGTTTATTTCAGGGCTGATTTCCGCGCTGCTGACACCCTTTGCAATAGGCGTGGTGGAGCGCTACATTCCGGTTTTCGGTTCCACCTCGCCGGATAGCTTCGACATGCTTTTCGCCTTCCTTCTGGCCATCGGATATTCCCTCGGCTTCGCCATCTTTCTCGCCTACGCCTGCACCAAGTTTGTCGGCACCTACACTCGCGCCATGACACGCAACCTTCTGGGCGGCGTTATCGCCGGGGCTGTGCTGAAAGCGATCCTGGCTTTTGTTGGTTTTCATTTTCTCTACATCGTCGTCATGACCGACTCGAACCTTCAATGGGCTGCGACCCAGCTCTACCGCCTCGACCTTTCCAGATCGTCAGTCCTGACCATCTACAACTGGGTCTATGGGTTCAAGGAAGTCTTTTTGACGTCTGCATGGTTTGTGCTTGGAATCACCGTGATCTTTATCACGATCCCCTCGGTGGCCATGCTTCTGGCCGTGTGGCGTAACCGCAAGCTGATCGAGGCAGGGGTTGTCGATGTGGAATAGATCAGGAAATAGCCGCTTTGTATTCGCCTTAACTTTGGCAGCCGCCCTGCTCCCGGTCCCGGCATTCGCGCTGGAGGCTGATTTTCATACCTGGGGCGGATTCAATGCCGTCGCCAGCGGGTTCCAGAGACTCGCGCTGATTTTCAGCGACGGCGGCTATCGGGGCCTGTTTTTCTCGGTCGTCGTGATGGCAATCATGTTCGGCGGGTTTGCGATTGTGGCACGTGCGGCAACCGGGGCCAGGGCCAATCCAGTCTCCTGGCTCTTTCCAATTCTCGCAGGGGTGGTGATCTACCTGGGGCTCGTTATCCCGACGGGGACAATCCATCTCTACGACATCCAGACCAACCGGTACCAGGCAACCGGCGGAATTCCGGACGGCATCGTCGCCGTCGCAGGTGTCCTGAACCTGGTTGAGCGGGGCATGGTGGAAATCGTCTCCACCACCGGAGATCCTCGCAGTTATACCGATCAGGCGGGAGGCTCAGGTTTTCTGGGTTTGTTCCAGGCCGCCAGCAAGGTTCTAACGACCGACGACACCCTGATGGACACCTCGATCAACAAGTACATCAAGGACTGTGTATCCTTCGAACTGACACGGCCTGGAACGAGCTTGACGGTGGACGAGCTGCGCCGGACTACGAGCGATTTCAGGACATCCCTGGCGAAAGCCGACTCCCCTGCGATCTATACGGTCTATTACGACCTGACCGCACCCCAAGGGCAGACCATGACCTGCCAGCAGGCCTGGGTCAATATCAACACCTACCTTGGATCCTCCGCTCACCTGGAAGAAAACCTTAAAGGGATCTGTGCCCAGATCGGCTATGACACATCGTCTGCGTCCAGCTATCAGAAGTGCAAGACCTCACTGGAGGCGACCTTTTCTGATCTGGGTGTCTCCGGGGTAACTACAGATGATTTTATCCGACAGGCCTATCTCTCCCAGCGCCTTCATGATGTGTATCGCTCGGGAGACACGGCCGCGGCTGCCAACTACAAGTTCCTGATGAACGCAAGCGGCGCCATGAAAGCTGCCAACGAATGGCTTCCGATCATGAAAGGCGTGCTAACCGCGGTCGCCTTGGGGCTGGTTCCCTTTCTGGCCCTGTTCATTCCAACCCCTTTGCTCGGCAAGGCAATCAGTGTGATGCTGGGATTTTTCATCTGGCTGACCGCCTGGGGAGTCACCGACGCCCTGCTTCACCAGTTCCTGATGGACTATGGGACGCGGGCGATAGAAGGGGTTCGGTTGCACAGCGGAGGCTCCGGCCTTGGAATGGACACCTTCTATTTCATGCCGAATGAAACGGTCAAGATCCTCGGTATGTTCGGCACCGTGAGGATGTCTGGTCTTATGCTTGCAACAGTCATCACCGGCATGCTGGTGAGATTTGGCGGGCATGCCCTGGCCACCATGGGCGGCAGCCTCATGGGACAGGTTCAGAACGCCGGCCAGCAGGCGGCACGAATGACCGAAGACCCTGCCGGTCGAGCCGCTGCGCTCAAATCCAACGCCTGGTCCATGCCCACTGAAACCATCGCCAACGATCACCGTTACGGATATCGCGGGATGATGACTGAGGGCCTGGTCAATCAGAGCTGGGGGGTCGAAGGAGCCACCGCGAGACTTCAAAACATGGACGCGCTGCAGAAACAAGGCGCCATCCAGCAAGCCCCAGGGAGATTGGGGCTGGGAGGCTTCGCGAGACAATCCCAGGCCATGGACAAGATTGCCACGCAAAATGGGGTCATGGGTTATGGAACCACGCCACATCAAGTGGTGAATTCTGATCTGCGGGGAGAACATACGGCTGCCACAACCGACTCGATGGGCTGGCGTCTCACCAGTAACACCCTGAAGGATGAGCATGGCAATGACGTGGCCGGCACCGTAACCCATTCCGGGGCGGCAGGGACGATCAAAATGCATCTTGATGGCGACAGGGAGGTCGTTGACCAGGTAGAGCTTGCCGGGCTATCCGGAAAATTTGGTCTCGGGTATCGCGAAGATGCCGTCCGAAAAGGAGCTCACAGCCTTGCTTCGGAAAATACCTGGAGTCGCATGTGGCAGAAAGTCGATGAAGACTCGGTCCATTCCAGCGAGGCACGGTCGTTCAAGGAAGCGGTGAGCAACAGTGTTGCGGAAGAAACAGCAAGACGGGTTGAAAATGGCTCTGCTTTCTCTCAGATCAAGGATGAAACAAAACGCAACATGCTGGAGGCAGGCGTTTCCGTCGGCTTGGGGAAAGGCGCATCTGGCCTCATATCGGCACTCACAATGGGTTTGGTTGATATCAATGCGCAAGGGAGGGGGTCGTATGCTCTAGTGGGGAGAGACGGCAAGACAGCCACCTTCTCGGCCAGTGAGTCAGAAATAAACTCTCTGAGGAATACGGCCAGTGCCATCAGAGAGTCAGCCCTATCTGAAACGCTGCAAACTTCAGAGGGACTCAAATATGCCGCTTCGTTGTCGACACAGGATATTGGCAAGGAAGGTTATTCCTATGTCCAGGAAGCTACAGCCCGAGATACTGCGTCAACGGCGCAGGACATGGAACTCATGACCTCTTACGCCATGCAAAGGGCAAAGAAGGATTACGGGTCAGCAAATATCGTAAATATCGAACGTGCTGCTGCGGATATCGCTGCCCAGAGAACAGGCTCCGCCATCGAGCAGCAGGCTTTGAATAAGGATATTCAGGATTTCATTGAAGGCCGATACAATATTCTCGATAACGAACCAGACGGCAATCTGGTTTTGCGGGAACAGGCCACAATCCGAAATCGGATCGCGTCGGAAGTCGACGGCGTTAGAAGACAATCTGATGCGGTAGCGTCCGCAGCAATTGCGGTTACCGGCGACAATACTCTTGTGGACCCGCGCCCAAATAATATTAACCTTCCAACAGAGCGTGCGCGTGAAGCGTCCGAAGCTCGCAGAGGAGCGATAAACGCAGCCTATGAGGACAATGGGGCTTTTGATTTCGGTTCGAATCCATTGAAGCAGCTTGGCAGGGATTTAGCTCGGCCGATGATTCCTCAACCGGATGCCCCCGATGCCAGGAAATTGGTTGGCGGACCGCAGTATGAAATAAAAGGACCAAGCCGGCAAACGCCAGTAGATATAAATACAAACCCGCCCAAAGGAATTTCAACCCTTGGACGGGATACAGAAATGACAACGAGAGAATCTTGGGGAATAGACCCGGAGGCTCTGAAAAACTTGGAAAGGTTATCTAGAAATCTAGATGGCTGACAGAACGAAATTCCTGCACTTCAATTACCATTCTTCTGAGACCGAAGGGATATATTGAGGGTCTCCAGGGATATTGTGACGTTCATTCTCCTCCTTTTCCTTCCACCTGCGAAGGTCTTCCTTCGCCGCTATTTTTTTCGGATCCTGGTACGGGTCATGGACCACTTTCCCGCCATAGGAAACTGGTGCATCTTCAATTGCCTTCTCGGTCGGATCCTGAATGAAATCTTCCTCGAAACTTGGAAACCTGATCCGCTTCAGAACGTCCAAAATCGACACGGGATGCCTCCTCTCCAGAGGTTTTCCTTCTACCTTCTATTTATAGGGGAGGAGGCAACTCGTGTCCACTATCTATCTTGTCTGCAACCGACCTTTACTAATCTTCACGCTTTCTCCCAGCGCAGCGAATTTTTGGAGGAGGTCGCCATAGGAATGAGAGGTCGACACCAATGAGAGAATTTATCCAGAAAAAGGTGCGGCATAGGTCCAGTCAATAACTTATCTGTCTGATGCGCAATATCGATTTAACCGGCGCTTCGACCTGGCCAGCATTTAGCCGCACTTGGCATTCGCAGGGTACCGGATCGGGCCAAGAACAGAGCAGTAGCTGCAGTTGGCTGGAGGTTAATGCGGATTTGATTATTTTTTTGCACTTACACTGTTTGTCAAGCGACATCAGAAATTGACCCCTTAGCGACACGAAGAATTGACCCCCCTGTCGTTATTGGGTTGTTGATTTTCAGAGGCCAATGCAGCGGTTTGCATCAGGCCTGAGCGGCGTTTTTCCCGGAGACGGAAACTGTCGCCCCGGATGGTAATGACGTGACTATGGTGCAACAGGCGGTCGAGGATGGCTGTGGCGACTACGGCATCACCAAAGACGTTTCCCCATTCGCCCACGGCCCGGTTGCTGGTTAGCAGCAGACTGCCACGTTCGTAGCGGCGCGATACCAGTTGGAAGAACAGGTGCGCAGCGTTGGGTTCGAAGGGCAGGTAGCCGATTTCGTCAATGATGAGCAGCTTGGGTTTGGCGAAGTGAGTCAAGCGCTCATCGAGTCGGCCCTCCAGGTGGGCCTTGGACAAACTGGTCATCAGTGCGGCGACGGTGGTGAAGTGGGTCGAGTACCCACACCGGATCGCCTCTCTGCCAAGAGCCACCGCCAGGTGGGTTTTACCAACTCCCGGCGGGCCGAGCAGCAGGGCCGTGTCTCCGTTGGCGATCCAGCGGCAGGTTGCCAACTCACGGATCTGCTTCGGATCGAGCGACGGCTGAGCCTCGAAGTCGAAGCCCTCCAGGGTCCGTACGAAAGGGAACTTGGCGATACTGGTCCCCATCTGGATGCGCCTTTGGTCTTTACGGGCCACTTCGGCTTCGCACAGGAAGACCAGGGCTTCCCTGAGGT
>NPID01001429.1_pt1 | contig 30349 bp, 23 predicted proteins | sample 8637491 | NCBI WGS metagenome assembly NPID01 (sample SAMN07420843, study PRJNA396082) | bioreactor metagenome | isolation source: sample BA6 brine-fed electro-methanogenic bioreactor BA | place: Japan: Kochi | collected 2016-06-14 | reverse complement strand
GAAGAGGGAATCGGCGGGCTTGCCGTTATTCTCTTTGACCCTGAAACCGCCGCAAGACTGTCCCTGCTTTCCGCAGGAAGCGGAGCCTCCGGGCTCTATATGGGACTCCGGTGGGGCCTTCCTTTCGCCGCTCTCTGCAGAACCGCAGCGGAGCTTGGCCTGCCCGTCATGGCGCTCAATGACGCGGTCTTCGATAAAGGTGAAGACCCCTTTGCATACCGGATTCTGCGGGCCGTGGGTTCGGGCCGGCTGGCGGATGACCTTCCCGACGGAGAGCGGCTTCATCCGCACAACCGGATGGCGGCCCCCCGGGAGATGCTCTCCTTTTTTCATTCCCGTCCCGGGGCCCTCGAGGCGGCGGAGCGTCTTGTAAGGGAGGCTGAAGAGCCCGTGTTTCCCGTACCGCCGATTTTCCCGCCCTTCGGGGGAATGGATTCCGGCACCGCCTTCGGAAGGCTGGCCGCTCTCTGCCGCGAAGGGCTTATCCGGCGTTACGGAAGCCTCCGGCCGGACGTTTCCGCTCGTCTCCGGTACGAGCTTGAGATCATTCGCGACAAGGGCTTCGCCTCCTATTTTCTGGTGGTGCACGATGTGGTCTCACGCTTTCCCAGAACCTGCGGCCGCGGCAGTGCCGCCGCAAGCATCGTCTCCTACGCCCTGGGAATAACCCATGTCGATCCCCTGGCCTGCGATCTCTATTTTGAGCGCTTTCTTAACCGCGGCCGAATGGATCCCCCCGACATAGATGTTGACTTTCCCTGGGACGAACGGGAGAAGGCCCTCGATTATCTCTTTTCCGCCTATCCGGGGCGCTCCGCCCTGGTCGCCGATCATGTAAGCTTCGGTCCCAGGGCTTCCATAAGGGAGACAACGCGGGTTATGGCCCTCGACAGGGAAGAGGCGGACCGCATGTGCGCCATGTGGCGAAACGGAGAGCGGGAACATCTGCCGGCGCCTGTGGCTTCCGCTGCCGGGAGGCTGCTCGGAATGCCCCGCTACCTGGGAACCCATCCCGGCGGGGTGGTTATCAGTCCGGGAGCGCTTACCGATCATGTGCACTACCGCCGTTCCCCCCTTGGAAGACCGGTTATCGCCTGGGAAAAGGACGGGACCGAAGATATGGGGCTGATAAAGATCGATTTTCTCGGCAACCGAAGTCTCGGGGTGCTCAGGGACGCCATTGCCCTGGTCAATCCGATTCTGCGCCGCCGGGGCAGGGAGCCACTCTCCTGGGAAAGTTTTTCGCCCATCGGGGACCCGGAGGTGGAGGAGATGGTAAGGAAGGGGGATACCCTCGGTGTTTTCTATGTTGAGTCTCCTGCAACGCGGCAGCTGCTGCAGAAGATGGACCGGGGAGATTATCGGCATCTGGTGGCGGCAAGTTCCATAATCCGTCCCGCCGCCAACCGTCAGGCGGAGGAGTATGTGCGCCGGCTTCACGGGGGGGAGTGGGACCCTTTCCCCGGTGAGACCGGCAGGGTGCTCGAAGAAAATCTCGGAATTCTCATCTACCAGGAAGATGTCTCCCGGGTGGCGATGGCCGCGGCGGGTTTTTCTCCCGCCGAAGCGGACAGGCTCAGAAAAATCCTTTCCAAAAAGGAGGGGCAGCTTCAGATCGGGGAGTTTCGTGAACGGTTTTTCTCAGGCGGAGAAGAGAGCCCTCTTTCCCGTCAGCAGCTGGAAGCCCTCTGGGAGGGTTTTTTATCCTTTGACGGCTATTCATTCTGCAAGGCCCACAGCGCCTCCTATGCGCTGGTCTCCTACCGGCTCGCCTGGATAAAACGCAGCTTTCCCCTGCAGTTTTTCACCGCGGTTCTTAACAACGGCGGAGGTTTCTATGCCCCCCAGGTCTACCTGAATGCCCTGCGGAGACTCGGCTTCACCATTATTCCTCCGGATATAAACCGGAGCGGCACCGGGTACAGGGCAGTTGACCCGGAAGCCGGAGAGGGTGAGGGCAGGGGAGCGGTACTTCTCGGGCTCGACATGATCCGCGGCGTCGGAGAACCGGTTATCGACCGGATACTCGAATACCGCGCCGGCCGCGGTCCTTTCGGCAGTTTTCAATCCTTTCTCAGGGAGATCAGGCCCGATGCCGCCTCGCTGCGGGGGCTTATACGGAGCGGGGCCCTCGATTCCCTCTCCGGCACATCAACACGTCCCATGCTTTTCTGGGCCGCCGCCGGACGAATCCGCCAGGCGGGGTGCGGAAAAGAGCTTTTTCCGGAGGAACCGCCGGCGGTGGTGGTGAACGATTATCCCGAGGGGGTCAAATTGCGGGATGAGCATCATTTTCTGGGCCTTTTTGCCAGGGTGCATCCCCTTGTTCCCTATCTGGGCCGGGTACCGAAGATCCTCCGGCAGTGCAGAAAAGAGCGACATGACGGAGAGACCATCGTTGCCGCCGATTCTTCCGCACTGGCGGAACTGGAGGGGCGTACTGTTGCGGTCGCGGGATACCTTGTGGCGGAAAAAGAGCTTATGGCGGCCGGAAAAAGCGGCATGGCCTTTGTCTCTTTCGAAGATCCGGAGGGGCTTTTCGAAGGGGTCCTCTTCCCCCGCACATATGAGCGTTATTCTCACCTCCTTGCCGACGGACTCGCTTTTCTGGTACTTGGCAGGCTCGAAAAGAACCATAAGAGTGTCCAGATACTTATTGATCAGCTTTTGCCGCTTTTTCGACAGAGGCTGCGGTAATGTGAAGACCCCTCCTTGCCGAAGATAGAAAAAAGGTTCCGGTTATATCCGGTTCGGGAGGTAACGTTTGAAGCTTCTTCTCCTCCATCTTTCGGAGGATGCAGGCATCGCTGCGGATCTGAAAAAGCGCTTTTCCGGGATCGGAATCGAAGCCGTGCTTCATGAGTACCGGCTCGACTGGGACCGTGAGCTGCTGGAGGCCGTCAGGGAAGCCTCCCACCTCCTTATTCTTGTACGCAGTGAAATACTCAGCCGCAAAACATCGGCCTTTGTTCTCGGCTTCAGTATGGGGAAGGGAATTCCGCTTTTCCTTTTTCTTCTGGAGCAGGTTCCGCTTCCCGACATAGACAGCTATGTGTTCCGTTCGGAAGATCCCGAATCGGTAATAAGCTATTTTACGGATGAGAAAAAAATCTGGACCGAAAAAAAGCGCAAGGAAGATGCACGGAGCATGCTTGTCGCGATGGGGCTTGGAGTCAGTACGGAATCCCTGGCGCGCATAACCGCGGATGGAGAGATTGTTCCCCTCCGCTATTTTCTGGAGGCGGGTTTTTCTCCCGACGTAAGGGATGCGAAGGGAGTACCGTTGCTCTGTCTTGCCGTCAGAAACGACCATAAAAGTGCCGTGGAACTGCTTCTGGATCACGGGGCGGATATAAATGCAGTCAGTCAGGATCGTGGAAATACCCCGCTTATGGATGCTTCTGCGGCACAGAATCTGGAGCTTATGAAGTATCTTATAGATGCGGGCGCCATGCTCGATATCTGCAGCAGAAACGGTCAGACGGCCCTGATCCTGACGGTGGGACAGAAAGCGGTAGAAGCATCGGAAATTCTCATCAAAGCGGGAGCCGATTCTTCGATAAGTGATGCCCTTGGAATGTCAGCCAGAAAATACGCAGAGCTCTTCGGACTGAAAGAGCTTCTCCCTATGATGGGAGGAGAGAAACCATGACGGATTTACTCTTCGGCGGACTTGGTGTGACCGCTCTTCTCATAAGTCTTGCAGGTTATCTCTATGGTCCGGGACTTGTCTCTTCACTGGGGCTGTTTATGGTATTTGTTTTTCTGCATGACCTTCTGCTTAGAGAGAGGACTGTTCTCAGAGGCGCGGCGGCTCTGATCAGCCTGGTTGCGGGGGCAGCGGCTTTTCTGACGGGAAGCGGCAACCTTCTCCGCTTTCTGAACGGTACTCCCGCCGGCAGAGCTCCGGTGTGGACCGTACCGCTGTTCCTCCTGTGCATGGTGCTTGGTGAAATTGCCCGGCGGGCAGGGGGTGGCCGGAAGGCCGTTCCGGTAATTCTGCTCTCTTTTGTTTCACTTCTTGCCGCCGCAGCCTCCATTATGCTTGGAGCGGACTATCATATCTATCTGACTGCGGTATCGGTGCTGATAAATCTGCTTGTGATGCTGATGGCGGGCAGGGCCGGTTACACCCTGTCATTGTCTCTTGTTGAAAAAATAACCTGATCTTCCGGATCCCAGAGAAGCGGTTCTACTTGACCGGAATGATGGTGATAGCTATCTTTTCAGCGGAGGCTTCATGAAAAATGAGATAACCATCTTCCATCTGCAGCGCAAGGATGGAACACCGCTACTGCTTCACCCTTTTGATGATCCTGCTCTTATTATGAAACTTGATGCCGATACGGTTATCTCCGGCCGCTATGGAAAGGAACCCCGCCCGGAAAGCATTACCATGCTGCGGAACGAGCTTTACCGCAAGGTTGAAATGGCGGTAAAAAGCTGGATAAGCGAAAAGCGTTTTATCCCGAGGTTTCTTGCCTCGAGTGCGCTTTTTATGCTGCTCTATTTTTTCTTTTCTCTCGTTGTCAGGGATCCTCTCCCCATGATCGACGAACTGGCCATCTCTCTGGGGGGCGCTCTGCTTCTCTATTTTGCGCTCAGCCGCCGTGCGACAGGTTCAAAGGAAGCCTCCTCCAGGCGGATCATGCTCAGGGAACGGATCGATTCCATCCTCTTTATTCGCGATCCCCTGCTTGAAGAAGCGGAAAAGCTGCTCTCAAGACTTGAAATACAGAGCCCCGAAGAGCTGGCGGAGCAACTGCAGCAGGGTGCCGGAGCCGGCATGGAAGGCGACCGGGAGGTAATCGATCAGCTGGTGGCCTATCTGAGCAGGCTTTTTACAAGCCGTGCATACAAAAGGCAGGAGCGGATATTAAACAAGGTACCCGGGAGGGAACGGTTGTTTCTTGATACGAAGCTTGACCTGCCGCTCTATGGACTGTACCGGATTCTGAAGAAGAAAAGCGAGAGCGCCCGAAGGTAGCTACTCTACGGTATTGAGGTCTCTCATATCCTGAAGCAGTTCGAGACTCCGCTCCGCAAGGATAAGATTCTGACGGGCAGGGGTAAAAGTGGGGTCGAGTTCAAGCACCGCCTGCCAGTACTGGACGGCACGTTCAAGGTCTCCAAGCGCATACGATTCAAGCCCCGCGATATAGTACTCGTCAACCCTTCTTGCCACGGCCATTCTTCCGTCATCACCCAGTGCCATGCTTGCCTGAACGCTGAAGCGGTCCAGTGAGCTTATCTGGGTGGTCAGGTCGAGGGTGTAGTTGGCTACCACCGAAAGATCGTTGATGTCCACACTGCCTCCGAGGGAGAAGCGCGGGTTGGCTCCCCGGTGGGTAAAACCGGTCTGCATGGCGAAATTTTCGGTAAAATCCACCTTCGCTCCCGCTGCCATGTAAGGTCGCTCCCACTGATCCCGGTCAATGGTGAGGGAGAAGGGAAGTGAATAGTCAAAGCTGAGCAGAACGGGACGGAATGGAGACCATGCCAGTCCCGCGGTGGCGATAGAGGGCAGATTGTCATCAAGGCTTGCAATACCGATATTCTTTACCGCCGCTCCGACGGAGAAGTTCTTGTCACGGGAAGCATAGGGTTTAAGAAAGTTGAAACGCGTAAGGGTACCGATATCCAGAAGCATTGCGAAGGCGGACTGTCCTTCGGCTATGGAAACGGGAACAGAGCGGTAAGCCCCCTTGAGGGTTGCTCCAAGGGAGAGACCGGAGAAATCGTAGCTCCGGAAAAAATTGTAGGAAGTATTGGCATAGAGCACCGTTTCAGAGTAATAGCCGCTTCCGTCCCGGTCACCCCAGTCGTTGTAGGCGGTAAAGGGGAGGTACAGGAATTTTCCTCCGAAACCAAAGCCGAGATTGCCCCTCCGGAAGGTGTATGCTGCAGCTTCGAGATTGGAGTCGGCTATCCAGTCGTTGTGCATAAGTGAGAGGCTGGTAAGATCGAGGCGGCTGCTGCCCGCCGGGTTCGCTTCCAGGAAACCGATATCCGAGGCAACGGCGGTAAAAGCGGTTCCCATCCCTTCATAGAGCCCCCCGAAGGGGATCATAAGGGTGGTGAAAGCGGTCAGTCCTGTATTCGGATCCGCAATAAAGGGCGAATCGGAGAATGTGGAGTAATTACTGTAAAAATCCGACAAATCTGCAGATGCGGTAAAAGGAGTGAGAAGAATAATCATCACTGTGAAGAGACCAGCCCGTCGTTTATTCATCACATATAATATACTATCTCCCTGCAGGTTTATCCAGCCAATATAATGCCGATAATGTGTTAGAGTTGTTAGATACAATGCGAATGGAGCCACTGCGCCCGGGACGTACATTATTATTTGCAATCCTCATCTTTCTGGCCCTTTCGCCTGTTTCGGTTTTTGCCGGAGGTCAGCGGGAAGATCCCGTCGAGAATGCCCGCCAGCTTATGGCCGAGCGGCGCTACAATGATGCAATTCTGGTTCTGACCGAGGCTGTCAGGAACGATCCGGATAAATTTGATCAGGTCGAGGAACTGATGGAAGAGATCCGGACGGTTCGCGATACCTATAACGCCTTGTACGCAGAGCTGATAGAGGTTCTTAATCCTCCCGAGGGGGAGGAGCTTGATGAAGAGCGTGCCTACGAGCTCATAAGAAGCATGGAAGAGCTGGACAGGGAACCGAACCGTGCCGCCGTTGAAGCGTTCTCAGAAATGCGCGCTTCCATCGTTTTTGCGGTAAATGACCGGCAGTTCCGGCAGATTCTGGCGGACGCCCTTATTCTGCTTGAGCAGGAACGCTATGACGAGGCGACAGCTCTTTATCTCTCCGGTTTCGGCCTTCATCGCGGGCTTTTTCTTGAAAATGAGTATGAAGAACAGACCCTTGAGCGGGTGCGGCAGCTCCGTGCCCGGCTTGAGGCTGAGGCCGCCGCTTTCCGTGAAGAACTTCCGGATACGGTCTCAATCCACACCGGTGCAATGTCCGCTCTTGCTGAGGAAAATCGCGTCATCCTATCTCAGGAACTCGAGGCTCTTGAAGGTCGGATGATCGGAATCGGTGAGCGGCGGTCGCTGTTCCTTCAGACTGCGGCAGATATCGAAGAGGTCAGAATTGAGATCCAGTCGGAGGATGAGAGCGATGTCCCCTATCTTTCAACCCTGCGTGTACTAGCAAGAGGAAGAGCCGATTCGCAGCAGCCCGAAGGGCTTGCCGGAACTGTCGGAAGATTCCGGGACAAGCGTTATGCGGAGCTCTTTTCGGGTATTGCCGCCCTGGCGGAGCGTCATTATCAGAGCGGAATTGCAGCCTACAATGAAGAAGAGCGGCAGAGCGCCGAAGAAGAGTTTACCACCGGAGCGGAGTATGCGGCCATTCTGGAAACAGTCATCGGCTTCAAGACCGGGGGAGAGCTTCCTGCTCCCGGAGAAGCCCCGGAGACGGTCCTGAGCGACCTTCTCCTGACACGGGCTCTGGAACTTTCAACGGCCTGGTTTTCACGCCTGAACATTCTCGGCAGTTCTCTCTCCCTGGAGGATGAAAACTGGGACCAGCTTGATCCTCTTCAGCTTGCCGGACGGCGGGAAAGGATACTTGAGCTTCGTGAAGCCGCAGGAGAGGCCGCTTCCCCGGTACAGGAGTTTCTTGGGACTCTCGGGGAGTATCCGGATGCCGCTTCTGTACCGAGGGCCGAGGCTCTGGTCGGACAGCAGCTGCGGGCCGCTCAGGAACTGCTCAGCCTTTCCCTTGATCTTGAGCGCGAAAGTGTTGTGCGCCGCGGTTCTATTCTTCTGGATGAAATGGCTGAACGGCTTTCCCGGCTCGGCGAAACGGTGGCGCAAGCCGAAGCCTACATTGAGGGAACTCCCGAACTTGTAATTGAAGGAGCTGATCCCGTTGTAGTGCGCCGCCCGCGGATTGCCGCCGGGAACCTGCAGAGTGCCGCCCCGGAACTCGAAAATCTTGATCTGGATATCGCCGCTTTAACCGGAGAGCTCAGAGAGGAACCGCCGCCTGTTTCAGGGTTTGAACCGGTGCAGGAGCTTATAGCTTCGGGCGGGGCGATGAGAGCTGCCATACGGTCGCTTCAGCAGAACTCCGCTTCCCTGCTTTCACAGGCCGATGAGCTGAACCGCCGGGCGGACATAGCCCTGGCCGAAGGAAACCTCAGATTGAGCGAAGCCGAAGCGCTTCTTTCATCGGCCAGCTTTGAACAGGCGAGGGATAAGCTGGAGCAGGCCGGATCGGCTCTGGCCCTCAGTCTCACCTTCCGGGAGGATGAGGAGGTTCGAAACAGCATTGACCGCCGGATCAGCACTCTCGCCGACCGGATAATTACCGAACAGAACAGGCTTATCGTCCGGCAGGTGCGTGAACTCATAAACCGGGGAAGGGAACTCTTTTTTCAGGAGAAATTTATCGAAGCGGAGCAGACCTTCCAGAGGGCCCAGGCCCGCTGGCTCCAGACAAATACCGAGGAGGAACCGGAGATCAACAGCTGGCTGGAACGGGTAAGACGGGCCCTCGAAACCACCAGCGGAGTAGAGCTTACCGTAGCGGATCCCCTCTATCCGGAAATGACCCAGATGCTTAATCTTGCCAGGAAAGATTTTCTGGAGGGAGAGAAGCTTTTCAACGCGGGGAACCGGAACCGCGCAAACGAGCTCTTCAGGGAAGCTGAAAGGAAAATAGAGTACGTAAAGGAGCCTTTTCCCAATAACAAAGCTGCCAGTATTCTCTACCTTCAGCTTCTTCAGTATACCCAGCCTGAAGACTTCGATACCATTTTTTCGAGCAGGTTCAATACCGCGAGACGGCAGATCTCAACAGCTCCCGAGGAGGCTTACCGCGAGTTGAAGGTTCTGGAGGCGATCCGCCCCGGTTATTCCGGGATGGAGAGGGCTATCTACGATGCAGAGATTGCGACGGGCATACGTCAGCCGCCGCCGGACCGTGCAAAACTGGCCCGGGCAAGAGAGCTTTACCGGGAAGCTGACCGTATCGTCCAGAATGATATCCGGGCGCAGTTTCCCGTAGCCATCGCCTACCTGAACGAAGCCATAAATCTTGATCCGGAATATGATGCGGCGGTAGTTCTGAAGGACAGAATCCAGGCGGGTAGCGGAGGTGCGGTTACCGTGGTACTCTCCAGTATCGCCCAGCAGCAGCTGAAGCAGGCAGAAGATCTGTTTATAGCCGGACGCTATTTTGAAGCGAGCGTAGTGGTGGAACAGCTTCTTCAGAATCCAGAGAACCGGAGAAACCCGAGATTGATAGAACTGCAGAAAAGAATAGAGGCCCGCTTGTGATCTCCCGTGCCGTGCGGCTGATCCTTCTCACCGGCCTGCTGCTGTTGGCGCTCTTTCAGGCGGGGGCACAGCAGTTTTACTGGGAGCGTCCGGAGATTCTGGTGGAAGAGAACGCTTCATTCATCAGAAGCGCCGGCGAAGGCTCCGTCTCCGCCCTCCTGTGGCATGAATTCGGGGAACCGTCGGAGGACGGAACCCGCTCCCTTTACATATCCGTGATGGTCCGCAGCGGGGGCTGGAATCGCTTTGAACGGGTTCTTGGACCGTTCGACTATGTGGGGGAGAAGGTGCCGGTCGCTTCTCTTGCGGTGAACGGCCGGGGGCATATCTTCATCGCCATAGCCGTTTCCGGAAACAATATCGGTCTCTACCGTTCGACGGACAGGGGGGAAAGCTTCACCCTGCTTGCACAGCCCGGACTGGCGGACAGCAATGTGACCATCGTTGCACCCCGTCTCTCCATCTCCTCGGACGGATCGCTTTTTCTCTTTGTTACTCAGCCGCTCCTTTCCGGGAGCGGACAGTCCCTTACGGTACAGTCGAGCCTGGGTGCAGCCTATTCGGTCAGCAGGGACGGCACTGACTGGACCGATTTCCGCCCCCTGGTTCAGAATCCGGATATTTCCTATGTGTACCTCCCTTCGCATGTGGCCTACGGCGGCCGCGATTACGTTGTCTTCCAGGCTTCTCCATCAGAGAGCCGCTACTATCAGCTGTATCTTGTCAGTAGTGAAAACAGCGGAGCCTCCTGGTCACCGCCGGTCAGGCTGACAGGATTCTCAGATTCCTCAATCGCCGATAACCCGGATCCGGACCTGTATGATAACCAGCGGCCGAACCTCTTTTCCGATAATGCGGGAATACACCTTGCCTGGGAGCGCCGCTATGCCGGCAGTACTCCCCCCCAGATTTTCTATGCCCTTCTCGATGGGGATGGACGTTTTACCAACGGGGCCGAGCTTGTGACAAGGGGGTCCAATATATGCCGCAATCCCGTTGTAACGGCTGCGGACGGGGAAACGGTGCTGCTCTGGTATGATGACCGGAAAGGTGAAAACAGGATCTTTTTTGCCGCCCGTCAGGCACTGGGCTGGCAGGAGCAGGATGTAAGCATCATGGACGGGATAAGTGCGTTTCCGGTCTACCTGCGGCAGGATGGAGAGCTCTATCTGCTGTGGGAGAACATCTACCGCGAACGGTCCCGTATCGCCTTTCTGGAGCCGGACAGGGCGGCTCCATCCCCCCGGATTCGTCCTCTGGACTTCCGGGACGGAACAGCCTCGGGCCGCGATTCCTATTCCATAAGCTGGAACCTTCCGGACGATTCCTCCGGAATTGCGGGCTTCAGCTACTCTCTGGACAGAGACCCCGACGGAGCACCTCCACGGAGTCTTATGGTGCTGCGTCCGGATGACCGGCGCTTTCGGACTACCATCACCGAAGACGGCTCCTGGTATTTTCATGTTGCTGCCCGGGACTACGCCGGGAACTGGTCCGATCCTTCCACTGTGGAAGTACTGCGGGATACGACGCCTCCTTCTCCGGTATCCTTCATAAGCCCCGAAACGGATGAGGACGGCTTCCTTCCTTCCAATACGGGAAGTATTGTCTGGAACGAGCCGCCTGAAGATGATGTTGCCGGCTATACCTACCGTCTCCAGTACCTTGCAGGCACCGGCTACGATGGAGATCTTGAAGATCTGCGGATAGTTTCTCCTCCGGGAGGAATCCGGCTCGAAGAACCGGAACTCGATTTCCGGAACATCGATAACGGCATCTGGGGCGTTTCGGTCGCTGCGGTGGACGAGGTCGGAAACACGGGAGAGCCCGCTCTTCTGCGGTTCAAGGTGAACAAGTATATTCCTGTTACCTACATAAACAGCCTCTCCATGAATGAAGATGAACTCGGACGTTATCTTGTTACCATTCGCGGAAGAGGTTTTTCCGTTGGCGGCACGGTCGGAGAGGTCCTGATTGACCGGGACCGCAGGGAACCCTGGGATTACCGTTTCGGCAGCGAATCGGGAGCCTACCGGGTGCTCAATGACCGTCTTATAGATGGACCGGTTATAGAAGATATTGACGGCGGAACCTACTATATCGGAGTGGTTCATCCCGTGAGGGGAACCTACTTTTCCACCGTGCCTCTCAGTTTTTCCGATTCGGGTACCGTCAAGTTTGGTGATTTTACCATCCTTGAGGGCCCGGCACCGGTGCTGAGACGGCTGCGTCACATTGCTCTTTCGGGAGGTCAGGTAAGCTTTGTCCTGATTATGACGCTCCTCGTCTTCGGCCTTCTTTTTACCCTGTACCGGCTTATGCACCTTGCAAGGGAAGGAAGCTATATCCGCAGCGAGGCGATTGCTCTGCTTGAAAGCCGGCAGATGCCCCATGAAGAGCAAAAAGAGAGGATTGAAACAATGGCAAAAGAACGTAAAGGATTACAGAAGAAATTTATCCTGCTTGTAACCTTTCTGGTTCTCATCATAGTTCTTCTGGTATCTCTTCCCCTGGGAAGATTTATGATAGACACCCAGCAGAGGAACCTTGCCGATGGTCTGCAGCAGAGTACCAGGGTGCTGGTGGAAAGCCTTGCCTCGGGCGCCCAGAAGTTCCTGCCGGAAGAGAATACCATCGAGCTCGGACGTCTTCCCGCCCAGAGCCAGGCGGCGGAGGATGCCCTCTACGCTACCATAACGGGATTCGCCTCCTCACAGATTTCAGGGCTGGAAGAGGATTACTACGATTATCTCTGGGCAACCAACGATCCCGGTATTGAAGAGAAACTGGTCGGAACGGCGGATGACGCTCCCGAAGAAGCTGGCTTCCGGCGCGGAGGGGCCCGCATGGAAGATGCGGTATCGCCGGAGACCGAAGCTCTTCAGGCACGCATAAACCGCATGGCCGAGGAAGAAGTGGGTGCACTGAGCCGGGAACTTTCGCGGCTTCAGGATGAGGCGCGGACGGCAGCTGGCCGTCTGGTGGCAAGAAGAGATGAAGATACCGCCCAGCTGCTGCAGGAACTGCAGGATGCGATAGCCGGTATAAACAGCGAGATTGAAGCCGCCCTGCAGGAGATCGGTTCGGAGGTCTCTTCGGTTCCCGGCTTTGATCAGGAAACCATTCTGACGGGGCCTTCCGAATATATCTTTTTCCGTCCGATCGTCTATCAGGATTCCTCCCGTCCCGGGGTCTATTACCATGGACTTATCAGACTTGGAATAACAACAGATCGGATCCGAAGTGAAATAATAACAAGCCGCGATGAGCTGGTCCGCAGAACCGCTATTATCGCGCTGGGTGCAATTCTCATCGGCATAATAGGAGCCATGATCCTGGCCGCCATCATCCTTATTCCGATCAAACGGCTTGTGGCCGGGGTCGAGCTGATAAGCGAAACCGAAGACAAGGAAAAGCTGAAGGACCATGTAATAAAAATAAAGGGCAGGGATGAACTGTTTCAGCTGGCGGAAACCATAAATGAAATGACCCAGGGTCTGGTGAAGGCCGAAGGGGCCAGGAAGGACCTTACCATTGGTAAAGAGGTCCAGAAGATGTTTATCCCTCTGGAGGTGGATGCCAGGGGCAATAAAAAGACGACCGCTTCGAACCAGTATCCGGGACTTAACCTCTTCGGCTATTACGAGGGAGCCAAGGGTGTATCGGGAGACTATTTTGACTATATGGAACTTCCCGGTAACCTGTACGCCATAATAAAATGCGACATTGCCGGAAAAGGTGTTCCCGCTTCACTTATCATGGTGGAAGTTGCCACTATTTTCCGTAACTTTCTCAACGAGTGGAAGCGGGGACAGGAACGGGCGGCTGCCATTGCCCGCTCCAAAGGAATAAGCCCCCGGAAACAGGAACCCGCCATCAGTCAGCTGGTATCGAGCATCAACGGCCTGGTGCAGGAACGCGGTTTCCAGGGCCGGTTCGCCGCCCTTATCGTTGTTCTTATCGACGCCGACAGCGGGAAGACCACCTTCTGTCACGCCGGTGACAACCAGGTGCACATTTATGACGGTGAAAAGAACGGGATGGTTATCAAGACCCTTCCCCAGGCTCCCGCCGCCGGTGTTTTTGATAATGACATGGTGGATATGCAGGGGGGCTTTCCGGCGATACCCCATGTGCTCAGGATGAAAGACCGTTACTTTCTCTTTACCGACGGTATCGAGGAGGCCCAGAGGAGGTTCCGGAACTCCCGGTTCGAAGTTATCACCTGCAATGAGCCTGGCCTGGAGCAGGGCGAACTGCATGATACGCATCCTGTCGGTAACGATAACGAGGAACTGGGTATTCCCAGAATTCAGGATATTATCAACACCTTCTACCGGAAAGGAACCTATCGGCTGGAAAAATACCACAACCCCGTGCCGGATGAGCTTCTGGAGTTTGATTTTTCCACCTGCGCGGATACAATTGAAGAAGCCGTACTCGCCCTTATCGCGGTGGAAAAGGTGTTCCGGCTCAATCCGGACCCGAAGGCCGGAGAGGGCGATCTGGTCCATGTGGATCTGAAGATAGATGCATTTCTGAGAGAGCATTTTGTGCAGTACAAGCACTATTTTGAGAATCGGGAAAGTACCAGGACAGACGTCTTTGTCGCCTATCACTCAATCAAGGAAGATGAGCAGTATGACGACCTTACGATCCTGGGCATCGAAAGGGTATAGTTATGGCAAAAGCAGATGCCAAATTCTATTGTGAAACCTGCGGCGCCGAGGTTGCCGCGGGGAGCAACCGCTGCAAGTCCTGCGGGAGCCGGTTTTACGGGGTGCAGTGTCCCCGCTGCGCTTATTCCGGACCCTCCGCACTCTTTGTAAAAGGCTGTCCCTCCTGCGGCTATCTTGCTCCCGTGGAAACCGGCTCGATAATCCGGTCGACCCCTGAGGACGAAGGCCCGAAAGAGGAATATCGCGGGCTGCCCTTCTGGTTTTACCCCCTGACGATAGGCGTCCTGCTTCTTCTGCTCGTTTTCCTGACCCTGCTTTTTATCCGTCTCTAGAAAAAAGGCTGCTCCCCGGGAGCAGCCTGTAAACGTTCCTTTCTTTCCGGATCTGCCGGATCTATTTGAACAGGGATTCAATCTCGTGGCGGTACAATTTCTCCACCACGTTTCTCCGGATTTTCATGGTATGGGTAAGTTCCCTGCCTACCTCGAAGGGCTGTGCCAGCAGTTTGAACCGGTAGATGCATTCAAAATGCTTGAATCCGTTCTTTGAATTCACCTGGGACTGAATCTCGTCATGGATATATTCCTGAATTTCGGGATTGGAAAGGAGTTCCTCCGGCAGCACATAGCTTATTCCCTTCTCCTGGGCAAACTGCCCCAGTTTCTCCGGATCGGGGGTAATAAGGGCGCCAAGGAACTTTTTATCCTGTCCCACAACCATCGCCTGCAGAATGGCTTCACTTGCGCAGAGACGGTCCTCTATCGGAACCGGTTCGATGTTTTCGCCGCCGAGAAGCACTATGGTCTCTTTCGCCCTTCCCAGAATCTTCAGCTCTCCATTGCGGGTAAAGACGGTAATATCCCCCGTATTCAGCCATCCCTCGGTCAGTACCGCTTCGGTGGCTTCCTGACGCTTGTAGTATCCGTCCATTACCTGATCGCTTCGGACATAGAGAATACCTTTTTTACCCGGAGGCAGTACGACACCTTCACGGTCTACAATACGATGTTCAACATCGGGAAAAAGAGGACCGACCGTACCGTATACGGGATGTTTCTGCCGTCTGACAGCAAGAACCGGGCCTGTCTCGGTAAGTCCGTACCCTTCGAGAAGAAGAATGCCCGCGGCCTGGAAAAAACGGTCCACATAGGGGGGGAGGGCTCCGCCTCCCGATATGCCGGCGATAAACCTGCCTCCCAGCTTCGCCTTCAGCTTACCGAACACAAGAATGTTTCCGAGGGCCTTCAGGGGAGAAAGGAGGATCAGCGGAATGATGCCGATGGCAATATCGAGGTAACGCGAACTGCCGCCGAAATCAGCCTTCCTGCCGGATACCATATTGAACATTGCGGAATGGAGTTCGCCGACAGCAACGAAAAAGGAGAAGATTGCTTTCTTTGCTCCTCCGTCCTTAGCGACGCTGCGGTAAATGGCCGCACGTACGCCTTCCCAAATACGGGGAACCGAAGCGAGCCACTGAGGCTTTACCTTCTGCATATCCGGCAGCATTATGGCTCCGATCGGCTTCGAGTAGGCAATGGTCGCCCCTTTGGAAAGCATTATGTATTCAACGGCTCTTTCAAAACTGTGCCATACCGGCAGAACGCTCAGAAGAATATGGCCCGGATGGACATCCAGGTAATCATAGACACGGTCCAGCTGGAAGATGAAACTCCGGTGAGGAAGCATGACACCCTTCGGTTCTCCGGTGGTACCGGAGGTGTAGATAAGAGTGGCAAGATCATCAGTTTCACCTTTATCAATCTCTTCATCGAAAAATGACTCCATCGACGGAAGCAGTTCTTCACCCCTGGTCATGAGTTCTTCGAAGGTGCGGATTTCCACATTTCCGGACTGTTTTGAAGAGGGCTTTTTCGATCCGTCAAAGAGAATGATCAGCTCAAGTTTTTCCAGAGCCTCCTTCTTTTCAAGAATCTTTTCCGCCTGCGCGGCATTCTCCGCAAAGGTGACCGAGCATTCCGCATGACCAAGAATATAAGCGATTTCATCGGCGGTGGAGTCAGATCCTCTTGGAACGTCGACTATCCCGAGGCCGAGCATCGCAAGATCCGCAATAATCCATTCTCTTCTGTTGTCGCTTATGATGCCGACATGTCTGCCCCGTTCCAGACCTGCATCCTTCAAGGCGCATGCGCAGGCCGCGCATTGATGCATAAGATCCCGGAAACTGGTTTCCCTGAACTCGCCCGACTGGTCCTTTGAAAGAAGAGCGGCAATGTCGGGATAGGTGCGTGCCGTCTCACGGATTCTCTTTGGTACAGTATCAATGGGAGCCATCTTTACCTCCTGCTGGACTCAATATGTGCGCTTCCGGGGAGTATCAGAAAAAGAGAAGATCCTCCAGAGGCGTCTCGGCAGGAACCGGTGCTGAATTGATCGCGGAAAATGCCTCTTCGAGTATGTCGAAGGAGAGCACCTCCGGAAGAATCAGCGGTTTTTCGGCTCCGGGCCGATACAAAGCATATACCGGAACGCCCGCTCTGCCAAGATCTGAAATTCGGCGGGCGATGACAGGATCCTGATTTGTGTAGTCTCCGTAGACCATCGAAACACCATATTCCCGGAACAGCTCCTCCGCCCGGTCGGTCTTCAGAACCCTGCGGTCATTCAGCTTGCAGACGCTGCACCATCGGGCGGAAAAGACAAGGAGCACCGGGGTCTGTTCCGATAAAAGACTTTCCACAGTTTCCGGTGAGAAGGGAATCCGCTCCGGTCCCGCTTCCGCTTCGGAATATTCTGCGGCGGAAACGGAACCGCCATCCCTTCCGGCTTCAGAGGGGAGCAGCAGCAGTCCGGCGCTCAATGGAACAAGAATGAGAAGTACGAGGCCGATCCACTTTTTCAGGGCCGAAGCGCCGGGAGAAGCCAGTTTTCCGTATACCCACAAGACCGCCGCAAGAACGAGGAAAAAATAGAGAGAAGCCGTTATCGCTCCGCTTCCCCTCTGACGGCCGTAGATATCAAAGAAATAGAGAGCCGTGGCGATAAGGACCAGTCCCATCGCCTCCTTGAACACAATCATCCAGCGGCCTGGTTTCGGAATCCATTTTACCGCCCCGGGGATAAAACCGAGAAGGACAAAGGGGAGAGAAAAACCTGTTCCGATGGTGATAAAGAAAAGGACAATGGAGAGCGGGGGCTGACTGAAAGCAAAACCGAGGGCGCTTCCCAGGAAGGGTGCGGTACACGGTGTGGCAAGGATGACCGCAAACAAACCGTTCATAAATGAGCCCATAAGCCCCTTTGACTGGGCTGCCGCAAGCCTGGACCCCAGAACGGGAGGCTGAAATACAAAAAGGTCGAAAAGACTCAGGGCAAAGACAAACAGAATTGCCGAGAGAGCCAGAACGAATCCGGGATTCTGGAACTGGAACCCCCAGCCTACAAGTTCTCCCGAACGCTTCAGAACTATGACCGTTCCCGCCAGAACAAGAAAAGAGACAAGCACTCCTGCCCCGTACAGAAGGGCTCCGCTCCGTAAGCCTGCGGAGTCATTGGCGCTCTGCTTTACCAGGTTGAGAGCACGGATGGAGAGAATGGGAAATACGCAGGGCATGATATTCAGGAGAAGCCCCCCGATAAACGCAAAAAGGAGCATGGTGAGAAGTGACCCGCTCATGCCGGCCGAAGCCCCGCCGTTTCCCCCGAAGTCAAAGCTGAAGGAGTGTACGGAGCTGCCGGGGAGAAAGCAGGTGCCCGCCTTATCGCAGAGCTGGTAGTGGGCCTTCACCTTCCCGGAGTAGGTACCGGATTCCAGAGAATCCGGCAGATCTATCGGTGCGGTAAGGCTGACCTCGCCATAGAGGTTCTCCCCCGTCTCCTCAATCCTTCCCCCGGGATATGAAATATCTCCCAGACTCACACGGTCCAGAACATTTCTTCCCGAAGGAGAAACAAGCTCCGTAAGCTCGAAGAAAAAGAAATCCGGCTCAAGACTCTGATAAAAGCCCTCCGGGATGGAGTAGGTAACCGAGAGCTTGAGGGCCTCCTGATCTGCCGCGTCCCTCCGGATGACCCTTACCTCCGTAATTTCGGCCTCCTGGGCGTAGAGTAAAGCCGGAAAATAAGATAGAAAAAGAGCTGAAATCAGGAGCGCTGAAAAGAAAGCCGATATTCTGTGAACCCGGACCACACGCACCTCCTAGGGAAGCAGTTTTTCCAGTGCCGCAATAATCCCTGGATTCATCCAGTCGGTTGAGCCGACCAGGCGGGCAATTATTACGCCTTCCGGGGAAATAAGCCAGGTGGTCGGAATGCTTCCCGTACCGTACAGGGCGTTGACCCTCATTTCGGTGTCGATCGGAACGGGGAAGGAATAGCCGTTATCCTGTATATACGCTTCAATTTTTTCCAGGGTTTCCCGCGGAGGTGTCGGGCCGGCAACCGCATACATCTCAAAGCCTTTTCCCGAAAGGCGGTCATACAGTTTCTGCATCGAAGGCATTTCCGCACGGCATGGGGGACACCAGGTGGCCCAGAGATTAAGGAGGAGGAGTTTGCCCGAGGCGTTTTTCAGGCTCGCTTCCTTTCCGTCCAGGGTGGTCAGCGAAAAGGGAGGGGCCGGAATTTCCGACTGCGGTATGTCGAATCCCAGATCGTAGAGCGCTCTCTGGCCTGCGGTCATGGAAGTCTCCGGGTTCTGAGCCGTGTTCTGTGCTGTAAGGAGAGTGCCGGAAAGAAGAAGCAGAAGCACTCCAATGAAAGTGGTGGTTATCTGTTTCGTTTTCATATAGCAAAAATACTATAAAGGGACCTGGAAAACAAGGTTTCCGGGTAATTATTCGTTCGGAATCAGAAAGAATCAGAGGAGAAGCAGCAAAAGCGCCATGGAGTTGTAGAGTGAATGGGCGATGGCAACCTCGTGAATCCTTCCCCGCTTTATGAACCAGAAACCGAGAATCTGGGAAATCAGAAAAATGGAGAGAGCGGGAAGCAGTCCCTGATAAATATGCCCGCTGGAGAAGAGGAGCGATGATGCCGTAATCTCCCTCCAGGAGGAAACTGCAGTTTCATCTCCCAGAAAGTCGGTCAGTTCCCGGATCAGATACGCCCGGAAGAAAAGCTCCTCGCGGTAACCGGTTGCAAAGCTGACGGCTATGGCAAGGGGGAAGAGCGAGGGGGAACCCACAGACCAGGGGAGCGGAGAGCCTTCGGGAGAGAGCATGGAGAAAAGGGATGAGAAGAGGAATATGCAGGCGAAGAGGATAAGCGCGACTACCGCATCGCGAAAGCGTGGGGGGTCGATGCCGTAGCGGGCCCATCCATTGCTTCCCTTGCGGAAGATAATAAGCAGGAGAAGCGCTATCTGTGGAAGGGCGATGCTGAGATAGGAGAGAAGGAACAGGGAATCGCCAAAATCGATAAAAGCCGTTCTCCCGGGCCCCGCAAGGTATCCCGGAAAGAAGAAAACAAGGAACAGGAGCAGCGGTTCGATCAGGCGTCCCGCTTGTGCGCTTTTTTTCTCCCTGGCCATCCGGAAAATTGTCATCATCTTCTCCTTATGCTATGATGTATCATAGCAGGCCTTCGAGGTGAAGTGAAATAAAGGATTATTTGATGAACTGGATAATTTTTTCGGTAATTGCAGCAGTTTTTCTCATCTCGGTGGGTCTTATGCGTAAGGCCGGAGGCGGAAGCTTTCCCTGGATCCATTTTTATGTTAAAGGAAAGGAATCCGGTTTCAGTCTGCGCGAGGTCAATCTTCTCCGCAGGGTGGCTGTGGAAGGCCGCCTCCGGAATCCCACAAGCCTCTTCTGGTCGATAAGCCAGCTCGACCGTTCGATAAAGGGTGTAATTACCAAATTCCGTTCACAGAACCTTATGAACGAACCAGCTTCGGCGGAGTTTCTTGCCAAACTCTTCAGCTTCCGGAAACAGGTTGAGCTTAACCTTCCCAAATACAAGCTGGGTCTTAAAAGCAGCAGGAAAATAGTGCAGCGTCAGCGGATAAAGGTTTCGCTTCCCGGCGCGGGGACCTTTGATGCGCAGGTAGTTGAGAACCTTCGCAGGTATCTGGCCATTTCTTACCCCGAAGGTCCGAACCTTCCGCCCGGTTTCTTCTGGAAGGGACAGATTATCCAGGTCTATTTCTGGAGACTCGATGATGCCGGGTATACCTTTGAATCAAAGGTGCTTGAAGATTATCTGGATAAGCAGTATCCCATTCTTCACATTACCCACTCGGATAACCTTATCCGGAGTCAGAAACGGAACTCGGTCCGGGTCGAGGTCAAGAAAAATGCTGAAATATATCCCCTCAGATCCCTGGACAACGCACTGGAAATAGCGGAAAGCCGCAGAGGACTTCGTGCCCGTCTGGAGGATGTATCCGAAGACGGTGCTGCTGTCAGGATAGGAGGCAAGGGGAAAGTGGGCATGAATGTGAAGCTTCAGTTTTCTCTTGCGGATCAGAAAATCATCATGAATGGAACCGTCAGGGGCATCAACTATAATGCAAAAACAAACCAGTCGGTCCTGCACATTCAGGCTATACCGCTTTCCGCTCCCGCAAGAAACAGGGTCCTGATATATGTATATAACCTGTTCGGAGAACGGGATATGGATAATGGAAAAAAAACAGCACGAAAAGCCAGGGCTTTATCGTGAGGAGGAAGATATTCCGATGAACAGATCAAGCAGCAGGGACGGAGGCATCAGCAGGATTATTGCCCTCTCCGCAGCCCTATTTCTCTTATTTTCCATTGGAGCCCTCTATGCCCAGGAGACAGGATCCGATTCGGTGAATGACGACTCCATGCTTCTCGCTTTTCAGCGCAGCTTTGCCAGAGGCAGTCTTTCCACGAAAATCCAGGTGCTTCAGGATGCCTCGGAAATGAGAGGGGAGGCGATGGGGCCCCTCTACCAGCAGTCGGTGGAATTTGTTCTCGATAACGTCAGAACGCTCAGGGATGATAATGCGGCTCAGGAACTTGCAGTTCTGGCGGTCAGTCTGATAGGAATGCACGACTACCGCCCCGCGGCGGATATTGTCTGGCGGCTTTTTGAAAACACCGATTCGGTACGTATTCAGATTGCGGTCATGAGTACCCTCGGGCTTATTGCAGAGGATAATCCCGAGCTGATAAGCAGGCTCAATACCTGGATGGCTTCACAGAACAACGCAATGCGTTCCGGAGGAATGGTGGAACGCCAGGTTGTTGCGGAATGTGTGGTAACCCTTGGAAAGGTGGGAAATGAGAACTCCTACGGACTGCTATTCAGTGCATCCTTTCTTAAATACTCCGATGATATAAGCTACAAGGCCGACCGGGCCATGGAAGAGCTCGGAGGCGACTATGTAGCCAATATCACCAGGGTTATTGAGCATAACCCCCCGGCGGAAAAGCTTGCCGCCCTCGAGCGTGCAGCGGCCCGGGAGGATCTGGGGCTGGAAGAACGTGCCGCCATTGCCATGAAGGCGCTCTCCTTTGCCATCAGCAACCGGGTTTCCCAGGAAAGCAGTGAACAAATCCACCGGGAACTGAGGTATCTTGCGGTCCGGAAACTGACCGAATACAAGTGGTCCGAGGCAACTCCTCTGGTCATTGATCATTTTGACCGGACCATCGAAGAAGTTGAAAGGGGGCTGACAAGCAAGTCCAGCCTGCTCGAAGCCATTGCATCTCTCGGATCCATGGGCACACATGAATCAGCTGTGCGTTTATCGCTGTATCTAGAAGTAATGAACGCTTATGTTGAAAATGGGCAGCCTGTGGATACCCAGGTAGCGCTCGCGGTTGTCAATAACCTCGGGGCGCTCGGAGATAGGGTGGCATTTGATTACCTTCTCTATACCGGATACCTGGATTATGCACCACCAGTAAAGAGGGCTGCCCGGGAGGCCCTCAATAACCTTAAAAACTGACGGAAAAAAGAACTGCACCGGCCGCGGCCGGCTTTTCAGAGAGGAACTGCCGGATCTTCTGGCCGCCGGAGCCGCCCTGGCACTGGTCTTCGGCGGCAGACCGGATAAGGTCCCGATTTTTCTTCTTCCGCTCCTGCCGGCGGCCTTTCTGCCACAGCTGCTTCTCAGCTTCCGGCACAGGCTTTTCTACGCGGGGCGTCTCCTGCTTTTTCTGACCCTTGGACTCATGTGCGGTGTCCTCTCCGTTACGGGCCGGGAACGGCTCGATCCCTTTTTCGGCGTTCCTCCCGGACGGGTGGTAAAGGTCCGCGGGACCCTCTACCGGGATCCCGTACTTACATCCTCCGGAGGAGCAGTGGTCTCTCTCAGGCTCGGGGAGGTCCTTTCAGCCGGGGGTGTCGTCACATCCGCCGGCGGTGTTGTAAGCCTCTTTTTTCCCCGGGAAGGAAGACAGCTGAAGGAGAGTCTGGCGGGGACGCAGATATCCGTCGGGCTCAGGCAGTCGGAAGCAGGGGGAACCGTCTTTTATCCCGATCCGGATACCCTCCGGATTACCGGCCCGGGGAGCCGGGCAGCGGAGGCCCGGTCGGCCCTGCTCAGGGAGGCCGGAAAGAGACTGGCCCGGGCACCGGGAGCCGAACCTCTTCTGAAGGCTCTTCTCCTCGGGCGGAAAAGCGAACCGACGGATCCTCTTTTTCTTCTTTTCCGTCGCGCCGGGGCAAGCCATATTCTTGCGCTCTCGGGCATGCACGTCGGAATCCTGGCAGCACTCCTGCTGTTCCTGCTTTCACCGCTGGCGGGAAGGAGGAAGGCGCGGTTTACGGTTCTTGCTCTTCTGCCCGTCTATCTTCTTGTGGTTGGTGTTCGCCCCTCCCTGGTCAGGGCCATCATCTTTTTTTTCATGGCGACAATGGCGCCATACTGCGGAGAGCGGCCCCTGAGAGCCCTCACCATCACCTTTCTCGTCCAGATTGTCCTGTTTCCCCTTTCTCCCGCGGAACTCTCATTTCAGCTTTCATATCTTGCCCTTTTCGGTATAATAAGCCTCGCCGGACCAATATCCGGCATGCTTACGGGACCCTTGTGTCCCCCGGGCCCTGCAAAAATGATGGGAGCTTCCTGTGGGGCAATAATTTCGACCGCTTTTCTCTCACTCCTCCGTTTCGGCGAGCTGCGACCCGCCTCCATACCTGCATCCTTTCTCCTGACCGTGCCGGTACTGCTCCTTATCTGGAGCGGGATTCTTCTTCTGCTTTTTCCGGCTCTTCCCGCCATTCCCGCAGCCGCGGGACGGCTTTCGTCCATCATTGTTTCTATCGCCGATTACTGTTCCCGGCTTCCTGTTCTGAAGGATGATGATATACTTGCCCCTGCAGGGGCCTTTCTCGTGTTGACCAGCGTACTGACGGTGCGGTATCTTCTTTCCGATGGAACTCCCTTTCGATTACGATTCGCCCGCCTCTATCTCCGCCTTTCTTCAGCGGAACAGTCTCGGGATGCAGAAACGCTTCGGCCAGAATTTCCTGATCTCTCCGGGGGTGAGGAAGAAACTGACAGGACTCCTCGAGCTGGATAGTGACGACCTTGTCTGGGAAATCGGACCGGGCCTCGGGGCGATGACCCATATGGTGGTCGATGCCTGCCGTGAACTGAAGGTCTTTGAGATAGATCACGGCTTTATCCGTTTTCTGAAGGAGTACTTCGGTTCTCATCCCGGTTTCTCCATTGTCGAAGGAGACGTTCTCAAAAGCTGGCCTGCCGCACTTGCCTCCGGACCCGTTCCCGACGTCATTTTCGGGAATCTCCCTTATAACTGTGCCGCTACCTTTATCGGCGATCTGATAGAAAACAGTGTCCGCCCGGGGAAAATGGTATATACCATTCAGAAAGAGGTTGCTGAACGGATGGTTTCCCGCCCGGGGAGCAAGCAGTATGGCGCATTTTCGCTCCTCTGTGCCCTTTCATGGGACGTGAGAATTGCAGGACTGGTCAAACCGGGGGCCTTTTATCCCTCTCCGGAGGTAACATCGGCTATACTGGAGATGGTGCCCCATCACCGTTTTGCAGGAATATCGATGCCCGTGGCTGCTGCTCTTATCCGGGACCTCTTCTCCAGCAGGAGAAAAACCGTGAGGAACTGCCTGGGAAATGGAAGCATAGCCGCCAGAATCGGGCGGGACTCCGTTTTGCGGATAGCTTCCGGAGCCGGAATAGACCCGGACAGAAGGGGAGAGGAAACCGGGGTAGAAATGGTCGTTAATGCCGTCAGATATTTGACTGATGAATTCGGTTTTAATATAATAGACTAATTGTTGATTATTTTATGCTATCAAGGAGATCAGTGATGAGAATCAGATGTGCTGGAAAGATCAGCGTTTCGGCAGCTCTTGTGCTGCTTATACTGCTCATGCTGTCGGGATGTGCAAGTGCTCCCGGCGTGGATAGTGCTGCGGAGATCAAAGAGGAAGAAACTGCGGTATTGGAAAAGAAGGAACCGACAGTTGTACAGGAGACCGTTTTTCTGGTGGAAGAAGAGCGTTCTTTCTTTTCCGACGGCGTTCTCGATGAACGGAGGCTCAATACCTATTCCGGAGAGGGAACCGAACTGCTTGAAACCCTTATCTATAATTCCGAGGGTGTTCTGACGGAAAAGAGCGTTGCCGAATACGGAAACGGGAACATGGTCTCCATGACCAGCATGAACGCGGATGGTGAAATTGTTTCGATCCATCGGTACTCATATCAGGATGGCAGGATGATCGAGGATCGCCTCTATAACGGCAAGGAAGAGCTTCAGACTCTCCTTACCTGGGAATGTGACGATGAGGGAAGAAAAACCCGCTGGAACATCTTTAACGGCAGCGGAGCGCTGCTTGCATATACCCTCTACCATTATGAAGATGCTTATCCGGTCCGGATTGAAAGCTACAACCCTGCAGGTGTTCTCCAGGAATTGTTTGTGAATGAGTATGCCGACGGTCGGCTTCAGAAAATGACCCAGTACGACGGTAAAGATACCCTTGTATCTTATACCACCAGCAGGTATGAATCCGGAGCCCTGGTTGAAGAAACGGTGCATCGGAAAAATGGTGCCGTACGCAGAAAAACCCTTTTTGAAAACGATGCGGATGGAAACCCTCTGAAAATTATCTACCTTGACGCTTCAAATAATGTTCTTGAAGTACTCGAGCGCAGTTATATCTCACGGACCATAAGCCGGACAATTGAACAGGAGTAGAATAATATGAACCATCGGAAATTTCGCCGTTCTGCAGCGGTCATCGTAATGCTGCTTTCGGTTCTGCTTTCCGCAGGGGCTGATGAAGTATCGGCGGTATGGAGCCGGCTTTACGGACAGGCAGACACCCTCGATTATAAAATACAGATAATGAAGAGCATTATCGAACTTCACGACAGGGACATGATTCCCGTGCTTTCGGATGCTCTGGATGAGCAGCTGCGCGAGCTTAACAATCTCAGCAGCACAACTGAAAGGGGAAAGGCCACGGAGCTTACCAAAATGGTCGTCAAGGAGCTGGGAAGGCTCAAAGCCGTTGAGGCTGCTTCTTATGTATGGGAGCTTGTCGAGGCGGTCGATGATCCCATTCTGAAGGGTGAATCCCTGATTGCCATCGGGAAGATGGGAGCAAAACGGTATGCCGAACCTATGGCCATAATGCTCCGGAATATCAATTTCAACTACGGGAGCCTTATGGAGCAGCGTGATAATGAGATTATCGCCTATGCCCTCGTTATCGCTCTTGAGCGTCTTAAAGATGAGCTTGCTTATGAACCGCTCTTCTTTGCCGCTTCCGGCTGGTACTCCTCAAAAAGCGGAGTAAAAGAGCGGGCTGCCGAGGCTTTACCGCTTGTAGTTCAGGATCCGACCGCTCAGCTGACCGCGATAATGGAGGAGAGCGACAGATACGCCGTTAAAGAGGCCGCCCTCCGGGCGGGAATACGCTCAGAAGCCGACGACCGTTCAAAAGCATCCCTGGCCGCCTTTGCCCTTGCAGAGGGACTCCGCTACACACCGAAAGATGGAATCGAAAAGCGGGAACTTAAGAGCCTGAGGCTTTCCGCCCTTTCGGTGATGAAGCAGCTTCAGGATAAAGATCCCGGTGCTCTCGAGGCCATGGAGTCGATGGTTCTTGCTTACCAGACCGGAAGACTCTTTGAGGAAGATGAGATGCTTACGCTGATTGAAACCATGGGAACCTTCAGGGATGATGAAAGCGCCCGGATTCTCTCCTCCTTTCTCATGTACCAGACCGAGCGGCGTGAGGGGAGGGCCAGCGATTCCCTCAGAATTGCGAAGGCCACCATTCAGGCTCTCGGAGAGATCGGGAGTCCCGTCGGTTTTGAGGCACTGACCATCGTATCCATTGCCTCCTTCTGGGAGGGGTCGGTACAGCGGGAAGCAAAAGCGGCCCTGGCGAAACTGAATAACTGATCTCCTCCGGCGCCCCGGATGCGCCGGATGCGCCGGAATCCGGTTTACAAAAAAAAGCTGCACCCGCCGGGTGCAGCTTTTTGTCTTATATGGTATTTACCCGGAGCGGTATTACTCGGCCTGGGCAAGGGTCATTGCGCTGGTTATGACAATATCCTCAACGCTGCAGCCCCGGGAAAGGTCGCTTACAGGTTTCGCAAAACCCTGAAGGGCGGGTCCGAAGGCCTCCGCTCCTGCCAGCCTCTGAACCAGTTTATAGCCGATGTTGCCCGACTGAAGATCCGGGAAAATCAGCACGTTGGCCTTTCCATCGACGGGAGAACCCGGTGCCTTCTTTTTTGCAACCCCTTCGATGAGCGCCGCATCGGCCTGCAGTTCTCCGTCCACTACCAGTTCCGGACGGCGTTCTTTCACCATCTTGAAGGCTTCCCGGACCTTGTCCACATTGGGATGATCCGCCGAACCCTTGGTGGAAAAGCTCAGCATGGCGACTACCGGTTCCGCGTCGAGAAAAGCCCGGCAGCTCTCGCTGCTTGCTATGGCGATCTCGGCAAGCTGTTCGGCGGTGGGATCCGGAATCGTTGCACAGTCAGCAAAAATAATATTCCCGTCTACACCCCAGGCGCTGTCTTCCAGGGACATGATGAAACAGCTGCTTGCATATTTGGTTCCGGGCTTTGTCTTGATAATCGTAAAGGCGGCCCGCAGCACATTGCCGGTGGAATTCTCCGCCCCGGCTACCATTCCGTCGGCTTTGCCCAGTCTTACCATCATGGCTCCCCAGTTAAGCGGAGAGACAATCTGCTCTTTTGCCTGCTCCAAGCTCATTCCCTTATGCTTGCGGAGTTCAAAAAGCTCGGCGGCAAAGGCCTCGAGATCGCCGGAATCGGCTGGATTTACAATGGCTACGCCGGCAATATCGGCTCCCGCCGCCTGTGCCGCCGCCTTTACCGCGGACTCATCACCCAGAACCGTTACCGCAGCGGCTATCTTCTCATCAAGAATAATCCTGGCCGCCTGAAGCGTCCTCGGCTCGGTCCCCTCGGGCAGTACGAGCGATTTTCTCATGCCAATGGCTTTCTTTTTCATTTTTTCCGCGAACGTCATATCTGCTGTGCTCCTTGTCATTAACTGAAATTGTGTCTGCTAATGATAACAGAGAAGGAGAGACCTGAACAGCGGTTTTCCCGGTCAGGAATTAACGCGGGATGCTTGCCTGTTTCGTTTCCTGCCGGTACTATGCGGGTATGAAAGATATTACCGTTGGAGTGTACGGCATGGGCCGCTTCGGCTCCTTCTGGGCAAAGCTTCTGTCCGACAGCGGCCTTCGGGTAGCGGGATACAACCGGAGCAGCCGCCCTTTTCCGGAAGGAGTCAGGCGTGCGGGGAAAGAAGAGGTACTTGCCTCGGATGCCCTCTTTTACTGTGTCGCCATAAGCTCCTTTGATGCTGTTCTTGAACGTACCGCCTCCGGAATCGGCGGGGAGACCCTTGTCTTCGACACCTGTTCGGTCAAGCTGAGACCGATGCAGTCCATGAAGGAGAGACTTCCCCGATCGTGCGATTTCATAGGTACTCATCCCATGTTCGGACCCGATTCCGCCGTCAACGGAGTGGGGGGACTGCCCCTGGTTTTTTCTCCGGGCCGATGCAGTCACGACCGCGCCCGCCGCTGGGTCGACCATTTTTCCGGAATGGGCCTCCGGGTAATTGAAACCACTGCCGAAGAACACGACCGTGAGGCAGCCTATACCCAGGGAGTTACCCATGTTGTTGGAAGAATCCTGGGTGAACTGGATCTCAAGGAGAGCATTATCGCAACCAGCGGTTACAAGCGGCTCCTGCAGGTAAGGGAACAGACCTGCAACGACCCGGTTCAGCTCTTCATGGACCTCCAGCACTACAACCCCTATACCCACCCCATGAGGGTGGAACTTACCGCGGCCCTGGAGAAGATCATGACCCTCTTCGCCCAGGCCGACCTGCCCGATGAATAATGGCGGTGCGGATGAAGTACCGGAGCATGGAGAACGTCTGGAAGATTGCCCTGTCGGTTTCGACCTATGCGGTGACCTATTTCATAAGCGAGTCCGCTAAAGAGCATATTTTCTTCTTTGCGGGATGGCGCACCTTCTTCGTTCCCCTGCTTCTTCTTTCCTGCCTTCTGTCGGTCTACCTTATTCTCTTTAAACCGGGCATACGCTCCATGCTCCTTATCATTGCGGTGAAACTGGTAATCATCCTGCTTATCGGTTACCCCCTGGGCCGCTATGTGGCAATCGAGCAGACCCTTCTTCTCATTTTTATTCTCGAGGCGGAACTGTACCTGCCGGGACTATGGGGCATCTTTTCCGCTCTTGCCGGAATTGCCATAGTGCTCTCCAGCCAGGGCGATGTCCTTGCCTGGGGACTCTACATTTCCAGCGCCACCCGCCATGACCTCCTGGTTATGAGCGTTCACAGCCTTCTCTTTTTTATTCTCGTTACCATAACGAAACTGTCGGTCTATCGCGCCCGGGAGAACAGAAACCTCTCGCTCCACTACAGCGATATGGTCCAGGAGATCGCCAGGGCCAATCTCGGTTTCCAGGACCATGCCGAAGAGATTGAATTCGTCACCAGGGATGCGGAGCGCAAGCTGATAACACGGGAACTGCACGATTCGATCGGCTACACCCTTACCAGCCAGAAAATGATGATCGAAGCTGCCATTCTCCTGCAGACGAAGCAGCCCGAAAAGCTTAAGGACCTCCTGGTCAAGGCGAGAATGCAGATTGAAGAGGGACATGCCGATGTAAGAAGCTCCCTCAGACTCCTGCGGAAGGTCGAGAAAAGCCCGGTTTCATATCTTAACCGCCTGAAGCACATTACCGACAACTTCAGCCAGGCCACGGGGGTTCAGGTGAAACTTGATACCAGCAATCTGCCTGACCGGCTTGACCCTCCGGTCAGTCTTGCCATCCACCGCCTGATCCAGGAAGGGATGACAAACGCCTTCGGGCATGGAAAAGCGAGCCTCATCCATATCAGCATGTTCGATGACGGAGAGCGGATACTGATAGCCATTACGGATAACGGTACGGGATCCGAGTACATAGAAGAGGGTATCGGCCTGAGAGGCATGAAAGAGAGGATAATTCCCATGGGAGGAAAATTGTCTTGTGACAATCTTGAACCCGGGTTTAAACTGAAGGCTGAAATCCCGAAAAGAGGTGCATCGCGTGACACGAATTCTACTGGTAGATGATCAGCAGCTGTTTCTGGAGAGTCTGGCGACGGTACTGGAAAATATTGAGGATGATTTCGAAGTAATCGGTATGGCCTCCGACGGAGAGCAGGCCATGGAGCTCCTGGAAACACTGCAGCCGGACATTGTGCTTATGGATGTGCGTATGCCCGTAATGGACGGGGTAAAGGCGTGCAGGCTGATCAAGATCCGTAATCCGGGACTCCCCATTCTGATGCTGACTACCTTTGAAGATGATGAATACGTGCGGGAAGCCCTTACCCACGGGGCCGCCGGCTATCTTCTGAAGAACATTCCCCCTCAGGAGCTTGTAGCATCAATAAAAGCCGCACTTTCGGGGGCCGTCCTTATCGATCCCAGGGTTATCTCAAAACTTATGCACAACAGCACCGCTACGCCCTCCGGAGAACCTGAGTACCCCGACTGGCTGGACTCCCTGAGCCGCAAGGAGAAGCAGATCCTGGGGCTTATCGTCCATGGCCATACGAACAGCGAGATATCGGATACGGTCCATGTGGCCGAGCAGACCGTCCGCAACTACGTAAGCCGCATCTATGAGAAACTCGATGTACGGAACCGGGTGGAAGCCATTCAGATGGCGAGAAAAAGCGGGCTTTTCTGAAGGAACCGGAGCGTAACCGGTACAATATGGGTACAATCCAGGTACATTCAAAGCTGTTCCGACGGTCCCGTGCGGCTTATACTTTCCGCAATATCAAAGAAAGGAGAGTGTTATGTCAATTTCCAATCGATCAAGAGTGATAAGCGGGATTGCGGTCCTTGCG
>NPID01001444.1_pt1 | contig 30398 bp, 23 predicted proteins | sample 8637491 | NCBI WGS metagenome assembly NPID01 (sample SAMN07420843, study PRJNA396082) | bioreactor metagenome | isolation source: sample BA6 brine-fed electro-methanogenic bioreactor BA | place: Japan: Kochi | collected 2016-06-14 | reverse complement strand
ATGATCCTGCTGCCGGTGGCCTTGCTGCTGATCGTTTTATCCGTCATCCCGACAGGAAATACTGCAGACCACACTGAGGAGGAGGTGGCTGTTGTGGAGCCCGTCAGGGAGTATGGCATTGTGGTGGATTCACTGGAAGTGATCCGCGGGCAGGTGAGGCGAAATGAATTTCTGGCAGATATCCTGCTTCGCTATGATGTTGATTACCAGTTGATCGATCGTATTGCACGCAGTCCGCGTGAACTCTTTGATGTACGAAAGATCCGGGCCGGTTACCATTATTCAGTGATTCGCAACCTGGACTCTGTTCCGAAGGTGCAGTACTTCGTGTACGAGCAATCCCCGACCGACTATATCGTGTTCGATATGCGGGATTCTTTGCTTGTTTTCACAGGGGAAAAACCACTTGAAAGGAGGATTGCCACCACTTCGGGGATTATCGAATCCTCGCTCTGGAACAGCATGGTCGACAATGGGTCAGACCCCAACCTGGCCAACGCCCTGTCGGAGATCTACGCCTGGACCATCGATTTCTTCGGGATCCAGAAAGGGGATCATTTCCGCGTGATCTATGAAGAGCTTTATGTGGACGATGAATACATCGGCATTGGGAAAGTCCTTGCGGCAGATTTTAACCACATGGGTTACGATAATTATTCCTGCTTTTTTGTGCAGGACAGTACGGGCGACTATTTCGATGATGAGGGTGGCAGTATGCGCCGGACCTTCCTGAAGGCACCCCTGCGGTACCGGAGGATCAGTTCCGGGTTTTCGTACAGCCGCATGCATCCCATCCTGAAGTACCGCCGCCCCCACCTTGGCGTGGATTATGCTGCTCCAGCAGGAACGCCCGTGCATGCGGTAGGGGATGGGGTGATCACCTTTTCAACCTATACCCGGCAGGGGGGAAATACGGTGAAGATCAAGCATAACGGGACCTACACCACCGCTTATTGCCATTTGTCGGGATTCGGAAAAGGCATCCACCAGGGGGCGCATGTAAAGCAGGGACAGGTGATCGGTTATGTGGGCAGTACGGGGCTTTCGACCGGGCCGCATCTTGATTTCCGCTTTTACAGGAACGGAAAGGCCATTGATCCGCTCAAAGTGAAATCGCCCCCGGCCAAACCCGTGGATACGGCTTACTATGCAAAGTATATGCAATTTTGCGACAGCCTTGTCGCTGAACTCAATAAGATCCCGGTAAAGGAAATGCAAACAGACTGATCACTCCTCAGGAATTGCTATCCGTTTTTCTTTCTTAAAGGGAAATGCGATCAGGAAGAGCAGCACGAGGAGGATGTGAATGGCTATGTCGGGAATAAAAACCCCTGTCAAGAAAAATTCCACGATCAGGAACAACAGTACTGATGCTGCATAGATGAAGAATCCCAGTTTCTGTAATTTCCACATCAGCAGTATTCCCAGGAAAGCAGCAAAGAAAATGATAAATCCCCCCAGGGAAAAGAAAAAGAAATTCAGCCTTGAAAAATCGTAGATCTGCAGGTATTTATCGAGAATTCCGCTAATGCCGGTCGTGAAAAGTATGCCCAGCAGGAAAAGCAGCGCAAAGATGCCGGTATAGGTAAAGCCGACCATGCACATAAAACTCAGGAAAAAGGGGCGCCTTGCTTTCGTTTTGATGGATTTTTTATCGATTTCGGTCATGATGCAGTTCTATTTCATAAACCTGAGGTTCCTGGCGTATAAATATACGAATAATGCCGTGAGGAGGATATTCAGCAGGGGATTTGTCTGACCGGGGAAATAGATCATCGGCAGGACCATATAAATGATCTGAGCAGAAGTATAGAGGTGGAAGCCGGGTTTGCGCAGGCGCCACATCAGGGCGGCACCCAGAACTGATGCAGAGGAGAGAAAGAATGAAATGACAAAGAAGCTGAGCGGGGCATCCAGCAGGAAACTGGCTTCGGGCATATTGCCGTAAACCACTTGCAGGGCTTCCATGGTGGTTTCGTAATTAATGGCCGTAAGCCCGAATCCGAGCACTCCCAGTCCGCTTCCGATAAAGGTGAGCACGCACAGAATGCTCAAAAGCCGGGGCCTTTCCTGAGGGCTTTTCTCCTGTATTCCGTTTTCTTCCAATGTTTTATTTGTTGGTCATTCAGGGCGAAGCGGGAGGCCGGCCGGTAAACAGGCCTCCCTGTTCGCTCCGTCCATTTCGAATGACAAGTATTACACTCAGTTTATTCCAGGCTGCCCACTTCTTTTTCCACTTCGTGGAGGATCTCGCATGATTTCACGAGTTCCTTCATGGTGTTGTGGTCGTTGTAAAGGGGGCGGTCAACATCGAGAAATTCCACATATCGCCTGATCACTTCTTTCGCCTTGTTCACACCTTTTCCGAAATTATACTCACGGAAGTCGAGGGCCTGGGCTGCGGCCATCATCTCGATCCCCAGAACGCCGTAGGCATTGTCGAGGATCTGGAAATTTTTGATGGCGGTGTTCATGCCCATGGAAACGAAGTCTTCCTGGTCGGCGGCAGCCGGGATCGACTGTATGGAGGCCGGGGCAGAAAGGATCCGTTGTTCCACGATCTGCATATCGGCGGTATACTGGCTCAGCATGAGTCCGGAGAACATGCCGGCGCCCCTGGTGAGGAAGGCGGGCAGGCCAACGCTCAGGGCCGGGTTATTGAGCCGGTTCATCCTTCTTTCCGAAAGCACGCTGATCATGGTAATGGCGGCACCGGCCATATCCATGGGCACGGAAACCGGTGATCCCTGGAAGTTGGCCCCGGAGAGCTGCAGGTTTTCATCCGGAAAGAAAATGGGGTTGTCGCCCACGCCATTCAGTTCGATCTCAACCTGTGAGCGGGCATAAGCGAGGGCATCGTGGGCGGAGCCGATCACCTGAGGTGTGGAGCGCATGGAGTAAGCATCCTGCACCTTGCACGGAATGCGGCCTTCCTTGAGGTCGCCGCCCTGTACCATTTTATTGATGGCGTTGGCACTTCTTACGGCGCCTTTGAACCCGCGCACTTCGTGAAGTTTTGCGGTATACGGTTTCATGTTGGCCTTAAGGGCTTCGAGCGACATGGCGGCGCCGATCTCGGCCTGCTTCAGCCAGTTGTTGGCATCATACAGGAAAAGAGCGCTCATGGCGGTAAGCACGTTGGAACCATTGATGGTGGCCAGTCCGTCGCGGGCCTGCAAACCGGGAACCGGGATGCCGGCGCGATCAAGGGCTTCTTTGCCTTCGTAAAGTTCTCCTTCGAAATAGGCCTTGCCTTCGCCCATCATGAGCAGGGCGATCTGCGACATCGGGGCCAGGTCGCCACAGGCTCCTACCGAACCCTTGCGGCACACCCAGGGGGTTACCCCTTTATTGAGCATATCCACCAGTGTTTGGGTGATCTCCGGGCGGCAGCCCGAATTGCCGTGTGCATGCACATTGATACGGCCCAGCATCGCTCCGCGAACATAGTCGATGGGCATAGGCTCACCGATCCCTGCAGCGTGATTATAAATCAGGTATTTCTGGAAATCCTTGACCTGGTCATCGTTCAGGACCACCTCCGAGAATTCGCCGATGCCGGTATTCACACCATACATGATCTCTTTGGCCTCGATCTTTTCTTCGAGCATGGCCCGGCATTTCTTTATTCTTTCAACAGCATCGGGATGCAGTTCTACTTTTTCATTGTTTCGGGCTACGTTAACAACGTCTTCGATGGTGAGCCCGGCACCTTTAATTACTAATGTCATGGGAGTAAGTTTTTTGATTGATTAAACAGTATTGCTTGATTTGGACAGATGGATGCCCGGGGCATCCGCAATACCGTTTAAAAAAGTGCGGTGCGGTTGATCTTGATCTTGAACATCAGTATCCAGTCCATGTTTTGGCGGTTTTTTATGTTCGGGAGGTAAAAGTATAAAAACTTATCGGTCAGCAGGCAAAATTGGGGCTTTTTGTTGTTGATTCGGTGATTTGATTTATCGTTGATTCAGTGATGCGTTGATATGTTTAGTCGTAACATTATAACCATGTAACCATGTACCCCTGACCTTCTTATTGCAGCAAGGCAAGCAATTCTTCTTCCGAAACCTGCTTCTGCTCTCCTTTTTCCATATCCTTGAGCATGAAGCTTTTGTTTTTGATCTCTTCGCTGCCGGCCATAACAATGTATGGAATGCCCTTATTGTTGGCCCAGCTCAGCTGTTTTTTCATTTTGGCTGCATCGGGGTAAAGTTCGGCACTGATCCCTTTTTGCCGCAACCTGTTCACCACGGGCAGGGCGTATTTGACTTCCTCCTGGCCAAAATTTACGAACATCACTTTGGAGGAATGAAGGGTTTCTTCCGGGAAAGCATCCATTTCCATCAGTACATCGTAGATGCGGTCGGCGCCGAAGGAGATGCCGACACCTGAAACACCATCCAGGCCGAACACACCGGTGAGGTCATCGTAACGTCCTCCGCCACAAATGCTTCCCATGGCCACTTCTGCCGCCTTCACTTCGATAATGGCCCCGGTATAATAGTCCAGTCCGCGGGCCAGGCTCAGGTCAAGCTCAAATTTGGTGTTGATCTGCAGATCTTTGAGATGATGCATAACTTCCATCGTTTCTTCGCAGCCCCTGAGCCCGGTGGGGGAGTCTTTCAGGATATCCTGCAAGGTGGCGAATTTGTCTTTAAGTTTGCCTTCCAGGGTGAGTATGGGTTGCAGGGCGTCGATGGCTTGCTGCGATACCCCTTTTGAAAGCATTTCTTCGTTGACCTTTTCGATCCCGATCTTATCCAGCTTGTCCATGGCTACGGTAATGGCCCCGAAGCGTTCCGATTCGCCGATCACTTCGGCAATTCCCGCCAGGATCTTGCGGTTGTTAAGCTTGACTACACTCTTGATGCCCAGCCGGGTAAACACCTCATCGATGATCTGGATCAGTTCCACTTCGTTCAGGAGGGAATCGCTTCCGATCACATCCACATCGCACTGAAAAAATTCGCGGTAACGGCCTTTTTGCGGGCGGTCGGCGCGCCAGACCGGCTGCACCTGGTAGCGTTTGAAGGGGAAGGAAATATCATTTCTGTGCTGCACCACATAGCGGGCAAAGGGAACGGTGAGGTCGTAGCGCAATCCTTTCTCGCTGATCTGTCTTGTGAGGGCGTTTTGATCCCTTTCGTTGAGGCTTTTTTCCTCTACTTTGCTGAGGTAGTTTCCCGAGTTAAGCACCTTGAACAGCAGGCGGTCGCCTTCATCCCCGTATTTGCCCAGAAGGGAAGAAAGGTTTTCCATGGCCGGGGTTTCGATGGGCTGGTAGCCAAATTTCAGGAAAGTGCTTTTGATGGTGTCAAAAATGTAGTTTCGCCTGGCCATTTCCAGGGGAGAAAAATCACGTGTTCCTTTGGGGATGAAGGGTTTTTGTGCCATACAAGAATTCTTTGCCGCAAAGGTAAAGAATTATCGGTCAAGCTGCACGATCTCTACCCCGACGGTCATTGACGATTCCTCCGACTGGCTCACGGCAATGATCCTGTTCCCGTCGCGGGTGATGAAGATGGGAAATCCACGGGTAAGGATCTCTCCGTCGCGTATGAGCGAAGGATAGTGGCCGATCTGTATGGATTTCCGGTTGCTGGTGGCCGCATAGATCACCGAGCCGTCGTCGCTGAAAGCATAATCAGAGAACAAAAGGGCTCCCCTTTGCAGTTCACCCCGGTATTCCATGGATTCGTTGGCCAGGTAAACGGCACCGTACCTTGAGGTTATGGAATAAGTGCCGTCGTCGGAGATCCTGAAGATGCTGGGGTCCAATGGGTAGTCGCCATGGTAGGGATCGTCCTGGTGCAGTTCGATCATCCCGGTTTCTCCCAGCCTGAAATACTCCATGTCGACCGGGCTGACGCTGGTTGAAATGGAAATGATCTCATTTTTCCCGGGGATCATGCGGAGCCGGTCGCCGTCGAAGTCGCCGTTGCCGTCGAGGTTGATCCCGGTGGCCCTGTCGTAGGTCCTCACAGGCTGTTCCCACCAGGGTGAGGGCATTACGGCCGCGATCACATGGCCCAGGCCGTTGATGACCACACTGGTGGTCGGAAGCCCGGTCATGATAGAGGTGGTTTGGGTCAGGTTGTCGGCATCGTACACGTAGATCCAGCCATCGTGACCCGGGGCATATATTTCCACGCCAAATCCATTTTCCCCGATATCGCAATGGCCGATATTTCCGGGTACATTCAATTCACCTTCCACCTGCATGAGATCGTAATTAAATTTAATGATCTTTTGTCCGCCCCGGTCGAGGAGGTAGATGTAGGGCTGGCTGGGGTGCCGGAGCATATTGTAGGGCTCGAAGTTGAAGATCTCTCCGCCGGGGAGTTCAACGGTCTGGTAATTGCTGTTCCTGCTGAGGTTTTCGGTATTGGTAACCCTGATATAATAGCATGACTGATAAACAAAGGGGGCTGTTTTATCGGTGAAGGTGGTTTCGGTCTTTTCCGTGATCGTGGCGATGAGTTCCTCGTTCTGGTTGGTGCAATTCTCATCGGTGCGGAAGACTTCATAACGCAGGAAGTCACCGGCTGCATACTCCGACCAGCTGAGGATCACATTGCCGTCTTCTTTGACGGGTTCGGCAAGTTCCACCCCCAGTGGCGACATGGTACTCAATTCATAGTCGAGGGTGGCATAATAGCCGTCTTTGTCTTCTGCAGTAACGGTAATTTCATGCATGCCCTTCGAGAGGTTGCTGGTTTGAAAGCCTGCATCGCCAGATGATGTTGGCACGACCGACTTTAACAGTCCGTCGAGGTCGCTCTCCCAGCGAACGACCAGGTCCTGCGGAGGGGAGTCGTTATCTTCAACATGAACACTGAAGGTGATCTGTTCGCCTTCGGCAAACTGTGCCGGGATATTGGGCAGTATATTGCTGATGGTGGGAGCGAGGCCGACGTTCACGCCCGGGATAATATTTATTTGTGTTTCGGCGAGTTCCGATGCCTGTATATTCACCACCGACTTGCCGGAACCAATGCTGTCGAGGCTGGCAAAGACTTCGAGGCTGCCCACAGGCAGGCCCAGGAGCAGGGTGCTGCCGAATTGATCGGTTATTCCCTGTTTTGTGGGAGGCTTTGTATATACATCGGCCCCCTCGGCGACCATGTAGCCGTTGATGGTTACGATCACATTCAGGTCTCCTTTCGGGGTGTATGTGGATTCATCATCATCTTTCTTGCACGAAGAAAACATGGAAACAACGACCAATAAGAAGATCAGGATCTTTTTCATAGGAACAAGGATTAGAATTGCGCTATAAATATATGGAATTATTCCACTGCATGATCTTTTCAAATCTATACTATGAACTCCAGGCACTCTATGAACTCCAAGTACTCCAAGTACTCCAAGTACTCCAAGTACTCCAAGTACTCCAAGTACTCCAAGTACTTTAAGTACTCTAAGTACTCCAAGTACTTTAGGCACTTTCTCCACTTTCCCTTATCTTTGCCTCCCAAGCCTGAACCCTATGAAGATCCTCCAGCTGGCAAACAAGGTTCCATACCCTCCCAAAGACGGAGGTTCCATTGCAACTTTTGCCATGACGAAAGGTTTCAGGGAACTGGGGCATGAAGTGACGGTTCTGGCCATGAGTACTTCCAAACATCCTGTAAAAGAGGAGGATATTCCGGAGGAGATCAGGAAGGAGATCCGCTTCATATTAGTGCATGTCGATACGGAACTTTGTCCGGTGAAAGCCGCACGCAACCTTTTGTTTTCGCGCATGCCATACAATGCCGAGCGATTTGTGAACCTTGAATACGGTGATCGGCTGGCCGGGCTCCTCATGGATGAACCTTTTGATGTGATCCAGCTCGAAGGACTTTACCTGGCACCCTATGTGCCGCTCATCAGGGAACTCAGTGAGGCCCTTGTGGCCATGCGGGCGCACAATATCGAGCACGAGATATGGGAACGCAGCGTTCAGCAGCGTAGCGGGATAAAACGATGGTACACCGGGATCATTGCCAGGAGGGTACGCAAAATGGAACTGGATTGCATGAAACTTTATGATGCCATGGTACCCATTACCCGGAGGGATAGCGATAAACTGCGCTCGATGGGCTGCACGCTGCCCGGCCATGTTTCCCCCACGGGCATCAATATGGCGGATTTTCGCGCTTATCAAAATAAACCGGATTTCCCATCTATCTTTCATATCGGTGCACTCGACTGGTCGCCTAACCAGGAGGGTTTAGACTGGTTCCTGAAAAAGATATGGAAGGGGCTTCATTCCCGTTATCCTGAACTGAAATTCTATATCGCGGGGCGGAATGCTCCTGAATCGATCCGCAACATCCGGGAACCCAATGTGGTTTTTCTCGGGGAAGTTGACGATGCCTATACCTTTATGGAAAGCAAGGCGGTGATGATCGTGCCCCTGCTCTCGGGCAGCGGTATGCGCATCAAGATCATCGAGGGAATGGCCCTGGGGAAAAGCATTGTTTCCACCTCCATTGGCGCGGAGGGCATATCCGTGGAAAATGGAAAAGATATTATCATTGCCGATGATCCGCAAAAATTCAGGGAAGGAATTGAACACCTCTTGGATAATTTTGATACTTTTGAAGCCATAGGTAGAAATGCCGTGAATTTTGTAGAAAAGAACTACGATAATTTATCAATCTCAAAAGCCCTGGTCGCTTTTTATAAGGATTTAATCTGATGGTGGTGCTGGCTGCATTCTTCTGGTTGTGTATATTCCTGATCTTCCACACTTACCTTTTCTATCCCCTCCTCCTGGAAGCCCTTTCGGCGGGAAAGAAGAACAATGAAGACTGCTATGGCCGTGAGGATGAACTACCGGTGGTTTCCATTATCATGTCGGCCTTTAACGAGGAGGAGGTCATTGCCGGGAAGATCGAGAGTATTTTTGCCGGCGATTATCCGGAAGACAAGCTCGAGGTGCTGATCGGATCGGATTGCTCCGACGACCACACGGCTGAGATCATCGGGGAATATCTTCCCAAACATCCGCAGCTCAGGTTCTTCGACTTCAAGGAAAGAAGAGGAAAGCAAAACGTAGTGAACGACCTGGTGGAGGAATCCAAAGGAAGCATTTTTATCCTTACCGATGCCAATGTAATGTTCGATACGGATACGGTGTTTATGCTGGTCAGGCATTTCCGCAACCCGGAGATCGGGCTTGTAGATACCAATATGATCAATAAAGGCCTCAAGGTCGAGGGGATCTCATACCAGGAAAAGGCTTACATCAGCAGGGAAGTGCATATCAAGAATATGGAAGGCCGTTTGTGGGGCAGCATGATGGGCCCCTTTGGCGGTTGTTATGCCGTGCGCCGCGACGATTATTCCCCGGTTCCGCCCAATTATCTGGTCGATGATTTTTACATCAACATGAAGGTGTTTGAAAAACGCAAGAAGGCCATTAACGAGCTGGATGCCAGGGTGTTTGAAGATGTATCGAATGTTCTCCGCGATGAATTCAGGCGCAAGGTGCGTATTGCCACCGGCAACTGGCAGAATCTCAAGGCCTTTGCCCACCTCTTGTTGCGAAAGCATGTCGGCTTTGCTTTTCTTTCGCACAAGGTATTGCGCTGGAAGGGACCTTTTTTTATCATTACTGCGCTGGTTCTCAGCGCCATCATGGGCTTCTTTTCTTATTTCTATCTTGCCCTATTTCTTGCCCAGGTTTCGCTGCTCCTGCTCCCCCTGCTCGATTTTGTCCTGAAAAAAGCCGATGTGCATATCAAACTTCTCCGGCTGATCACCCATTTTTACGCCATGAACCTGGCCCTGTTTCTCGGATTCTTCCGGGCCATGGGAACCATCCGCTCCGGCGCCTGGGACCGCACACCGCGAAATCAGTGAAGTTTTGAGTTTTGAGTGTTGAGTTTTGAGGGTTGCGTTGGATTCCGGATAATGTAGCCATGTAACCATGTAGCCATCCCGATAAATCGTGGATTAGCTCGACTATGCCTTTTCACTTCACTTCGTTCATGAAAAGTCAGTCTCACTAATGTAACCATGATTCAGGATCAAATCCGCCGTTTTGTAAGTTTTCCGATTTTCCGTTTCCAGATGTCGAAATCGAGGAGGGGGCTGTCGGAAGTGGCTTTGATGGTGAGGAAGATACCGAGGGGCAGCAAAACCACGGAGGCGATCCACATGCCGAATTCTATACCGATGGCGCCTTTGATGGCGGATTTTTCGCCCGTGATGGTGATGATGTGGAACAATACGAAGAACAAGACACTGACCACCACCGGCAGGCCAAGTCCGCCCTTTCGGATGATGGCCCCGAGCGGTGCGCCGATAAAGAACAGTACCAAACAGGCAAATGATAAGGTGAATTTCTTATGCCAGGCCACTTCGTGCTTGGCCAGCCATTCGCGTTTGCTGTTGTAATCATCGATATGCCATTCAATATTGCTTTTCACCCCCCGGGCCTTGTTCATGGCCCGCTGAACCACGGTTAATTTATCGGACCTGCTCATCCCCGCCAGGGGGTACATCAAACTGTCGGTATTTTGCAGTTCGGCATATTTGCTGCTGTCGATGATGTAATAATACTGGTAATGCTTTCCGAAATTTTCGGAGAAATCCTTTCGCTTACTGCTGTAACGCTGCCCCAGCGAATCGATGGTATAATTGAGCTGGGTGAGGTTCATCATGGAATAATTATTCTTGAACAGGTTCTCATCGGTTCGTTTCATGTCGAAACCCGAAAGATCGAAACGCCGGTATTGTTCGGCGAATTCCGTTTTCTGGAACTGCCGCTTGTAGCGGTAATCCTTTTGATCGATCTGTTCCTGGTAAGTGTTTCCGTCGAAGAGGTGAAAGATCAGGTACCGTCCGTCGGGCGTGGCATCCATCCTGCCGGAATCGGCAACGGTAATGTCGGTATTGCCTTTTTTGTCGAGGTGGTTATAGATCATCACATCTTTGATGGTCCGGTCGTCGCCCTCTTTCTCGCCCACGCGCATCACAAAGCCTTCCATTCCGTCGTAAAAGATCCCTTCCGAGATGTCGAACGCAAGTTTCTGCTTGCGTACATCATACAACAGCGACTTGAATTTCAGGTTGGCAATAGGCAATACGTTATTGGAGAAATAAAAGGCGATCCCGCTGATCATGATCGAAAGCACGATAAGCGGGCGCATGATCTTCCACAGGGAGATGCCGGAAGATTTCATCGCCACCAGTTCGTAATGTTCCCCCAGGTTCCCGAAGGTCATAATGGAAGAAAGCAGTATGGCCAGGGGCAGGGCAAGGGGCACAAAGGTGGAGGAGGCATAAAACAAGAGTTCCAATACAATATACCACTCCAGGCCTTTCCCGACCAGGTCGTCGATGTATTTCCAGAGGAATTGCATCAGCAGTATGAAGACCGCTATAAAGAATGTGAGGATGAGCGGCCCCAGGTAGGTACGGATCACCAGAAGATAGATCTTCTTCATAAAGCAATAATGCTAAGCCCGGTTGAATATTGTTTTTCCCTCCGGGAATTATGCAAAATTAACAAATATTGGGTAGGCTAAACCACGGGGTGGAAGCCTGGTAATTTTATTATCTTTGCTGCTATGAAACTGATCGAAGTTAAGGATAAAAAAAGCCGGAAACAATTCCTCGATGTTGCCCGCAGGATTTACAGGGATGACCCGCACTGGGTTTGTCCGCTGGATAATACCATCGAGTCTATTTTCAGCCGGGAAACCAACCCTTTTTACAATCACGGGGATGCCATACGCTGGATCCTTGTGGATGATCATGGAGAATTGATCGGCAGGGTCGCTGCTTTTATCGATGAGCTGAAATCGAAAAATTTTGAGCAGGTCACGGGCGGTATGGGTTTTTTCGAATGCATCAACGACAGGGAAGCGGCTTTTATGCTGTTCGATGCCTGCAAGGATTGGCTGACCGATAAAGGAGCGGAAGCCATGGACGGCCCGATCAATTTCAGCGAAAATGATAATTTCTGGGGATTGCTGGTGGAAGGCTATATGCAGCCCTCCTATGGCATGAATTATAACTTCCCTTATTACCGTGAACTCTTTGAAGCTTATGGCTTTTACAAGTTCTACGAGCAGGTGACCAACCATCTCGATTTGCGAAAACCCTTCCCGGAACGCTTCTGGAAGATCGCCGACCGCATCATGGCACGGCCCGAGTACCAGGTCAGGCATTTTGAATACAAGAATGCCGATAAATTCATTTCCGACCTCATCAGTGTGTATGACCAGGCCTGGGTGTATCATGAACATTTTCAGCCCCTGGAGCGCGAAGTGGTTATGGAAACCATGAAAAAGGCAAAAGCCATTCTCGTAGAAGAATTCATCTGGTTTGCCTACCATAACGGAGAACCCATTGCTTTCCTGGTGATGTTGCCGGATGTGAACATGATCCTCAAGAAACTCAATGGAAAGATGGATCTCTGGAACAAGTTGAAATTCCTGTACTATAAGTATACTAAAACCATCACCCGCACCCGGATCACGGTAATGGGGGTAGTGCCCCGCTACCAGCGCCACGGTATTGAATCGGCCATTTTCAAACACATGGACCGTGTCATGAAAAAGAAACCCCATTACGATACCATCGAAATGTCGTGGGTGGGTTCCTTTAACACCAAGATGCGTGCCCTGCATGAAGCCGTGGGCGGGCATTTCGCCATGCGCCACTTTACTTTGCGGAAGCTCTTCGATCCGAATAAGGAAGCGAAGGAGATGAAACGCATCAACCTTGGCGACGGCCTGGAAAAAGAATAAGCCCTTTATTTGATCAGCATCTGCCAGTGGTCAATTAATATACACTACTGGTGGATTCATATGTGTTTTTCTCTGATGTATAATGTAGATTAGTGATGATAATTCACCCTATTATTCACTAAAATCTAATTGTCATGAGAAAACTCGTACTGATCGGTTTGATGTGCTGCTTCCTGACCCCTGCTTTTTCGCAGAGCAGCATACCAAGCCTGCCAAAGCACTTATTGAAGGTGGTGGCTTCCGCCGAGTTCGACCAGGTTCGCGATGAACCGGGGAATCCCAACACCAACATCGTGTTCACGAAAAGTTATTCGGAACTGCTTCCCAGTGAACACCAGATCGGGAATACGACTTACGACTACTGGTCGAATTCCCTGTTATCGAACAAGTTTTACCGCTACGACGATGGTGCCATGGCTGCCGTCTGGACCATGGGTTTTGAACCCAATAATTTTCCCGACAGGGGAAGTGGTTACAACTATTACAATGGCACGGAGTGGATGCCAATGCCAACCGAGCGCCTGGAAGACCGGCGTTGCGGATGGCCCAGCTACTCCCCCTGGATGGACGGCGAGATCATCATCAGCCATAACGGGGTAGAGGGACTGGAGATCATGACCCGCCCCACCCGGGGAAGCGGCGACTGGACCCAGACCAATTACCTCGGGCCTGCCGGAATTGAGAACGACCCTTCCTGGCCACGCGTAGTCACCACAGGCGAAAACAATGAAGTTATCCATATGGTGTACGATTCCTATGTGGAATACATGGGCCAGACCCAGGCCCTGCTGTATTCGCGTTCCACCGATGGCGGCCTGACCTGGGATCCGAAGGATGTGATCCTCGACGGGACCGGTGCCGATGATTATACCGGGATCACCGGTGATGACTATATCCTTGCCGCCCGCGGGAATACCGTGGTGATCTTCTGCGGAAGCGCCTGGTTCGATATGTTCATGCTGAAATCGACCGATGGCGGCGATACCTGGGAGAAGACCGTGATCTGGGAGCACCCCTATCCGTTCTACGACTGGGATGTTACCGTGACCGATACCTTTTTCTGCTGCGACAATGCTGCCCATTGTGTTCTCGACGCCAATGGAAAGGCCCATGTAGTTTTCGGGATCAGCCGCGTATTGCATGCCGAACCCGGGAACACCTATAATTATTTCTATCTCTATGATGGGATTGGCTACTGGAATGAGGATATGGAGCCCTTCGGGAATCATATCCATGCCCTGGCCGGGCCGCAATACGGTTTTGAGAATTCAGAAATGATCGAAGACGTAAACTACATCGGATGGATGCAGGATGTGGACGGCGACGGGGAGGTGACCCTCAACGATGAGGTCTTCACTTATGACCAGCTTGGGCCTTCCACCATGCCCACGATCACAGTGGATGACCAGGGCAGGCGATTCCTGCTCTTTGCCAGCCTTACCGAGACCTATGAGATCGACCAGTTTAATTACAAGCATATCTGGGGCCGGGCCTATGCGAATGGTGAGTGGGGGCCTTTTGTTGACCTTAGCGCAGATATCGTCCATATTTTTGATGAATGCGTTTTTCCGCAACTGGCAAGCTCATCCGACGGATACCTGCACTACATGTACATGGCTGATGCCACTCCGGGCGTAGCCCAGAACGATGACCATGCCTGGCAGGACAACCGCATCATTTATGCCATGCTCGACAAGAATGAATTGCTGACCTCGGTAAATGAATACCAGGGGGAGGATAATACACTCTTTATCAGCCAGAATTCGCCCAATCCCATGATCGTAAAATCACGGGTGGATGTCACCCTCGAAAACCCGGGGCCCGTGAACCTGGTAGTGACAAGTATTACCGGGCAAAAGGTGCAGGAATACGATCACGGGGTTTTTCCCGCCGGGAAACACAGCCTGGAAATCAGGCGCGATAACCTGCCCTCCGGCATTTATTTTTATACCATCACATCGGGTAGAAAAACGGCTACCCGAAAGATGTTAATCGAGTAATCCTGAGTTTTTTTTTTAAATTTGTGTGAGCCACGTGCAACCGTGGCTCATTTTTTTATGTCTTATTTTTGGTGTTGCATTAACAATTTGCTTAAATTCGCAACACTTTTTATAATTTTTGAAATAAATTATATTTGTATAGCCTAATTAATGTTTAACTAAAATTCTTTTTACAATGAAAAAATTGTTACTCTTTAGCCTGATTCTTGGAATCGGTATCGTAGGATTCAGCCAGAATGCTCCTTCCGTATCCAAAGAATTGCTTAAGGTCACTGCAGAGGCAAGTTTCACACCGGGCACCGACAATGCCACGAACTTCGAAAACCCGGTGAACATGCTCAAGAGTACCGCTGCTTTTGCTCCCACCGAGCAGGTTATCGGTATTACCTGGTATGACCTTTTCTCAAACAAATTTATCGGCAACCGTTTCTTCCGCTGGGAAGACGGAGCCATGGCCGCTGTCTGGATGTATGGTATCGAAGCCACAGCCTTCCCTGACAGGGGTACCGGTTACAACTTCTACAACGGAACCGAATGGGGCCCACAGCCTACAGCACGCATTGAATCTCTTAAAACTGGTTGGCCCAGTATTGATGACTGGGGCCCCAATGGCGAGATGAGTTTTGCTCATAATGGAGTTACCAGCCTTGAGTTCATTAAAAGAGAAACCAAAGGAACCGGCGACTGGACACAGGAAAACTTCCTCGGGCCTGCCGGTATTGAAAACGACCTGACCTGGCCGAGAATGATTACTACTGGGGAAAACAATGAAATAATCCACATGGTTTCCAACTCATATGTTGAGTATATGGGCCAGACAACAGCACTTCTCTATTCACGTTCCACCGACGGTGGTGCTACCTGGGATCCCCAGAACGTGATCATGGAAGGTACCGGTGTTGATGACTACTTCGAAATTGCCGCCGACGAATACACCATGGTTGCCAGGGGCAACACCGTTTGTGTTCTTATTGGTAGTGCATGGCACGATCTCTTCTACATGAGGTCCGACGACAATGGTGATACCTGGGAAAAGAATATGGTTTGGGAACATCCCTACCCCTTCTTCGACTGGAATACCACTATTGCTGATACCTTCTTCTGTGTTGATAACTCAGCACACATGACCCTTGACTATAACGGAAACGCACACGTGGTATTCGGTATCAACAGGGTTATGCACCTTGAAGTGGGTACCACTTACAACTATTATCCTTATGTTGATGGTATCGGTTACTGGCACGATGGCATGGAGCCTTTCTCAAACGACCTGAGTGCTCTTGCTCCTCCGCAGTACGGATATGCTACCTCAGAAATGGTTGAAGACGAAAACTACATTGGCTATATGCAGGATGTTGACGGCGACGGTGAAATCACCCTTACCGACGAGATCATGAGCTACCGCCAGTTAGGTCCCTCAACTATGCCGACCATCACTGTTGATGAATTCGGTTACAAATATGTTCTCTTTGCCTCAACCACTGAAACATATTTCAACGATACTTACAACTACAAGCACATCTGGGCCAGGGGTTACGACAATGCCACAGGCGCAGAAGGATGGGGCGACTTCATGGATCTGACCTCAGACATCGTTCACATTTTCGACGAATGTGTATATCCGATCCTTCCCACCAATACCGATGCTAACATCCATTACATTTACCAGGCCGACATCACCCCGGGTATTGCCCTCGATGATGAACACGCTTACCAGGAAAACCGCTGGACCTACGGCATGCTGCCCAAGGTTGAGCTGACACCTTCATGGACCGGTATTGGCGTTGATGAAATTGAAGCCATCAGCGAAGCAGGTGTTTCACAGAACTACCCGAACCCGTTCTCAAACACCACCAACGTTACTGTTAACCTCGAAAAAGCTGCTAACCTCTCACTCGTTGTTACCAACATGACCGGTCAGAAAGTTCTCGAGATCAACAAAGGACAGGTTGCTGCTCAAACCCATACCTTCACCATCGACGCTTCTAACCTGCAGTCAGGTATTTATTTCTATACCGTAACCGCAGGCGAAAGCCAGGTGACCAGGAAGATGATCGTAGAATAAAAGAATCATACTTCATACCTCCAAGCCCTTCCCTTTTCGGGGAGGGCTTTTTTTTTACCCGGTATTTGTAAAGCCAAAGCTGTTATCGGGAAGATATTCCGTACATGCTATTTGACAGTTCTGTGTATTTTTTACTACCTTTAGTTCTCTTTTTAATAATCAAACTATTCATATTGTAAAATAAATACGTATTACCATGAAAAGACTGACCCCTTTCATCCTTGCGATGCTTATGGCTGTAATGGCCTTTTCGCAAAACATTCCTTCATTTGATCAATCCAGAGTAAAGACACCGGCAAGCGCTGAATTCCTGCTTCCAGGCGACGCATTGGTAGTAGCACCCCTTAAAGATGCGGCGGGGCCGATGGCCTTTGCCCCGGATGAGTTTATCATTGGCTCGACCTGGTATGACCTGCAGACCAATAAAGGCGTTCAGAACAGGATTTACCGCTGGGACGATGGCAGCATCGGCGCTGTCTGGACCATGGGTATGGAAGCTTCCGCCTTTCCCGACAGGGGAACCGGTTACAACTTTTTCGATGGCTCAGCCTGGGGAAGTNNTGCAGCGCGATTGGAATCTGTCCGTGCCGGTTGGCCCTCATACAGCCCCCTGGGTGAAAATGGGGAACTGGTGATCGCCCACGATTTCGGTGCATTGGGACTGGTGCTTAACCATCGTGAAAACAAAGGTACCGGCGAATGGATTGAATCGGCTTATTCTTATACGAACGGACCAAGCGGTCTTGCATGGCCAAGGCATATTACTGCTGGCCCCGATCATAACAGCATTCACCTCATGGCCAATTCATATGATGAGTATATGGGCATGACAACAGCACAGGTCTATTCCCGTTCAACCGATGGCGGTGCCACCTGGGATATTCAGAACGAGATCATCGACGGTATGGGTGTAGACGATTATCTCGACCTGGCCGCTGATGAGATCGTATGGGCCGACCCGGCAGGGGAGACCATTGCCTTCCTGTGCTTCGGCGCATGGCACGACCTCTTCATGATGAAATCAAGCGATAATGGCGATACCTGGGAAAAGACCGTGATCTGGGAGCATCCCTATCCCTTCTTCGACTGGAATACCACCATTGCCGATACTTTTTTCTGTGTTGATAATTCGGCGGCTATTGCCCTAAGCCCCGACGGGAAAGCCCATGTGGCCTTCGGGATCAGCCGGGTGATGCACCTCGAAGTGGGAACCACCTATCAGTATTTTCCCTATGTGGAAGGCATCGGCTACTGGAATGAGGATATGCCCGCATTCTCGAACGACCTGGCTGCCCTGGCACCCCCGCAGTATGGCTATGCCAATTCGGAAATGGTCGAAGATGTGAATTATATTGGCTGGATGCAGGATGTGGACGGCGACGGTGAAATTACCCTCACCGATGAGATCATGTCGTACCGCTCACTGGGCCCCTGTACCATGCCCTCACTGCTGGCGGATGAATACGGAAACGTGATCGTGCTTTTTGCCGCCACCACCGAAACCTACTTCAACGATACCTATAATTATAAGCATATCTGGGCAAGAGCCTATAATGGAACCACTGAAAGCTGGGGCGACTTTTACGACCTGACTTCGGATATCGTGCACATCTTTGATGAATGCATTTACCCGCAACTGGCCCTCAACAGCGACGACAATATTTACTATTTCTACAATGCCGACCTGACTCCCGGTCTGGCCCTCGACGAAGACCATGCCTATGAAGAGAACAGGCAGATTTTTGCCAGCCTCGAAAAAACCTATTTTGGCCTTCCCGTTGGTGTGGGAGAAATAAATGAAAATCAGGCCATTGTGGTGTCGCAGAATTACCCGAACCCGGCCTCTGAAAGTACATCATTCAGAATTACGATGGAAGAAACGGGCCATGTGAGGGTGGAGGTCAGCAATATTACCGGACAGGTCGTTCAGAGCTTTGATCAAGGCTCTCTGAATGCCGGCGATCATGTGATCAGGCTTGATCTGAGTGATCTCCATGCAGGAACCTACTTCTATACCGTCATCACCGACCAGTATATTGTAAGCAAACAAATGATCATTAAATAATTTATAGCAATGCTCCCGGAACCCGGTACCGCGTATTCGGAACCCGAAGTATTTGCTAATCTAAACTCAACCGATATGAAAAAATCATTTCTTTTTGCACTGGTGCTCTGCATAGGGCTGGCCTTAAGTGCACAAAACATCCCCAATGTGAGTAAATCACAGTTGAACAAGATGGTGCAGGTGGATTACCGCGCACCTGACCATACTCCTAATCCATTCATGAATACTGACGTGAACATGATGAGCAGTAAAGGCATGATCACCCCCGTGGAAGCGGAACTGGGAGAAACCTTTTACGACCTGCAATCGAATGCCAGCATCAATAACCGCTTCCAGGTCTGGGACGATGGCACCATGGCTGCGGTCTGGACCATGGGGCTGCAGGCCAGCAGCTTCCCGAACAGGGGGACAGGCTATAATTACTTCGATGGCGCTGACTGGGGCCCATGGCCGACAGAGCGCATACAGGACACCCGTTGCGGCTGGCCGAATATTGCTGCCTGGGGAACAGGCGGAGAGGTCTCCGTGGCCCATAATGGTGTTACCGGCCTGGAATGGTCGCAGCGCGAAACCAAGGGCAGCGGCGACTGGACCCAGACCAATTACCTGGGCCCTGCCGGCATTGAGAACGATATTACCTGGCCCAGGATGATCACCTCCGGTGAAAACAATGAGGTTATCCACATGTTTGTGAACAGCTATGTTGAGTATATGGGAATGGCGCAGGCAGTGCTGTATTCACGCTCCAGCGATGGCGGGGTTACCTGGGATCCTCAGAATGTAATGCTGGATGGAATGACCGACGGTGAATATGTAGAGCTGGGAGCCGATAATTATGTGATGGCCGCTGAAGGAAATACTGTAGCCATGCTTTACAGTTCCGATTGGGAAGATATGTTCCTCATGAAATCGGAGGATAACGGCGATACCTGGGAAAAAACCATCATCTGGGAACATCCCTATCCTTTCTTCGACTGGAATGTGACCATTACCGATACCTTTTTCAGCGTGTGTAACGCGGCCAACCTGGCCCTGGATGCCGATGGAATGGCCCATGTTGTTTTTGCTATCAACAGGATAGCCCATTTTGAGGTTGGAGAGACCTATACACTCTGGCCCCTTTACGACGGGATCGGATACTGGAACGAAGACATGGATCCCTTTTCCAATGATGTGAACGCCCTGGCACCTCCACAGTATGGTTATGCCAATTCGGAAATGATCGAAGACGTGAACTATATCGGCTGGATGCAGGATGTGGACGGCGACGGAGAGATCATTCTCAATGATGAGATCATGTACTATCAGCAACACGGGCCCTCAACACTGCCGAGCATTGCTATTGATGAATACGGCAATGCCCATGTGATCTATGCCTCAACAACGGAAACCTATATAGTGGATGTGTACAATTACAAGCACATCTGGTACCGCGGGCAGTCGAATGGGATCTGGGGAGATTTTACCGACCTCACCTCCGATATCGTGCACATTTTTGATGAGTGCTACTACCCCATGATCGGGGATGTTTCGAATGGTGTGATGCATTATATCTTTAATGTGGATATCACCCCGGGCCTGGCCTGGTCCGACGATCATGCTTATCAGCAGAACAGGATCCTCTACGGACGTTACGATGTTTCGGTCGGGACCAACGAGATACTGATGCCCGAAGAGCTCAGCATACAGCTGAATCCGAACCCTGCCACTGATCGCGCCCTGCTGAAGATAGAGCTGGAAAACACTTCCGACGTGATTGTGAATGTGAGCAGTATTGCCGGGCAACTGGTGAAAGAGATCAAACGTACGAACATGGCTGCCGGTAGCGTCAATATCGGCATTGAAGTGAGCGACCTGCCTGCAGGAACCTACATCTGCAGCGTTCAGGCTGATGGCAAGATCGCCACTGAGAAGTTGATTGTTCGGTAAGAATGGGATGATTAGTATTGAGTACTGAGTATTGAGTACTGAGTAATGTGACTTTGAAATTTATAAATTCCGGTAGCCGGGTTGAGGTTGCCGGAATTTTTATGTCCGATATCCGGATATGCTGCATTCGGAATTGGGTAAAAATGAAAAGAGCTGTCTGGTCACGACAGCTCCTCTCAAAATAAACAAAACCAAATCTTTATAAGGCAGTTTACTATACTCAAAAAGGGTGCCAAAAACTTAATCTTCCTATTATCAGTACGTTATTAAAATCAACTCCTTCGGTATCTTTCCCAATCATGGAAAAGCCTTCCCAAATTGGTATGAAATAAGGATTGAGCAAGGGTGTTTTAGGGTGAACATTCGTATTTGTCAGGTTGTTTATTGGTATTAAACACCTTGAATGAAAGCTAAACGAATATTCATTACCGGAGCCACGGATGGCATCGGTAAACAGACGGCCCTGGAACTGGCTAAAACGGGCGCAGAGGTGATCCTTCACGGCAGAAATACGGCAAGGGGACGGGAAAGCATCGAAGAGATCATTGAGCAAAGCGGCAACCGGAAAATCACTTATGAGAACGCGGACCTGGCTTCTCTCGCCCAGGTGAACAAACTTGCAGCCAGGCTGAAGGAAAAATATGACAGCCTTGATGTGCTGATCAACAATGCCGGGGTGTTTAAACGCGGACAGACCTTTACAAAAGATGAAGTGGAAACGACCTTCGGGGTGAACCACCTGGCCCATTTTTCCCTGACGGTACAGTTATTGCCCCTGATGCTTCAATCGAAACAGGGACGTGTGGTAACAGTCAGTTCCATTGCCCATTCCAACAGTCCGAAGATTCCCTTCGACGATCTTTCAGAGATCAATTCCTATATCGACTACAGTGCCTACTCTCTTTCGAAAATGGCCAATATTCTGTTTTCAATTGAACTGGCAGAACGGCTTAAGGATACCACGGTAACCAGCAACAGCCTGCACCCCGGTGTGATCACGACCAAACTTCTTCACGAGGGCTTCGGAATTAGCGGAAGTTCGGTGGAGGAGGGCTGCAAGACTTCGGTTTTCCTGGCCATTGATGAAAGCCTATCTGATGTCTCAGGCAATTATTTCATCAACAGCAAAGCCAGCGATCCCAGTCCGCTGGCCTTTGACCCGGCGATCCGGCGAAACCTTTGGGAGCTCAGCGAGAAGCTCAGCGGTAAAAGATTTGCCGATTATGTGTAATTTTGTTCCTTCATCGGCCCCCGTGGCCTTTATTCATTTTTTATTTATCCGGATTATGAAAATATTCAAGCGCATCTCCCTGTTTTCGATACTGTTTTTCTTTTCTTTCTCCCTCCTGGCCCAGGAAAACCCGGATATCCTTCCGGAAGAACTGGAACAGCATGTTTCCTACCTTGCTTCGGATGACCTTCAGGGGCGATATCCCGGAACGGAAGGCGACCGCCTGTCGGCCGAGTACATTGCCGGGGAATACGATAAAGCCGGGATCAAGCGCCTGGCCGAGAATGGTTTCCAGTACTTTGAGGTCGTGGTAAGCGCCGAAGCCGGCGAAAACAATATGCTGGATGCCGGTGATGTTTCAGCGACGCTGAACGAGGATTTTACGCCTCTTTCCTTTTCCAAAAATACCATCCTGTTCGCTCCGGTCGTGTTTGCCGGCTATGGTTTTGACATTAAAACCGACAGCCTGGAGTGGAACGATTATGCCGGGGTGGATGTGAACGACAAATGGGTGGTGATCCTGCGCGGGGAACCCGGCGATGAAGAAGCCGACAGCCCTTTTGCAGCCGATGCGGGTTTGCGCGAAAAAGTGATCGTGGCCAAAGATAAAGGCGCAGGAGGAGTGATCTTTGTATCCGGCCCTTCCTTCGATAAGGATGATATGCTGATGCGGATGTTCTACGATAAGACCACCGCCGATGCTGGCATCCCGGTGTTTCATGCCAAACGCAGCTTTGTGGATAAAATGCTGGGCACTGCAGTGGGCGAACTGGAAGAGAAGATCACCGCTGCGATGGCGCCCGCTTCCTTTGAATGCGACGTACTGCTCAATGGCCGCTCGGATGTGGTGCATCAGAAAGTGAAGACCATGAACGTGGTCGGCATGGTCGAAGGTACGGATCCGGAACTCAGGGATGAGATCATCGTGATCGGTGCGCACTACGACCACCTGGGCATGGGTGGTACCGGCTCGGGATCGAGGGAACCGGATGTGATCGCCGTGCACAACGGTGCCGACGACAATGCCTCCGGGGTAGCCGGGATCATCGAGATCGCCGAAAAGCTTTCCATGAACAAGGAAAACCGGAGAAGCCTGGTGGTGGTCGCTTTTGGGGCAGAGGAGATGGGCCTGATCGGGTCGAACTATTTCGTGAATAACCCCCTGATCGACCTCGATAAGGTGGTGGCCATGTTTAACTTTGACATGATCGGGCGGCTGAAAGAAGATAAATCCATCGCCATCGGCGGAACCGGGACTTCAACACAAACGGAGGAGATCCTGAACAGGATGCTGGAGGGATCGGAACTGAGCGCTTCCTATTCCAGGGAGGGATTTGGCCCGTCGGACCATGCCGCTTTTTACGGGGAGAATATCCCGGTGTTCTTTATTTCAACGGGTGCGCACCAGGATTATCACACCCCTAAGGATGATATCGAATTTATTGATTTTGCGGGGCAGAAAGAAGTTTCCGATTTCTCGTACGAGCTGATTGCAGCGGTAGATGCCCGCGATGAAGCGTTGGCCTTCCAGGAAGCCGGAAGCCGAAAAAGTTCCCGACAGGGATACCGCTTTAAGGTAACCCTGGGCATTGTTCCCGACTTTACCAGCAGCGACAATAACGGACTGGGCGTTGGCGGCGTTAGAAGCGGTGGCCCTGCCGAAAAAGCCGGCATGCTGAAAGGAGATGTGATCATCGCCCTGGACGGGATGGAAGTGACGAACATTTACGACTACATGGCCCGCCTGAAAAAGCTGGAAGCCGGTGAGATCATTACCGTGGATGTAATGCGCGAAGGCGAAAAGCTGGTGTTGCTGGTGCAGTTATAGCATTGAATGTACACTCCACGGCAAACATTTGCGTTTCATACTGGGAGCAATTCCCTATCTTTGCGCCTGAATTAAACGAAGATGTTCGATTTCCTGACAAGTTCCTTTATCCTGAAATTCCTGAAATTCGCTGCGGTCGGATTTTCGGGCCTCTTTGTCGATTATTTCTTTACCTACATTTTCAAGGAGATCTTCAAGGTACAGAAGTACATCTCCAATTCCATCGGTTTTACCCTGGCGGCCACCTCCAATTATGTGCTCAACCGCATCTGGACCTTCGAGAGCGATAACCCTGAGATCATCACCGAATATTCATCTTTCCTGATCATTTCCATTATTGGTTTGGGGATCAATAATCTGGTGATATGGTTGATCCTGAAATACTTCAAGATCAATTTCTACGTGGCCAAGTTCTTTGCCATTTGCGTGGTTACGTTGTGGAATTTCCTCGCCAACTTCTTTATCACCTTTGCGCAGGCATAAAAAAAAGCCATGACGAAAAGATCATCATGACTTTTGAATATGCTTTAAAGCGTTTTGCTATTCTTCTCCGAAAACTTCGAATTTTACTTCGGCTACCACTTCTTTATGAAGCTGGATCTTCGCGGTGTATTCGCCCAGTTCCTTGATGGATTCGCCATCGAACTTGATGTTTTTGCGGTCGATTTCGAAGCTGTGCTGATCCTTGATGGCGTTGGCGATCTGAATGTCGTTCACCGAGCCAAAGATCTTTCCGGAAGTACCGGCTTTGGCAGCGATCTTCACCTTGATGGCTTCGAGTGCTTTGCACAGTTCTTCAGCTTCCTTGAGGATCTTTTCTTCTTTGTGGGCTTTCTGCCGTTTGTCTTCGGCCAGCACCTTTTTGGCGGTTTCTGTTGCCTTGATGGCCATCCCTTGCGGAATGAGGTAATTCCTGGCATAACCGTCTTTCACGGTGATCAGGTCGTTCTTGTACCCCAGGTTGGGGATATCTTGTTTAAGAATGATTTCCATTGTACTTCCTCCTTATTTTAACAGGTCAGCAACGTAAGGCATGAGGGCGAGGTGGCGGGCGCGTTTCACGGCCTGGGCCACTTTCTTCTGGTACTTGGTTGAAGTACCGGTGATCCTTCGGGGGAGGATCTTGCCTTGTTCATTAACAAATTTCATAAGGAAGTCGGCATCCTTGTAATCGATGTATTTGATACCGCTTTTTTTAAAGCGGCAATACTTTTTCTTTTTCGTATCGACGGCTATCGGCGTCAGATACTTGATATCGCTATTGCTTTGTGCCATTGGTCTAAAATTTAACGGTTAACACTCATCAGGCCTCTGATTCTTCAGCAGTTTTTGCTTCGGCGGCCTTTTTCCTTTTCTTTTCGTTGTAGGCAATGGCGTGCTTATCGAGTTTCACGGTGAGGAAACGGAGAATACGCTCATCCCTTTTGTACATCAATTCAAAATCGGCAAGTTCTTTTCCATCCATTTTGTATTCGAAGAGATGATAGAACCCGGTTGATTTTTTCTGGATGGGATAAGCGAGTTTCCTCAAACCCCAGCTCTCATCGAACACGATCTCAGCCTTGATCGACTTGAGATGTTTCCGATATTTATCAACCGCTTCCTTCATCTGATCTTCAGACAAAACGGGAGTCATAATGAAAACGGTTTCGTACTGGTTCATGTTTCTGTTAATTAATTAATTGAAAAATTTACATTCCGCTTTTCGAAAACGGAGTGCAAAAGTATGCTTTTATTCTGAATTTTGAAAATTTTTGGAGTTTAATTCATCGTTTATAGATAATTCGGAATGGTTCCGGAAATCCCGAGAAACCAGAAATCTTCTATTTCATTGTTTTTCGTGGATCNNAAAAGGACGATCGAACTTAGAAGGAAGAACTATTTTAAGCAAAAGGCAAAAGCGATATAATTGGAATTTGAATCTAAATGATGTATATTTGATAAAGAGAAAAGTACACTTTAGCATTTAACTAAAAAGTGTCCGAATTTGTTAGAAGTCAAACAGTTTAGGAATAACCCCCACTTTCTATAACAAATTAATTTCTTTAAGATGATAAGCAGTATAAATTTCGAAAGAGTAAATATCAAAACAATAGCTTTCTGTTTATTTATGGGGTTGTGCATAAACCTTTTTGGTCAATGGAATTGGCAGCATCCAACACCTACAAATGAAAATCTAATGGGAGTTACATTTATAGATGGGAACACTGGTTGGATCGTTGGGAATAATGGATCAATTTTAAAAACCTCAAATGGTGGGGAGACATGGGATTTTCAATACATTAACACAAATTATGAATTTTATAACATTAACTTTTTAGACCAGCTTAATGGATGGGTTGTAGGGTATTCCCCATTTAAAGGAAGCGGGATTATCTTAGCTACTTTCGACGGGGGTAATTCGTGGGTAGAGCAAAATAGTAATACGGTCCTACCTTTATTCAGTATTCAATTTTTAAATACTGATAAGGGCTGGGCAGTAGGTGCAAAGATTGTTCATACCAATAATGGGGGAGATGTTTGGATTGTTCAGTATAGTTCTGCATCAAACATATTACATGATGTCTCATTTATAGATTATAATAACGGGTGGGCATGTGGTGATTATGGTAGAATTGTATCAACGAATGATGGTGGCTCTAATTGGCTTACTCAAGAAAGTGGAATTAATGAACGATTAAATTCTATTTGTTTTATTAATTATGATATTGGCTATGCTGCTGGTAACTCTGGTGTGGTTCTTAAAACAATAGATGGAGGAGTCTCTTGGGATCAACAGATTAGTAATACAACATTAGATTTAAATAGTGTTCATTTTGTAGATGAAAGCAATGGATGGGTTGTCGGACAGGATGGGATTGTTCTATCAACAACAGATGGTGGAATCAATTGGATTTTCCAAGAAAGTGGGTCTAATATTTCATTAAACAGTGTGCAGTTTATTAATTCGCTTACTGGCTATTGTGTTGGTGGTAGTGGAGTAATTTGTTCGACTAATTCAGGCGGGAATTCTTGGTTTTGTAATACAGATGGAATTATAAGTCAATTAAATGACATAGAATTTGTGACAATAAGTGAGGGCTGGTCAATTGGAGAAAACGGAACCATCTTTAGTACTTATAACGGCGGTTTAGAATGGATACTATATGATAGTCTTACCCCTAATGAACTAATTGATATTACATTTATTGATAGCGATAATGGATGGATTGCAGGGCGAGAAGGGTCTGTGTTTCATACGTATGATGGGGGAATATCCTGGGTAGATCAGTCTGGTCCTGAGGACTATTCTTTTTCTTCTATCACATTTATTAACAATACCACAGGATGGGTATTAGACTTTAATGGATATGTTTTTAAAACTGAAAATGGAGGCAGTGATTGGGAGGAACTAATCAAATTACAGTATAATGCTGTATTTCAAAAGGTTTATTTCATTAATGATTTAACTGGTTGGGTTATTGGATCTAAAGGATTAATCTTAAAAACAGAAAATGGAGGACAGACCTGGGAAGTAAAATATCAAAATCTTGACATTAATTTCTTAGACTTGTATTTCGATGACATATTAACTGGCTGGGTAGCTGGGACCTCAGGAACAATTCTAAAAACAAACGATGGCGGAGATAGTTGGGAAATTCTGGAAAGTGGTACTAATTATTCAATCAACGATTTATGTTTTATCACAGAAAGTAAGGGATGGGCATGTTGCAACTACGGCCTATTATTAAATACCGAAGATGGGGGTAATACGTGGATTCCAAGTCCTACTACCTGCTCAACAGACCTTCTTGGAATACATTTCATTGATGATAATTATGGATGGACTTGTGGAGATTTATCTACAATATTAAATACTTCAAATGGAGGAGGGGTCAGCATATCTAAAAATCCTGCCATAAATCAATCAGACAATATTATTATCTTTCCCAATCCATGTAAGGATCACGTCACCATTAAATTCAACATAAAGGAAACATGTAGGGTTAATATTATCCTATTATCAAGTGAAGGTAAGTTTATTAGCTCGCTGCAAAATGATGTCTTTCAAAAAGGAAGTTATAATATCAGACTGAACAATCTTAATGTTTCAGCCGGAGTATATTTTATTTCAATTTCATCCAATAGCGATATCAAAATAAAAAAGCTTATTATTAATAATTAATATCAACCTTGATATTTATGGAAAAATTGACTATCCTATTCGTTATCATAACAATTAGTTATGTCAGCTTTTCTCAAAATATTGAAGATGCATACCAAAATCATATTCAACCAGCGACAAACTTCTGGCCAATTGATCAAATACAAAATTGGAATGGTGAATATCAAATATTTCTAGATCAAAATTATTGGACTGCTAATCCGAGTTTAGGCAATATTTTTGAATCAGCGGCGGTTAGCTTTAGCATTGAGGTTGTTTCATTCCCGTTTATTCCAGATGACTTTGATCCTAGTGGAAATAATTATAGCAGCGACTTTTCAGATAGACACCTAAGCACAAAATTGGTAACAGATGGTTATCTGTTAACGTATATTGAAGTAGAAAACCAACCCTTAGAGGTTGATTATCACGGCTTAGGCTGGGAATATGGAGGGTTTAATATATTTCTAAAACTTGATAACTATAATACATGTGATGAACTTCCAAATTATGAATGTGCTGGTGATTATGGGCTCATTTCACAAGTTTATTCACCTGGAAATGGTCTTACATATGGATATGATCAGCAATGTCTCCTCCCACATACGGTATTAAAACACACTTTGTATTTTCATTGCGGAAATACAACAGAATTTCCTGTTATTGACTCTATTTCATGGATATATGACAATACGCGAGGCATGATGAGGGGGTATCCATTCGATAAAACATCAAAAGAAGAACCAACACTTAATGCAATGGCATATGATGTTTCCTTTAGACCATCATTTCCCAATTTTGATTTTTATATTTATAATAGACAACCTCCTGACTCACCGATCACATCTAACAGTTATTGGTATAACAGTGGGTTATCTTACTCTACAGGTTCAGTTAATTATTTTCCCCCAGAAGAGGTGTTTCCATATTATGACAAATGTTCGTTATATCCTATATATTACAATTCCAACTCTATAACTCCCTATGTATTTAGGTCAATTCATCCAATACCGGGTTTTTCTGCTACTTATGAATCAGAACATGTTCACCCGCCTTCATATATGTTGCTTAATGCTCCATTATTAAACCATTTGGCACAACACTATGCTGGCTATAATTCAAGTGGTCTTATACTAGATGATACAATTAATCATAAATATTATATTAACGAATCGTTTAACCTGAAAATAATAAATCCTTCAGAAAAAAAATCTATAATCCCTCGAAAGTGTATATTTACTGCGATTTAACATTTCCATGTTATTATAAATTTCTAACTCTTCATGGCAAATACCCAGACAAGGACCATGAAGTTTTACATGGCGATTATTCCAAGGAATATTGGGATACTATTGATGATTTTGAATTTGAATATGACAGGGACTATCCGGTACCGGTAAATTGTACAACAAATTCTTCATGTACATCAGAATATATCTTAGGTGGAGGAATAACATTGACCTTACAACCTCCAATTATTATTATGGATGCTCATTTCAGAGGAACCAGCACAACAAATAAAACAACGATCCATTACAATCCCAATAGAACATACGGTAATTGGACTTATGATACAGCATCAATTGAATTGGACTCTAATATAGCAACACTCCCGGTTTGTACAAATGTTGATCCTAATATTGACTCCGTAGGAAATAAATCTGCATTTAATGGTAATTCAATTGTACTTGAGCCTGGTAATCATCTAAAAGTATTGAATGGGTTAACTCAACATCCATATATTCAAGTAAATCTAAAGAGAATTCAAAATGCGAGAATTCGAGTATTTGATTCGATGGGGATTTTAAAGCAAACTGAAATAATTGTCTCTAATAATCAATTGTTAGATTGTTCATTGTTGCAGCCTGGTGTATATCATGCTGTATTAATAAATAACGGTGAAGTAATTGATAAAACTAGTTTTGGTAAAAAGTAAGTTGGTTTGCATGATAAACCCCCTCTGGGGCACGTCTTTGACACTAGCAAAAACCGGGTGTAACTTCGTTATCTTGTAAGCAGTTTGTCGGCGATAAACCATGCTGCTTTTCCATCCCCGTAAACGGGAGGGAAATTGTTCGGTGGATTTTTAATGAAATGATCGTAAGCCGCTAAAATCCTGTCTTCATCGGCATCGGCGATGATGGCCGAGCCGTTCTCCACGATCTCCACCCATTCGGTTTCGGGGCGGAGGATGATGCAGGGCTTGTGGTAGAAATAGGATTCTTTCTGAACCCCTCCCGAATCGGTCATGATCATCCCGGCCTTTTGTTCGAGCAGGCACATATCGAGGAAGGATACGGGTTCGGTTATGTTTATCCCGGGCGAATCCGTCAGGCTTTCCAGCACCTCCAGGGGCAATTGCCGGGCCAGCATCTTCCGGGTGC
>NPID01001878.1_pt1 | contig 30403 bp, 16 predicted proteins | sample 8637491 | NCBI WGS metagenome assembly NPID01 (sample SAMN07420843, study PRJNA396082) | bioreactor metagenome | isolation source: sample BA6 brine-fed electro-methanogenic bioreactor BA | place: Japan: Kochi | collected 2016-06-14 | reverse complement strand
CGTGGCTTTAGTCCGATAACGGCCGATTTTATGTTAAGGGATTTGCGGAGAAAAATTCTACGAAGTATTAAACCTAAAATCAGTTATCGCGGCTTTAGTCCGATAACGGATGAAATAAATTCCAAATTCCAGGGACCAAAATCCAGTGAAATTCCAAATTCCAAAGAACAAAATCCAGTGAAATTCCAAATTCCAAAGAACAAAATCCAGTGAAAATCCAAATTCCAGGAACCAAAGTCCATTGAAAGTCCAAATTCCAGGAACCAAAATCCAGTGAAATTCCAAATTCCAAAGAACAAAATCCAGTGAAAATCCAAATTCCAGGAACCAAATTCCAGTGAAAATCCAGATTTTATGGACCAATGTCCAGTAAAATTCCAAAATCCAAGAACCAAAATCCGTTGAAATTCCAAATTCCAAAAATCGAAATCTGATGACGGGACTAATATCAGAGCACGGACAAATCAGATATCATCTATCAAATATCAGATATCAGATATCAGATATCAGATATCTCATCCATAATCAACTAAAGTTCATAATCGAACGGGTGTTCAGGGTTTATGAGCTCACGGAACTTCCGCACAACATTTTTATAATCCTCCCAGGTATCTTTTTTTAATGCCGGGTTGCGCAGCAAGGCTGAAGGATGGTACACCGGCATGAACCAGCGGCCGTCTTTCCCGATCCATTGTCCGCGCACTTTGGTAATTCGCATCTCGTCGCCAATCATGTAGCGTAAGGCGACTGCCCCCATCAGGATAATGATGGCAGGATCGACGATTTCGATCTGTTTACGCAGATATGGCATGCAGGCCGCAGCTTCTTCGGGTGAAGGATTGCGATTGCCCGGAGGACGGCATTTTACGATATTTCCCATATAAACATGCTCCCTTCGGGTAAAATTACAGGCGGCCAGGATCTTATCAAGCAATTGCCCGGATTTGCCCACAAAGGGCCTGCCCTGCTCATTTTCATCATATCCCGGCCCCTCCCCGATCATAAAAATGGGTGCATCGGCCGGGCCTTCACCAAATACCAGTTTATTCCTGCTCTTTACCAAAGGGCAACGCGTACATTGCAATGCTTCATCCTGTAATGCTACTAATTCATGCATCTGTATAACATATTAATACTGCTAAGATACAACTTAGAATTTTGAACGACAAGAACTTCTTCCGATCAATATGGTTCACACACAAAGAGCCTTCTTGGCTTCATTTTTAAATAATTATTATGTTTTCCCCGAATTATTGAGTATTTTTAGTTCATCGAACAAGGATGCATTAAGTATTCATTAAAAACCCTGATATGAAAAAAGCACTACTCTCTATCTTATTTATTGCCTTCATTTTTAGTTGCATTGTCGTTCAGGCTCAGCAACATAGAGAAGGATTTGTCGCTGTTAAGAAAAAACTGGTACACCCCGGCTACATGCAGGATTACTCCAATACGTCGATCGGCCAGAAGTACTACGACAATACTGTTATTGGTACGACATGGTACGATGCACAGGCCATCAATTACGGTAATATTATGCAACGTGTCTGGGCATATGACGACGGAAGCATTGGTGCTGCATGGACCTGTGCTGGAGAAAACCTCATTCCCGATAGAGGAATCGGGTACAATTATTATAATGGTACCGAATGGGGAACCCCTGACCTGCATATTGGTGTCGGAGATGATGTCAGGCTCGGAACTACCTGCTACGCGCCATATGGTGAGAACGGCGAGATCGCATGTTCTTACCAGTATATTGCAGGTGAAAGCCCGATACGCTTTTTCGCCAGAGAAATAAAAGGCGAAGGTGATTGGGTAGAACTTGGAAGCGCTGTTGCCGAAGCGGGTGTTTCACTTGTCTGGCAGGCCATGACCACCAGTGGTGAAAACAATGAATATATTCACCTCCTTGCCTACACATATGACCAGGAAGTACAGGGGCAGGAAAATGCCTTGCTCTATTTTCGATCAAATGATGGTGGTGAAACCTGGGATCCGGATGGTATTATCATTGACGGGCTTGGTATTTCAGACGTGCTTTCGATTAACGCTCTTTCCTATAACTGGTCGAATTCTGTGGGCAATACTATTGCCTTCACCTATGGCTTTGATCAATGGGGTGGCTGGGTATTCAAATCCGATGATAATGGCGATAGCTGGGAGCAGATCACCGTAATGGAGTCCCCTTTTGATCCCTTCGACCCTCCTACCGATACGGATGTTTTCGGATTGGGTATCGGGTCATCCTCCGTGGCTCTTGATTCCGAAGGCAAAGCCCATGTGGTGTTTCCAAGAATGCTGCAACTCTGGGAAGATGGTGAATGGGGATATTATCCCTTGAATACTGATGGTCTTGTCTATTGGAATGAGGATATGAATCCGCTTGATACAACAATTATCAGCTCAACCGGCCTTGAAAATCTTGAAGCGGATGGCTATTTGTGCGGCTATATATTTGGCTATGACCCCTCTGTTGGGGTTGAGATTCCCGAAGGGCAACCCAATTATGCCAATGCTCTTTGCGGCTACCCGGTAATATCGATCGATGAAAGCGACAATATTTTCATTTCCTGGAGCGCACCAACTCCCGGATACATCAGCGGTGAAGGATATCTGTACAGACATATTATTGCAAACAGTTCATTTGACGGAGGCATGACATGGAACGGCATGATTGACCTGAATGATGACATACAGTTTATTTTTTCGGAATGTGCCTTCCCAGCCATGGCACCGGTCGTTGACAATTCTATTTACTTCCTGTTTCAGGAAGATAGTTACCCCGGGACCTATGAATGGCCGGGAGAACAGCCGGAGGCCGTTGAAAACAGGATGTTCATGATGACGGTGCCAAAAAGTGTGTTTGTCGGGATTGAGGAAAATGAAGGGGCTCTTGATTTTGAAGTCTCAGAACTCTATCCTAACCCTGCCAGTACCAGCTTGAATTTTGTTGTACGGCTACAGGAAAATTCAAAAGTGCATCTAGCGCTTTTAAATATGATGGGACAAAGCGTGATTCACCTTGACAAGGGAAACATGAATGCTGGGGATCATAAACTACTGCTAGATATTTCAGAACTGTCGCCCGGTATATACACCTGCCAGGTGAATGTTAACGGACAGTCGCTGAGCAAGAAAGTCATTGTTCAATAACAATGCCTATTAACCCAAAACCATGGAAGGCTGCCTTAACGGCGGCCTTTCTCTTTTTATCAAAAGGGTATTCTTAAACCAATAAATGGATTTATTTTTCGCAAAGGTCCAGCATCCAGTCGTGATCAAAGTTTAATTTACTGTCGATCTCGGGATCCAGCCGGTACCCCCAGCCGATCTCATCACCCGCCGGGTGATCCCAGTACTTATCCTCAAAGTAAAACTTGTATTTCCCATCTTCATGGATAATCCTGCAATTGTATTCGCCTTCGGCTGAAATGGTATCCAGAATATTCAGTTGCTGCTGGTTTTCATCAGGGCCTTTACCATCAACGTAACAACAAGCTCCAACAATAAGCAGGCTGTCGTGTGTGCACCGATAGGCCAATAAGGCAGAAGAATTTTCAATATGATGCCCGTTCGAGATGCCACTGATATTGTTCCAGTTATAGGAATTATCACATCGATAATACCAGGTTGAATTGGTCCGGAAAGAAAAACTAATCTCTTTAAGCGATTCACGGGGCAGTGTTGTGATCTCCAGTCTTGCCGTACCGGGTTCAACCACATACCGCTTCCATTTATTGAAAACTTCCAGCACCAGGCTTAAGCCGATGATTGATACAGAAGTGAGCAATGCTATAAGGATTCGTTTTCTCATCAAGCTAAAAATTGGCTGGGCTCCATACCCTGTTTTCCCGTGTCATAAAAATACACACAAAAGAAAGCCTACACAACCCTATATACTTGAATTAGAGCAAAATAAGCATATTCACTTATCACCCCTTCACATATTACGTATACTTTGATACGAAAAAATTACGAATTGGTTTTGTATGCTAAGGATAACTGCCTTCGGGATCAGTGTTTGATGAGCCGGGTCATATACCTTTTATTCTGCCCATCGGTCATGAGCAAAACGTAAATCCCTCCGGGCAGATCACTGATGTCTATCGACAAGGGGTCTGAAATGCTTTTTAGCTTTAAACCAGAGAGAGAAAAAATTTCAGCTTCCGAAAAGCTCTGCCCCGGCGCAAGGCGTATATTCACTACATCCGTAGCCGGATTGGGATAGATCTGTCCGTCGAGGCTGAGGATCTCCTTTTCGGAAATGTTACTGGATCCTGCATTCAATTTGTCGGATTCTGCAGCCTGCAAAACAGCATTATTGCTTTCATCCTGGACAAGTGCAAATAGCACCAGTTCATCTTCATCCCAGTCGTTCAGAATAGTGTAGGATTCAGTAAGGATAAGAGAATCTCCAACTTCCGGGATCGTGATATTCTCATCGATGAGCAGCTTCCTGAACACGTCATGGTGCAGGCTTTCCCCGTTTGGGGCAGCATAATCGATTTCCTTTTCAGTGATCATTACGAAAAGCAGCGGGTTTTGCACCATGCTTTCGCTCACCTTTTTTATGACTATCTGTACCTGCACCTCATCATTGTCGGTTTGTTCATGCGACACCCTCAGGTCAAAATCAGATGTTTGTCCGAGAGCGTCATCCAGCTGGTTCGCAGTGAGCAATGGGCTCTGAACTCCAATGACTTCCCCATTCAATACCACCCTGGGTGTACCGCCATAAATACCATAAAAGTTGGTGCGTGCATCGTTTTCAACCGGGTTATGCTGGCTGAAGAGGCAGGAAGAATAGGGAGAACTGGGATGGAATGCGATGTGCAACACCTGGGGATAATCATTCAGCAAATCAAAAAGCGCAGGGTTTTTGGAAGCACATATCCCGCAACGGGTANNCCATTTTTTCGACCTGAGCAATGCTGCCAAGGCCGGTGATCAATATAATAAACAGGGTAAATAGAGATTTCATTTCATTAAAAGTTTAGGTTGAACTATGTTTAATAAACTGCCTGGCGGCATCCATTGTTCAATCCTTTACTAAGAATGAAAAGTACGGTAAAACTTCCGGGCTTATTTATGCGTCCGGATGCGTTGCTGAAATATTTTCCAGTGATCCTCACTCATGGACCCATATTCGAAGAGCGAAACACCTGAAGCTCCGGCATCAATGGCAATACGGATAGCTTTATCCAGCTCTTCCGGGCTGAGTGCCGGCACATAAAGCCCCGTGTAAAGGGGGATACGGTCATTCAGGGCGTGAACACCTTCCCAGGTCACCTCCCCTATCCATTTCAGGTCTTCATTATAAAAGTTATGGTAGATCATCGGAAATACTTCGCTGAGCAAGGTCCACTGGTCCCAATCCTGGCGGACCAGTTTACGCGCGATTCCCGGGCCGGGAAATACCGCTGCCGACAGCTTCTTTTCACGGTATGAAATTGTTTCAGAAAGGTTCATCACCACTTCGGTGACCATATCATACCTGTACTGCCTCCATAGGCTATCGTTATCGGGATGTTTCAATTCCAGAGGGTCATAGCCATGCTCTTCTTTAAATCTGGTACGACATACATCGCAATAGCAAAAATCGTATTCCGGCATTTCATGATCCTGTACCAGGCCGTATTTCTCCCAAAGGGCCCGGGGAAGTATTACGTCTGGATAACGGATATAATCCATATGAAATCCCGCCAGGCCTTCAATGGCAAGTGTTTCGTAGACTATGCTATCAAGGTAATCGCGCACTTCTGTCCTGGATGGGCATAACCATTTATAATAGCCAACATAGGGTTGCTTTTCAAGACAGGAATAGCCTTCTCTGCTCACACTGTACCATTCCGGGTGACTCTCGATCACCTCTTTGTTGTTGCAATTCAGCATCCACCGCCAGGCCTGGATCTCCACGCCTTCTTCATTTGCCAGGGGGATGACTTTTTTAAGCAATTCCGGACGGCCTCCCAGCAATACCCCGTCAATGCCGTAAGAGGCCAAATCTGAAAACCGCTTTTTCCACTCAGCCTCGGATAATTGATCGTTTCCATGCATCCATACCCAGGTCCGGATATGTTTTTTGTTCCATATGCGGCCTTTGTGATTGATATACCATGTGCTCCGTGATTCCGGGGCGTAAAGCGAGATTGTGTATTGCTGTTCGGAAACAGAAACCTCAAAGGAATCCGGGATGAGTGTATGGGGGTACAAAATTGCCGGGTCGTTCGTATAATGCCGGTATTCGCTGAAATATTTCTTTTGCTTATAATAGAGCTCTCTCAGTTCACTCCGGTAGTGTTCCTCATTCGGGACCCCGGGTTGAGCAGCATCCTCCCCTGGCCTTTTTTCAGAGAAAAATACATAGCCCCATTTTTCTGGCATATGCATATTCACTTTCCCCTGGGGCGACCACACCCAGTTGTGTTCGGGATTGGCTTTTCCGTTTTCCGGGTCGGTGGTCTTGCGGTAGCTTCCCCTGATGGTGTCCAGGTCCCACTGTACCCTGGAAAAATTGATCCTGTAGTGTTCTCCGGGATAGGGTTTCCGTTTGCCGGGAGTCAATTCCTCCAGTGATTTCCACGGAATGGCCATCTCGAGGGTCCAGCCCTCGTCGGTATCGGAAGGATCGTTGAGACTGCCATGTAGTTGAACAGCCGTTTTCATTCCATGAATATCATAGGAAGTCAGCGGAGTGGTTCCATCCCGGTAGGGCCTGGTAAGGAACAGATCCCATTCCGTTCCCATGGCATTGATCTCTATCTCGGCATAATTATGCGTATCCCCGTCAGGGTCAATAAAAACTTCGAAATCATTATCGTAAAAGATCACCTTATCTCTCTCAGCAATGGTGGCCCAGAGATGAGGCTCTTCCATTTCAGCAGCAATGTAAAGGTAATTGCTGTCCCACATCATCATAGCATGTGTTCTCAGCCAGGGTTTCAGATCATTGTTGCCGCTTATGTCAATGAATTCATCAGTGCGGGGTGTCTGTTCCCACTCTGCCAGTTCACCATCGATGTTGATCTCCTGAGCGGGATGCATACAGAGGTAGGTTTTCGGCTGGCCGAACAGCATGGCCGGGAACAGGATGATCAGGAAAACAGCCGCGACTTTGAAATTCATACTGCAAAGTAAAAAAAAGAGGCCTTGATATCAAAGCCTCTTTTCATGTTCACATCGTGTGTTTATTTATTCAGCATCACTTTTCGGGTGATGGTATGGTTTTCACTGCTGATAATGCAGAAGTATATCCCGGAGGGAAGTTCACTGCCTGCTTCCCAAAGCAGTTTGTGTTCACCGGCAAGCATGTTTTCATTGGCCAGAACATCCACTTCGCGCCCGGTCATGTCGTGAATACTTACACGCACATTTTCATTTTCAGCGAGGCTGAAACAGATATTGGTTTTACCGGAGAATGGATTTGGATAAATATTCTGAATTGCCAGGCCGTTTTCAGCCAGTTCTTCATTGATGCCCACCGGGATGAGTGCATTCAGCATGACTTTGCCTCCCTGAAGTATCTCCTTGGTGTCGTTATCCTGGAGGAAGAATACAAGTTCGCATTCATCCACATCCCATCCTTCATTCAACTGGAAAGTTTCGTCGATCTCGATGTAATCATTGTTGACAACATCCACTGTCGTTCCGTTCTCATCAGGAAGCATGAGGCGGGTAACGAAGTTCAGGTGATCCTGGTTACCCCAGATTTCGGGGATATGGGATTCCGTGAGGCCGATGTGGAAGACCACGTTCTCGTTCATGGCCGGTCCGAGTTTGTTAATAACCCCTTTGACCGTATAGTCGTTGCCACCGGTGTTCTCACCAAAAATCTCGCAGGAAAAGGCGGACATGATATCATTACGGCCGTTTACAATGGGAAGGTAGTTGGGATACATACTGGCTGTGGCACTGCCTCCTACAAACTGCTCAACACCATCGAATGTGGCGGTTGGATAGCCTGTAACTCCATAATAGTTATTCCGTGCATCGGAATACTGGTTGGCATAATCATCCCCGTTGTGATGTTCCATGATGGCTACATTATGATTGTTGGCGATCAGGTCGTCGGCACCCATGGCTGCTCCCGGGCAATATCCGCACCAGGTTCCGGTACCGATCTCGACCACCACCATTTCGCGGGCAGAAGTATAAGTGTAAATATACTTGCTCTTCATGTCATTTGCAGGATCCTCATCGCCACTCAGCATTGTGGCAACGCTGACCTCATAAACAAAGTTCTCGTAAGGCAGGGTGTAGGTATTAAACGCGAGGGTGGTTTCCTGTCCGGCCCCCAGGGTAATGTTCTTGGTATCGGTAAAGAGCACGCCATCGGTGGTTCCGTCAGTGATCTCCAGAACCACATCAAAGCTTTCCTCGTTCAGGCCGACATTCTTGATCAGGGCATTGGCAATATAATCATCACCCATGGCAAAATAAGTATCGCCGAGGATGCTTTTGGTAGCCACGTCATGATCGTTGGGAATGAACAGCTTTGCATTGTCGAAATACCAGTAATTGATGTTATAGGAATCGCCGCTGAAGAAAAAGCAGATCTGGAAGTCGGCCTGACCAACATCATTATTAGTGATGCTTATTTCCACTTCCTCGGCCGGAATGCTTCCCGAAGGGTTCGCTTTTTCCCAAACCGTATTCCATTCTCCGCCGCCTGAGCGGGTAGCAATGCCAACAGTGTAATTGCCGCCATAATGGTCGATCATGTGTAAAAAGCTGAAGGAAACCATGGAGTAGCCGGTCAGGTCGATCTCAGGAGAATAAAGATGTGATTCCCCGACAAAGGAAGGATCCCAGGTAAAACGTCCTTCAGGAGCTGTTCCACCGGCATTGGCAGAAGCATTGGCATCCCAGTTTGAAACATGGTCATCGATGGTCCAGTTTACCGGGGGCATCAGCTCAAAGCTCTCTTCAAAGAAAACCTGAGCCTTTGAAGTAAATGCCACTGCAGCAAGCAGAAGCATAAAAATGTAAAGTCTTTTCATAGTCTGTTCTTTTAGGTATAGATGAATTGATAGGATTAGTTTTACAAAGCTAAATATTTTGGTATTTAGATACTTTATAAATTGACATTGGCAAAGGCTGTATGATTTGCAGGGAATCCGTATTTTTGGGTCTGCCAACGATCAAACCAACGGAATGAAAGCTTATCTCCTGAAATACCGCGACCTTGTTTTCCTGGTTTTCCTACTGGCATTCTATGTCTATATTGACTACTTCAACATATTGTTTTTCAGTCCGCAGGGAACACATTTCATTCGGCAGACCGATGGCTTATCCTTTGTGGTAAATTATGTGCGCAACGGTTTTGACTTTTTTGAACCCATGGTTTTCAACCTTCAGAGTGAAGGTGGAAAGGCTGCCGCAGAATTTCCTTTACTTTACTATTTCACCGCTGTTTTATATTCCCTTTTTGGCGAACAGGAGTGGATGCTCCGCGGGATGAGTTTGCTGGTCATTTCATGTGGTGCCCTGGCCCTGTTCAGGTTGTTGTTTCGAATCATGAACGACCTGATTTTTGCTCTCCTGTTCAGTTTTCTGTTCATCTCCTCCGGGGTGTTTTTATATTACGGCAACAATTTCCTGCCTGATGCTGCTGCCCTGGGTTTTACCCTGGTGGGGTGGAATTATTTCTATAAATATTTGATGGAGAGGGATAAACGATCTTCCCGCCTGCCGGCTTTCATCTTTTTCAGCCTGGGCAGCCTGCTAAAGGTAACCTATTTCATGAATCCGCTGGCAGCCATTCTTTCCCTTGTCGTTTACGATCTATCGACCGGAAGAAAACCGGTCCGGGTGTTTACAAAAGAACGCTACTTGCTATTGCTTTTTCTTGCCAGCTTCGTGCTTGTCCTTTCGTGGAATATATTTTCAATCTATTATAACCAGGCCCATCACGATCATTATTTCCTGACGGAAGCCCGCCCGATATGGAGCCTTGGCAATGAGGAGATCCGGCAGGTTTGGGGCTATATGCGCGGGTACTGGGCCAATGCCTACTACTACCCTACAAGCTTTCATTTCCTGGGTGTTTTATTCCTGGCGGGATGGCTGTTCATTGGTAAAGCCCGGCGGGCCCTGGCGGTAACATCGCTTATTCTCGGGCTCGGCAGCCTGGTGTATTTCATGTTATTTTACAGCCAGTTCCGCGACCATGATTATTATTTCCTGGCGTTTATCCCTGCCATTATCTTCATCAGCATACATTCTTTTATTGCAGTGAGAACCCGATTTCCAAAATGGATCAACAACGGGATATTCCGATTGGCATTGCTCGTTATTTGCGTGCTCAGCCTGAATTACGGGGCTAAAAAGCTTGATGAACGATATCTGAACAGCAGGGATGTGATCTCCGAGATTGGGTTTGTGCTGCGCGACAGCAAAGCATGGATCGATGGACTGGGTATTCCCGATGATGCGAAATTCATTGTGTACACCGATCTGTCTCCAAACGGAGGCCTGTATTTTATCCAGCGGCCGGGTTGGAACATCCGGAATAATTCGGCCCGGGAAGTGAACAAGATCGACCGCTATATCGCCGCGGGGGCGGAATACCTTCTTGATACCGGCATTTCTGCCCTGGAAGAAGATGAAAGACTGGAATATCTTGCAGAGAAGGGTCAGGTGAAGATATATAGAATAAAAAGGGCCATGCAGTAAAATAGCACTGCACAGCCCGGATCAAGTTCTTCCATTTGGTATGGAAGAAACCCCTAATTCAGCAAAATTTTCATATCATCATCTACTTCTCCAATTCCGGTAATACCGAAGTTCTCCACCAGGACTTTTGCCACGTTTGGTGAGAGGAAGGCCGGCAGTGTGGGCCCGAGATGGATATTTTTAACCCCTAGAGACAGCAGTGCCAGCAGTACAATAACAGCCTTCTGTTCATACCAGGCAATGTTGTATGCAATAGGGAGTTCGTTGATGTCGTTGAGTTCAAACACCTCTTTAAGTTTCAGGGCGATCACTGCCAATGAGTAACTGTCGTTGCATTGCCCGGCATCCAGGATACGGGGAATGCCATTGATGTCGCCCAGGGGCAGCTTATTATACCTGTATTTGGCACATCCTGCGGTGAGGATAACCGTATCGCCGGGAAGTTTTTCTGCAAACTCCGTATAGTAATTCCGGTCTTTCATACGCCCGTCGCAGCCTGCCATGACGAAAAACTTGCGGATGGCGCCGCTTTTTACGGCCTCCACTACCTGGTCGGCAAGTTCGATCACCTGGTTATGGGCAAATCCGCCAACGATCTCTCCTTTCTCGATCTCCACGGGAGGTTCACAGCTTTTGGCCAGTTCAATGATCTCCGAAAAATCCTTGCGCCCGTTTTCTTCCCTGTCGGGGATATGTTTTGACCCGGGATAACCGGCGGCGCCGGTCGTGAATACGCGTTCTGCATAGGTTGCCCTCTTTGGCGGGGGCACAATACAGTTCGTGGTAAACAATACGGGACCGTTGAAACTCTCAAACTCTTCGCGCTGTTTCCACCAGGCATTTCCGTAGTTTCCAATAAAGTGATTGTATTTTTTGAATGCCGGGTAATAATTTGCCGGAAGCATTTCACTATGGGTATAAACATCCACTCCGGTGCCTTCTGTCTGCATCAGCAGATCTTCCATATCCCTGAGGTCGTGACCGCTGATCAGGATGCCCGGGCGTGTTCCCACGCCAATGTTGACTTTTGTGATCTCCGGGTTCCCGTATTTTTCTTTATTTTCCTTATCGAGCAGAGCCATAGCATCCACGCCATGTTTCCCGGTTTCCATTACCAGGGCGATCAGTTCATCAACACTCAGGCTGTCGTCCGTGGTGGCTTCCAGCGCTTTTTGTACAAAGGCATGAATGTTCTTGTCGTCGTATCCTAGCGCCAGGGCATGATCGGTATAAGCGGCAAGACCTTTCAGTCCATAGGTGGTTAACTCCCTGAGGCTTCTGACATCTTCATTTTCAGTGGAAAGAACCCCAACTTCACGGCTCTTCGCCCGAAATTCATCCATATCGTCGGAATACCAGTTTACGGATTCATGGATCGCTTCCGGCAATTCAATTCCTTTCTTTTGCAGTGCGGCTTTCAGTTCATCACGAAGCTTGAGGCCTTCCCTGATGGTGACCGCAAAGCGTTGATCATCGAAATTGGCATTGGTGATGGTCATGAACAAGGCATTCAGGATGAATTCATTGGCTTTTTCGCTTTCCATACCGGCCTCACGGCATTTATTGTTGCAAATAGCGAGGCCTTTAACGACAAAAACCAGGAGATCCTGGAGGTTGGCCAGATTTTCTTTTTTTCCGCAGATCCCTGCGATGGTACAGCCTGTTCCATGGGCTGTTTCCTGACATTGATAACAAAACATACTATATATTTTTTAGGGGTTTCAAACAATGCAAATTTGCATTTGTTTAGTAGTATAAAATGTAACTGCGATTACAATTCATGAATTTTATTACCAAAATATTGAAATATGTTTGATCTGCTGGCCAAAACACGTGTATTCAATGGATTAGCTGCCAGGGAAGTTGAAAAAGCCATGGAAGGCATCCATTTTCAGTTGCGTTCATATCATAATGATGATATCATCGCTTATGCCGGTGAAGCATACGACCACCTATTGCTTCTGATCGAGGGATCGGTCAGGGGGGAGATCAGCAAGTTCGACGGGCAGCAGGTGGTGGTCAGTGAGATCCATGCACCGGGATCTTTTGCAGAAGCCTTTCTGTACGCCAGCAAGAATAAGCTGAAGATCAATGTGAAAGCTACCAGCGAGGTGCGTTTGCTATCAATTGGCAAGGAGTATCTCAACCGCTTAATGCACAAGGATATCCGTATCCTGGAAAATTATCTGAACATCATTTCCAATCGTTTTGTGATCGTTACCGAAAAACTCAATTTCATGATGATCAAAACGGTGAAAGGCAGACTGGCTTATTATATGCTGAACCGGCAGGAAGTCCTGAACGGGGCTGAACAGTTCCCCCTGGGCCGGACCCACCAGGAGTTGGCAGTATTCCTTGGTATTACCCGCCCTGCCCTGACGCGCAATTTGCTTGAAATGAAGGAAGAGGGCATCATTGATATTGACCGGAAACGGGTGACTATCCGAAACAGGGACATGCTTAATCGTTTGGTTCAATAAGCTTACTTTCATAGGTCCGGAGCAAGACTTAAACTATAAATTGTAAAGTAAAAACCCTAAAATACTCAGCACTTCACGCGCTTCACTTCCGGATATTTCCTCAGGTAACCTTTAATGATCACCTGCACGTCTTTATTGTCGGCATAAGGACGGATGCAGTTATTCAGGACTTCAATCATATCTGCACTGTCTTTCTCTGCATAGCCAAAGCCCTGGTAGCTCCCGTTACATACTTTCACCACAGCCACTTCGTTTTCGTTGCGGCCTTTATCGAGAAGAAAAAAGTTGTTTTCCTCGTAAACATATTTTTCGATTGCAGCATCCACGCGGGCATTATATTCAGAGGCAGGTTCCCTGCCAATGCATGCTCCCCGGCATCGGCTGATCTGATGGTAAAAGCAAGCACCGCCTGAAGGATAAAGGCTGCAGAGTTTCTGGCAGAGCTCATACTCATCGACCAGGTATTGCAGGTGGGCCCGGGCTTCTTTCTGCGTAGTATAGGAGGTGAGCAGTGTTTCTGTTCCGTTAATGCGTTTGGTTTGCAGCCATTTATAGCCATGCACATCGGTCATGGTAAAGAGTCCGTACTGGAAGCTTGTCCGTCGCTGGGAGCGGTTAAAAATGGGCTTCCTGCGTTTGATCTCATCCGATTCGAGGAGCAGGGCCAGGAGTTCGCTGCCGGTGAGTTCCCAGCGGATATCCTCAACACGATCGCGCATTTCCATGGCTCTTTTAGTGTTGTTGTTGCTCAGATGTGAAAGGATACGGCTGCGGATATTCAGGCTTTTACCAATATAGATGATCTCTCCTTCCTTATCGACAAAATAATACACTCCTGTTTCTTCCGGCAAATCATCAACGATCTTCCTGCTGAGGTTTGAATTGAGTCCTTTCAGGGAGAGCTTGAGGATGTCGTCTTCCAGTGAGCGCAGATGCTCAAAGAGTTTCACGGTGGCCAGGGCATCGCCGGCAGCCCGGTGCCTGGCCTCATTGCTAATGGAAAGTTCTTTGCACAGGGATCCCAGCCCGTATGATTTCCTGCCCGGAAGCAGCTTCCGGCTCAGTTGCTTGGTGCAGAGCGTTTTTCGTTTATAATCGTAAAACAGGCGTCTGAATTCCGCCCGCAGGAATCGGTAGTCGAAAGAAACGTTATGCCCTACGATGATGCGGCCTTCTGTCATTTCCACGATGCTTTTGGCCACTTCACAGAAGCGGGGCTTGTCGGCCACCATGCGGTTGCTGATACCGGTGAGGCCGGTGATCTGGTGGGGGATGCGTTTTTCAGGGTTGAGCAGGGTCTGGAATTCCCCGGTAATGCTGTACCCGTCGTGCAGGTACACGGCAATTTCGGTGATCCTCTCCCCTGCCGGGTTCAAACCGGTAGTTTCCACATCGATGATTGCAAACATCTGCCCGGCTTAGAATTTCAGTTTGGTTTGTATGGCCAGCACCTGCTTTTTGAGCGATTGCACTTCTTCCATGAGTTTTTCCTTTGGCAGGTTGGGTTCGGGCATTTCCGAACTGATGTAGTGCACGAACTTCCACACCTCTTTAACCTGGGAAGCGTCGATATCATAAGGATCGAAGAGGGGATTGAGGGAGATCAGCCTGAGTTTCCCGTCCTGCTTGATGCGGTTTTCCACCACCTTGAATACGATCCCATCGTCGAGCGTAAGCACGATGTAGGGGTAGTTGCTGCGTATCGACAGCCAGTTTTCGATGTATTCGCCGGTGACCCAGGATTTGTCGGGGATGGGCAGCATGGAATCCCCGCTCACCTGGAAGGTCCGGTATTTCTTACTTCTCGACAGGAAGGGCAACTGGAAGGTGGGCAGTACCTTGATAAAGTCGGGGTCGGCAAAGCCGCTGGTATAGCCTGCCGAGGCTTTCTCGTTCACCAGTTCAATGTTGTCGTTGTTCTCAGGATCGACCGTGGTGGCCAGCACCCTGAGCTTGCTTCCTTTGAGATAAACATCGAAACCACGTTCTACCTGCGAAAGCTGGCTTTCGGAGAGCTCCGACAGGTCGATGCGTATGAGGGTGTCAATAGCAATGTTAAAATAGGATGAAAAGGCCATGAGGGCCTCTATGCCCGGCTGCGCCACCTGGTTTTCGTAACCGCTGAGGGTGGAGCGCTTCATCTCCAGGGCATGGGCTACGTCGTCCTGGGTGCGTCCCCGGCGCTTGCGCAGGAGTTTAATATTTGAACTAAAATGCATGGTTGAATTGGTTGAACTGGTTGAACTTGNNTTTTGGGTGCGGGGTGCGGGGGACGAGGGACGAGGAAATCCTAAATTCCCCGAACCCCGTCCCGCGAACCAGCATCATATATAAGTAAAATTTCGTAACAAAAAATGTTTAAAAATTTGCATGTCGCATCAATTAATGATTATATTACAATCAAAAAATTGATTAATTTCTAATCAAAGATAATACAATTAAAATAATAAACGCAAGTTTTTTTTTAATTTTTTTTATGATCACAGACAAAAGACAGATCGTGCACCTCGACCTCGACACTTTTTTTGTGTCGGTGGAAAGACTGGTAAACAGCAGTTTAGAAGGAAAGCCCGTGATCATCGGGGGCACATCCGACCGGGGGGTGGTGTCGAGTTGCAGCTACGAGGCCAGGCAGTTCGGGGTGCATTCGGCTATGCCCATGAAAATGGCGAGGAATCTGTGCCGGGATGCGATCATCATCCGGGGCGATATGGATATGTACTCCCGCTATTCGGGTATGGTTACGGATATCATTGCCGAGAAAGCACCCCTCTATGAGAAAGCTTCCATTGACGAGCATTATATCGACATCACGGGCATGGACCGCTTTTTCGGTTCCCTGAAATGGACGGCGGAACTGAGGGAGAGCATCATCAGGCATACCGGCCTGCCCATATCCTTCGGTCTTTCGGTAAACAAGACCGTTTCCAAGATCGCCACGGGAGAAGCCAAGCCCAATGGTTTGCTGCAGGTCAGCTCTCCGGATGTTCAGCCTTTCCTTGCCCCGCTTTCGATCAGGAAGATCCCCATGGTGGGCAAGAAAGCCTATGAATTGCTCCGCTCCATGGGGGTTTCGAAGATCGCCACCCTGAGCAGCATCCCTCCGGAGATGATGGAGCGGCTGATGGGAAAGAACGGCATTGTATTGTGGAAGAAGGCCAACGGTATCGACAATACGCCTGTACAGCCCTATTCCGAGCGCAAATCGATCAGTTCCGAAAGCACCTTCGAGAACGATACCATCGATATTATACGAATGAAGGAACTCATCAGCGCCAAGGTGGAACGCCTGGCTTTTGAGCTTCGCAAGAAGCAAAAGCTTACCTCCTGCATCACGGTGAAGATCCGCTACGCGAACTTCGATACGCACACCCTGCAGAAGCGCATTCCCTACACCGCTTTCGACCATGTGCTCATCCCGGCAGGGATAGAACTATTCGAACGCCTGTACCAGCGGCGCATGCTCATCCGCCTGGTGGGGATCAAGTTCAGCCACCTGGTGGGTGGGGTACAGCAACTCAATATGTTCGAAGACACCCCGGAAATGGTGAGCCTGTACAATGCGATGGACAGAATACGGCTTAGGTACGGGAAGAAGGCGGTGAGACGGGCGATTGGCTTATAGATATACAAAACTAGAAATTCGAAAAATTCAAATTCGAAACAATATCGAATGATCCAAATTCAAATGTTGCAAAGCACCTCACCCCCTGGCCCCCTCTCCTCAAGGAGAGGGGGAAAAGGGGGATGGGGGGTTAAGGGGGAGAGGTACATTAGAATTTAAAGAATTTGAATTTCGGATTTGTTTCGGATTTTGGGATTTCGTGCTTAGAACTTAAACAAAAGTGAACATCTACTACAATACACATACCTACAACAGCCTCAGATACGGAACACTATCCCCGGAGACACTGGCAAAGCTTGCAAAAGGCAAGGGGATAGAGGCCCTGGGCATTGCTGATATCAACAACTCCACAGGGGTGATGGACTTTGTAAAGGAGTGCAATGCAGCGGGCATACACCCGGTGGCGGGAATAGAGTTCCGTGATAAAAACCGGCTGCTGTACACGGGCATTGCCCGGAACAACGAGGGCTTCCGGGAACTGAACGAGTTCCTGTCGGAGCACCTCCTGAACAAGACCGCCCTTCCCGCCAGGGCACCCGTATTGCCCAATTGCTACCTGGTATATCCCTTTGAAGGGGGACAGCCCGAAAAGCTGAGGGAAAACGAATTTGTCGGGATCAGGCCCTCTGATACCGGGCGGCTCCTCTCCTCCCCTTTCAGGCACCGGCAATCGAAGCTGGTGGTTCGCCAGCCGGTCAGCTTTACCGGCAAGCAGGGCTATGAACTGCACCGGCACCTGCAGGCCATCGGACATAACAGCCTTTTGTCGAAGCTGGACCCCTCGCTCATGGCTGCTCCCGATGAGGTCTTCCTGTCGGAAGACGAAGTGCTCCGGGCCTTTGAGTACTATCCCGACATCCTCAGAAATACCGAAAGGATGATGGCGGACTGCCATATCGAATTCGACTTTCATTCCATCAAGAACAAGAAGACCTTTACCGGGAGCGTGTACGACGACAAGGTACTGCTGGAAAAGCTGGCCATGGACGGACTGGAATACCGTTACGGCAAGAAGAATTTGGAAGCGCAGGAGCGCGTAAAGCATGAACTCGGGCTCATTACCCGGCTGGGTTTTGCCGCCTATTTCCTCATTACCTGGGACATTATCCGCTATTCCATGTCGCGGGGATTTTACCATGTGGGGCGCGGTAGCGGCGCCAATAGTGTAGTGGCTTACTGCCTGAAGATCACCGATGTTGACCCTATTGAACTAAACCTTTACTTTGAACGCTTTATCAACCCCAGAAGGAGCACTCCTCCCGATTTCGACATCGATTATTCCTGGCGGGAAAGGGATGAGGTACAGGACTATATTTTTAAGCGTTACGGGAGGAGGCATACCGCACTGCTGGGAGCCATGTCGACCTTTAAGGGGCGCTCCATTTATCGTGAGCTGGGCAAGGTGTACGGCCTTCCGAAGGCAGAGATCGACCGCCTGGTGCATCATCCTGAGGACCCGGAGGGAAAAAACCATATTACCGAAAAGATCCACTCCCTGGCGGGAAGCATGGCCGGATTTCCCAATGTGAGGAGTATACATGCCGGGGGGATCCTGATCTCGGAGGAGCCGATCTGCAGTTATACCGCCCTGGATATGCCCCCCAAGGGATTTCCCACCACGCAGTGGGATATGTACGTGGCCGAGGATATCGGGTTTGAGAAGCTGGATATCCTGAGCCAGCGGGGGATCGGCCATATCAGGGAATGTGCCGACATCGTGGCCCGGAACAGGGGCATCAGCGTAGATGTGCACAAGGTGAAGAAGTTCAAGGAAGATCCCGGGGTGAAGGACCTGCTTCGACGGGGAGAGACCAATGGCTGTTTTTACGTGGAAAGTCCGGCCATGAGAGGATTGCTGAAGAAGCTCCGTTGCGATGATTACCTGCGGCTGGTGGCGGCCAGTTCCATCATCCGGCCTGGTGTAGCCAAGTCGGGTATGATGCGGGAATACATCCACCGCTTCCATCATCCCGATGATTTTGAATACATCCACCCCGTGATGAAGGAACAACTGGAAGAAACCTATGGGGTGATGGTGTACCAGGAAGATGTGCTGAAGGTTTGTCATCATTTTGCCGGTCTCGACCTGGCCGACAGCGATGTATTGCGCAGGGCCATGAGCGGCAAATTCCGTGGCAGGAAAGAATTTGAGCGTATTGTGAAGAAGTTTTTCAGCAACTGCAGGGAATTCGGCTACCCGGAAGAGATCACCAGAGAAGTGTGGAGGCAGATCGAGAGTTTTGCCGGTTATTCTTTTTCGAAGGCCCACTCGGCTTCTTATGCCGTGGAAAGTTTCCAGAGCCTCTACCTCAAGGCACATTACCCCCTGGAGTTCATGGTGGCGGTGATCAATAACTTCGGGGGCTTCTACCATCGCTGGGTGTATTTCAATGAAGCGAGGCGCTGGGGGGCGGAGATCATGCTGCCCTGCGTGAACCACAGCGATTACAAAACGCGTATTATCGGCAGGAAGATCTATACGGGCTTTATCCATATTGAGAATCTGGAGCGGAAACTGGGAAAAGGCATCCCTGAAGAACGGGAAAGGAACGGTGAATTCCGTTCGCTGGAAGATTTCGTGGAACGTGTCCCGGCGGGGATCGAGCAAGTGGTGTTGCTGATCCGTTCGGGGGGCTTCAATTTTTTGGGGAAGCTCAAGTCGGAATTGCTCTGGGAAGCGCATCTGCTTCTTGGAAAGAACAGCATCCGCCCCGCGGGCCCTACCCTGTTCATGCAAAGAACGAAAAACTACAGCCTGCCCCGCCTGGAGAGCAGCATACTGGAGGATGCCTACGATGAGCTGGAACTGATCGGCTTCCCACAGAGCATGAGCTGGTTCGACATGCTGCAGCGACCGGTAAACGGGGTGGTCAGGGCGAATGCAATGATGAAATACCTCGGGCGAAGGGTGCAGATGGCCGGTTTGCTCGTTACGGTAAAATACGTACGCACGGTAAAGAAGGATATCATGCACTTCGCCGCCTTCCTGGATGACAAAGGAGAATTCTTTGATAGTACCCATTTCCCCGACAGCCTGAAAAAATACCCTTTTCGCGGCAATGGCGTGTATATGCTTTACGGAAAGATCGTGGAGGAGTTTGGCTTTCCCAGCCTGGAAGTGGACAGGATGCTGAAGCTGCCGCTTAAGCCAGACCCGAGGTCTGTCTGATATCTGATATCTGATATTTGATAGCTGATGTTTGAAGTTTTTATAAAAAATACAACTACTAAGGTGTGACATTTTTGCTTTTTGGGTATTAATAGATATGAGGGAACAAATACAGACTCGGCTGATTAAATTTGCAGGGATGTGCATTTCTTTGAGAAAGCACATAAGTCATAGTTATGAAGGTGATCACCTATCCAAACAACTTATCAGATCGGCAACAAGTGCTGCGCTTAACTATGGTGAAGCGCGAAGTGCTCAATCTAAAAAGGACTTCATTCATAAACAAAGTATAAGTTTAAAGGAATTACGAGAGTCCTATATTAATCTGTTAATAGTTGCAGATAATAATTTATGTCATAATACAGACCTCATTACCCGTGCTGTAAATGAATCTAATCAGCTGGTTAGCATTTTCACAGTTTCTGTAAGAACAGCAACACAGAACAACAGAAATGCTTGATACTTCAGATATCCGATATCAAATATCAGCTATCAAATATCAATTATCCCACGGATTTTCCGGATCATACGAAAACCTCTTCCCACTTCCCATTCCCTGCAACTCAATATCTTCTTTCGTGTTGATATCGTATTCGGGAGTGATCCTCCCCCCTATAGGTTTGAGAAGTTCCGGGCCTTCGGCACGCGGATTTTTGATGGCCGGATCGATGGGATAAGCATTCATAAGATCGGCCGGATAAGGCTTGAGGAGTTTGGTGACATCAGCCAGGGGAAGATCGGTGTTCAGCCATTTGGCTTCATGCTTGCGGTCGAGGATGACAGGCGACCGGTGATGGGGCAGTTTTTGCAACAGTTCGTTGGCTGTGGTGGTGATGATGGCAAAAGAGCGTATGATCTCGCCGGTATCGGTATTGGCCCATTCATCCCACAGTCCTGCAAAGGCGAATGGCCTCACGTTGTTTTTCAGATAAACCACGAAAGGTTTTGATAGTTTTTCTTTTACAGTACCCTCGATGAATGCATCGGCGATGACCAGGCAGCGTTGTGACCTTATGGGTTTGCGGAATGCCGGTTTGGCAATGATCCCCTTTGCTCCTTTGTAGGACGGATCATTTGCTTTGTTATGATCGCCTTCGGCGCGGGCATTGATCGTAAGGAAAGGTTTTTTTGCCCAGAATGGGGTCATCCCGAAACGATACAGCTGCAATTCTTTGGGATTTTCGCTGGTGATAACTGGGGCCAGCTGCCCGGGAGCCAGGTTGTAGGAAGGTTTCCATTCCGATCCCTCCGGGGCGGTGACGTTAAAGCGTTTTTCGATCGCTTCTATTTTTTGAACCAGTATGTATCTTCCACACATAGCAGTAAAGATAGTTAATATATGGGTTCGGGGGACGAGGGACGGGGGGCGAGGGTTATTCATTGTCCATTCGGCATTGTCCATGCTACATGTTCCATTTCCCGTACTCTCGTATTCTCGAATTCTTGTTTTCATCCATAATCATTGTTTAATGATCTTCCGCATTTTTTCATACGCAGCTATGACAGCCATGCCTGAATAGCCAGTTTTTTTTTAGTAATTCCCTTAAATAGTCTTGTGAAATTCTCAGGGATAATCTCAGTGTAAACCCCTAAATTCATGGTATTATATACTGATATATGTTAATAGATGAATAGTTAATACTGTTTTGTATCTATATTACGCATGTGATTAATAAAAAGAGCCGAAACATAAAGTTACTTATTTAAGTATAAATCTAGGTAAATATCAATCAAGCTGCATGACCAAACACTTAATCAAATACTCATCAAAGCTGAACGCCTATATATAAATAACTACACTTGCACTGCTTTATCGTCTTTTCTGACACAATCTAAAAATTTAGTAGTCAAGCCCTTGCAATCAGCAGCAATGCTGAGGTCCCTAGCTCTACTGCTTCTGAGTTTGTTTCCCTTAGCGTTGGCAGGGCAAGTGGCCAGTTTTAATTATTCTAAACAGACCGGCAGTCTCGGTACAACCTATAGCTGGATTGATTGTTCTTCAGGCACTACAGTTGTTACAGGTGATGATGAACGTGCGTCCATTGCGTGGCCCTTCGAATTTGCATTCTATGATAATATCTACACCACATCCGACAACCTGAGTGTTTGCACGAATGGGTTTATCCGGCTTGATGGTACTGCAAGCACAAGTTATACTGAAGCAAGTGCATTTGATCTTTCATCAACTTCAACCCAGCTTGGACAAATTATTGCACTGGCTGTGTATGACGGAAAAGTGGGTGATAATGGTGGCTGGGTAAGGTCGCTGGTAAGCGGCAGCAGCCCCAACAGGGTATTTACCATTGAGTACAATAACCTGGAAATTGATTATAACGATAATCGATATACGGATGTCCAGGTTAGTTTCTATGAAACATCCAATAAAGTAGTTCTTAAATTAGGTGCGGATAATATCAATAAGAATGGTGTGGATATGGGAATCCACAGTGGGGTTGACAGCTACTACGACAAATGGCAGGAAGTTTATAGCGGAACAAACAATACATGGATCGAATATACCCCGACACAACCGCCCTCCCCTCCTGATCCGCCTGCAGCCAGTTGGAATTATGATTATACAACAGGGAGTCTGGGAACAACCTATAGCTGGATCGACTGCAGTTCGGGAAATAATATTGTTGTTGGCGATGACGAGGAGGCCCAGATCAACTGGCCATTTGCATTCAGCTATTATGATAATGATTATGACACTGACAAGAGTTTAAGTGTGTGCTCAAACGGGTTTATAAGGTTGGATGGAACGGCAAGTACCGATTACAACACCGCCACTGCTTATGACCTGACCTCTACTGCTACAAACCTGGGGCAAATCATCGCAATAGCTGTTTATGATGGAAGTGTGGGAGACAATGGTGGCTGGGTAAGATCCCTGGTAACTGGCAGCAGCCCTGATCGGGTATTTACCATTGAATATAACAACCTCGAGATTGATTACAACGATAACAGGTATACTGATGCCCAGGTTAGTTTCTACGAGTCGTCCAATAAAATAGTCCTGAAATTTGGAACAGACAACATCAATAAAAACGGTGTTGACATGGGCCTTCACAGCGGTGTTAACACCTTCTTCAACAAGTGGCAGGAAGTCAGAAGTGGAACACAGAATTCATGGATAGAATATGTGCCCCCTTACGTTGAAGTAATTGCAACTGCAGGAAGCCTTCAGGCAAACTATTTTTCATTAAAATCCGCCTTCGATAAGATCAATGACGGGACACACCAGGGAAGCATCACAATAAAGATCAACCACAGTACGACTGAATCTGCATCAGCAGTACTCAATGCCAGTGGCTCTGGTGGCGCCAGTTACAGTTCTGTAAATATATACCCTACTGATACATCGCTCTCCATCAGCGGTGATCTGTCAGCACCGCTTATTGATCTCGATGGTGCCGACAACGTTACCATCGATGGCCGTGTTAATGCCACGGGCAGCGACAAAGATCTGACGATCATAAATACAAGTACGGCATCGGTGAGCGGCACATCTACGCTCAGGTTTAAAAATGATGCCAGTTCGAATACCATTCAATACTGTACGATAAAAGGATCAGAAGAAAGATCATCCTCCGGTATTGTATTTTTCTCAACGACCACTGAGAGTAGCGGTAATGATAACAATACCATCATAAATAATGATATAAGCTGCGCCCAGGCAGCCAATCGCCCGTTCAATGCCATATACTCCAGTGGCACAACAGGGAAAGAAAACAGCGGAAATACCATCCAGGACAATAATATCTATGATTTTCTCCGGCATGCATCTGCCTCGTATGGCATTCACCTGGCATCCGGCAATACCGAGTGGACGATCACGGGCAATAGCTTTTATGAAACGACCTCCTTCAGCCCGACAGGTACAGTAACCTACATGCCGGTAAGAATTGATGGTACTTCAGGAAACGGCTATGTAGTATCAGGCAATTATTTTGGAGGAAGCGAGCCTTTATGTGCAGGGAGCGCGTGGACAAAAATCAATACAACAAACAATTTATTTGCGGGGATCTATTTGAACGTCGGGACAACAAGCCCGAGCAGTGTTCAGGGCAATACCATTAAAAATTTCAACTGGTCTAATTCAGCGAATGCCGAATGGAGTGCGATCAAGGTTAACAATGGCTCTGTAGATATCGGAACCACAAGTGGGAATACTATCGGTGCAAGCTCAGGAACAGGGTCGGTACAGATTAGCGGAGGAACAAACGGGCAAGCCGTTTATGGGATCAGGATACTTGGCTCAGGAGTGGTAAAATGTACAGATAACAGCATAGGCTCAATCATCGGTTCTTCTTCCAATACCGGATATTCAGCCCACATTTACGGCATATATATAACAGAAACGCCGACAACTGAAGTGACTGGCAACAGTATAGGGAGTACAACGACAGCTTCAAGCATAAATGCAAGCTCAGGCAGTACCTCAAATACCCAGAGGGTATATGGGATCTATTCCACCGCTGATGCTCCAACGCTTATCAACAATAATACCATTGCTAATCTGACAAACAGCACCACGAATACCAGCACCGGGACAAGCGGTATTATCAGCGGGATCAGGGTTACCGGTGGTGAAAACACCATTACAGGAAATACCATTTATGGTTTAACGATAGCAAATGCAAATAGCAGTTCATCTACCCCTTCCGCCGTGGGAATATTCCTGGATACTCAGACAGACCCTCAAACTATTGAGAACAATATTGTTTATAATATATCCAATACATATTCATCATTCAGTGGATGCATTGTTGGCATATACGGCAGAAACGAAGCCGGAGCGGCAGCAGGAAGGGTTAATGCAAATTTTGTGCATAGTTTATCTGCCACGGGAGCTTCTGCCGGGGCAGAGCTGTATGGTATTTATGCTAATTCCGATGGACTGACCTATTCCAATAATATCATTTCTATTGGAGAAAATTCATCGTCTGAATACTTTGGGATTTACGATTTCGGTGCCAGCAACAAAACAGTTGAATTCTTTTTTAATACCATTTACATCTCCGGAGCGCACACAGGCACGGAAAAATCATATTGTATTCGGTATAACACCGCCAACAATACCAGGGATTCACGAAACAATATTCTTTATAATGCCCGAAGTGGTGGATCCGGCGGACATTACGCGATATATTATGATGCTACCGGAGGGACATTCACCGGAAATTATAATAACTATTACGTGAGCGGAACTGCCGGTGTTCTCGGTTATTACGGAGGAAATCAAAATACGCTGGCATCACTGCAAACGGCTACCGGACAGGATGCAAACAGCCTGAATACAGATCCGCAGTTTGCCACTCCCGGTGGCACCAATGCAAATGATTATGTTGCCGCTACTCCTCTGCCAGGTATTGCCATTTCTGGAATTCCCGATGATTATGAAGGCATAACACGCAATGATCCGCCCAAAATGGGTGCTCTTGAGGTATCACCTACCTTCATCTGGCAGGGGAATACCAGCACTGATTTTGGCACTGCATCCAACTGGACGGATGGCTCAGTTCCCCCTAGCGGTGCCAATATCGAATTTGCCAGTTCTCCGGCGAATGATTGTTACCTGGACCAAAACCGCAGTCTGAATGATATTACCAACACGAGCTCCCGAAAGTTAGTGCTGAATGGTAAGGAGCTGACCATAATAGGAGATATCCTTTCATCCACTGCCAACCAGATCAATGCTACTGCAACATCATCCATCGTCATTTTTCAGGGTCTTGCAGCCCAAAGCATTCCTGACGGAGCCTTTGTGAGCAATACTCTTGATGGACTAACACTGAACAACAGTCATGGCCTGAACCAAAATGGCGACCTGATCATCAGTTCATCATTTATTCTTACAAATGGTGATTATGCGATAGGTCCGAACACATTGACCATTAATGGAACCGTGAATGCCACTTCAGGAACATTAATTGGGGGAAACTCAACGAATATTGTAATTGGCGGATCCGGAGCAAGTACCACACTTCCCGGACTTACGGTAAACAATTTTACACTCAACCGTGCAAATGGGATTAGCCTGGGAGGTCCGGTAAGCATTGAAAACGCACTGGTATTGACATCTGGAACACTTATTCTGAATGACAGCCTGACAATCTCAGGAAACACCCTTAGCCGAACAAGTGGTAAGATTGATGCATCAGACGCATCAGCTACGCTGAAATTCAGGAATTCATCGGCAATAAATCTGCCATCATCCCTATTTGAAGGAACGATCAATAATTTAACGATTGATGGGGCAGGCATTACAGCAGTGGATAATATGACGTTGACGGGCATCCTCGATCTCGCCAGTGCCAACCCTTCTTCGACAAAAGGACTGCTTGATATAATATCGGATACACTGTGCATGGACAGCTTAGCTACAACTGTCGGAATTGGTGATGTTACCGGGATTGTCATGAGGGAGCACAACTTTGATATCGGAACTCAATATACGTTCGGAAGTGAATTCACGAATTTCACCTTTGTTGACAATACGACCAAACCCGAATGGATATGCGTGGAAATCATTATCGGGTCTGTACCTTCATGGACTCCCTGGTCTCCCCTCCCCGATGGCATTATCAAAAGGTTATACAAAGTATCCGGCTCAGAAAATGCCACAACCGCTCAAGCTTCGATCAACATGCGGTATTTGCTTTCCGAACTGGATCCGGTATACAACGATGAGTCGAAACTCGTATTCTGGCATAAGTACAGCCTTTTCGGAGGAGGTGTACCCCATGAGCACGGCAAGGCTGTGCAGGATTTTCTCAATCACTCTATTGGGGTTGTGGGTATGCCTTACGGAGCCGTGACCACGGATGATCTTGATGATTCACAGGTGACGATTGCATATTCTCTTAACGTAAAGAATACATGGCAGGGTGATGTTGCAGGCCATGAAACAGAATGGGAACAGCCCCAAAACTGGAGTTCAGGTTCTGTCCCTGATTCGACCGATAATGTATTGATCCCGGGTGGACTTGATTATTATCCATCCCTAACGGCCTCCTCAAATGCCAGGGCGAACAGCATTGAAATGCAAGCCGGGGCCTCTATCAGCGCAAATTCCTATGATATTAAAGTATCCGGAGCGGGTGGGGCATGGATCAATTATGGTACTTTATACCCGGGAACCGGTAAAGTGCTGTTTGATCATTGCGTTGCGGGAGAGATCGTAACCGTATCAGGAATAACCAATTTTTACGATATTGAAGTGGCTCCCAACACCACCATGCAGCCTGTGCCGGGAAATATTTTACGAATTGCAGGTGCCGGAATTGCTGATGCGACAAGTATTGTTGATTTCTCCACAATTAATAATACCGTTGAGTGGAACGGCGGAAACCAGACCATTGTCAACCCCAATGGAATAAGCGACAACAGCGGTTATTATAATCTCATCCTCAGTGGTAACGGTACTAAAACAATGCCTTCCACCAGCATGAATATCTCGGATGAACTAATCCTGGATGACACTGTATCGGTAACGGCACAGGCATCGCTGATTATCGGAGGACAATTCAGCATTTATGAAGATGCCACATTTTCTACAGGTAACTACAATCATAGCATTGGCGGGCATTTCGATAATCGGGGTAGTTTCACTGCCGTAACCGGTACAAAAATCACCCTGAATGGAACCGCTGCCCAGGATATTATTGGAGGATCGCCAACGGCCTTCGAAGACCTGGTAATATACAATCCATCGGGGGTCAATATATATACACAGGTAACAATTAACGATACCCTTGAACTGACTGAAGGGAATTTAAAGCCTGGCGCAACAAATCTGGTTATCAACGGAGATATTACCAAAACATCCGGTTATATTCAAACAGCCCCCCAGTCATCCATGACTTTTGGAGGGACAAGCGCTCTTACCCTGGATAGCAACATCTTTTATTCTACGCCTATAATCGACACGCTTAGCGTTAACAGGACCGGAGGCCTGGCTATCAACAGAGATATTACGGTAAATGGCCAACTCAACTTACTGAGCGCAAATCCCAACGATACCACCGGTTGCCTGGATATGGGAAATGATACCTTGCATATGGGGGCTACAGCGACAACTTCCGGACAAGGAGATTTAACCGGATTTGTAAAACGAACGACCATCCTTACCGATATTGAGTACACTTTTGGGCACCAGCACACGAGCGTAACATTTCCAAATATCGGGACCATCCCTTCTGAAATAACCGTAAAGATCACCTTTGGAAAAGCTCCGTCATGGAAATCAGATGCAGTGAAGCGTATTTATGAATTGGCACATACCGGAGGGAATGGAACAAGAGCGGTGATAAAAGGGCATTATCTGGATAGTGAGCTAAATGGAAATGTTGAGGAAGACCTGATCGATATCACTTATATTATCCCATACTCAACACTTATTGAGCGGGGTCGTTCTGATATCAATACCATCGACAACTGGATATCGCTGAACAATGCAGACTTTGGTAACCTGGCCTCTACCTTTGGCTTCATGGAGCTTGGTTTCAGTGAATCAACCACTGATGTCATTAGATGGGATGGCAGTGTTGATTCAGACTGGACCGAACCTACAAACTGGACTCCGGCTTATGCCCCTGATTCATCAAAACTGGTTGTCATTCCTGATTCAGCAACCACGCCCAACGATCCGATATTGCCCGACAGTACCACGATAAGCACACTCACCATTCAAGAAGACGGATTACTGACAGCTATTTCAGGTTCTGTTGTAGTTATTAAGGGCGCAGGAGGGGCATGGTCAAACTATGGAACCTATATTCCGAGTACCAGCAGGGTTGTTTTCGATCATGGCGACAATTCGAATATTTCCACCATTAGTGGTGAAACGAATTTTTATGATATCGAGGCCGGAAAACATACCACCCTGCAACCGGTTGCCGGAAACATTCTTCGTATCGCAGGAACCGGAATTGCAGATTCTACCAGTATCGTCGACTTTTCAACAGAAGGCAATACTGTTGAATGGAATGGAACCAATCAAACAATCGTAAATCCGGTTGGCCTAAATGGGAAGATCATAGGGTTTCACAACCTGATTTTCAGCAACAGCGGAACAAAAACACTGCCCGATACAACATTTTTGATCAGCGGCGACTTTACCATGACTGGATCTGCCAACACATCAGCGGTAGACTCAATTATTGTGGCGGGAAATGTAAGCATTGGTTCCGGGAATACGTTAGCGATAGGTGATCATAGCCTGATGGTAGGCGGTAATTTCGAAAACAATGGAACCTTTAGCAGCTCAACAGGAAGCTGGGTAAAATTCAATGGCGATTCCTCACAAAGTATTTCAGGAACTTCCAGCACCAGTTTTTATAAGCTTGGAATACTGAGCGATACAGGCCTTCGCCTGGAAAGGGATATCAGCATTATTGATTCTTTAGCCCTGTTAGCCGGACCATTTCAAATTGATTCAAACACCTTGACGATCAATGGAGGCATTAGTAATGCTTCCGGAAATTTGATCCTGACAGGTGGTTCATCGCTTATATTCGGTGGCACAACGCCCCTTAGCCTGAATAATAACCTCTTTAACGGAAACCCGTCATTGGATAACCTCACCATTGATCGTGCAGGTGGTGTAGCATTCGGTAACGAAGGAATAACAGTAAATGGCACGCTTACAATAACAACCGGAACCCTTACGATCGGAGACAATACGCTCGACCTCGCCAATAATATGGCGGTTCGAACAAGCGGTAATATCGATGCCAGTGATACGGCTGCCACCATTGCATTCGGAAATTCAACCGCATGCACTTTCCCGGCATCACTGTTTGCCGGCAGCGTGAATAATCTTAACATATATGGTACGGGGGGGATTACCACGGTAGAGGATATCACTGTAAACGGGGTACTTACTTTGACAGGTCCTAATCCGTCTTCTACCAAAGGGATCCTTGACATGGATAATGATACTTTGGACATGGGCCCGAACTCAACTACCCTTGGGCATGGGGACGTTTCGGGTATTATCAGGAGAACAAGCATTCAACCTGAGATTATATATACCATGGGCAGCGAGTTTTCTTCAATATATTTCCCGGATGTAGGAACCTTGCCAACAGAAATTAGTTTGAAAGTTACGCTTGGCACTGCTCCTTCCTGGCAACCCGGAGCTGTTCTCAGGGTTTATGATCTGATCCAGACCGGAGGCAGCGGAACGCAGGCCATCATACAAAGCCATTACCTTGATTCGGAGCTGAATGGCAATGATGAAACCAAGCTGGTGGAGTGGCTGCACTATTACTCCCCTCCCCTAACGATTGAATACGGTCGCTCCGCCTATAATACCGTTGATAACTGGGTGGCCGTTTCAAATGCCAATGTTGGGGTATTCCCCTCTGCTTTCGGTGGTGCTGAAATATCGATGGATGAACATCAGATCACTGACCTTACCTGGGTTGGTGCCACCAGCTCATCATG
>NPID01001927.1_pt1 | contig 30471 bp, 26 predicted proteins | sample 8637491 | NCBI WGS metagenome assembly NPID01 (sample SAMN07420843, study PRJNA396082) | bioreactor metagenome | isolation source: sample BA6 brine-fed electro-methanogenic bioreactor BA | place: Japan: Kochi | collected 2016-06-14 | reverse complement strand
GTGTTAAATTTTATATAAAATTCCTCGACTAAACAAATCACCGAATCACCGAATAAACAGTGTTGCATAGTTGCATGGCTAAATGGTTAACGGATAAAAACTATAAACTAACTCAACACTCAACACTCAAAACTCAAAACTCAAAACTCAAAACTATCTCAAACCTTCAGCTCTTCTCCTTCCGATCTGGCGATCACTACGGCTCCGCAGCTGTCGCTCCAAACATTGGTACAGGTGCGGAACATGTCGAGGATACGGTCAACGGCCAGGATGAGCCCGACGCCCTCCAGCGGCAGGCCCACGGCAGTAAGGATAACCGTGATCATCACGAGCCCGGCCATGGGGATGGCGGCGGCACCGATGGAGGCCAGCAGGGCAGTCACCACAATGATGCCCTGTTGCAGCAAACTCAGTTCCATGCCATAGGCCTGGGCAATGAAAACCGCAGCCACACACTCGTAGAGCGCAGTCCCGTCCATGTTGATAGTGGCCCCCAGGGGAAGGGTGAAACTGGAGATCTTGTTCGACACCCCGGAGTTGTTCTCCACAGCATTGATGGTAAGCGGCAGGGTGGCCCCCGATGAGGATGTTGAAAATGCCGTTAGCAAAGGAGTTGACATATTCCGCATATGCCGGAAAGGCCTGGCACGCCCGATGTATCGCACGATCAGGGGCAGGAAAATGAAGAAGTGAATGGCAAGTGCCAGGATTACGGTACCCATATACAGGCCCATGCGCGATACCAGTTCCGGAAGGTTTTCCTGGTCGGCCACCACCTTGGCCACGATCCCGAAAATGCCCAGCGGAGTGAAGCGGATCACGAACATCGTGATCTTCATCATCACTTCAAAAATGGCATTGAAGGCCCGGGTCAGGGAATCGCGGTGCACCTTGCTCACCCGGGTAATGAAAAACCCGAACAATATGGCAAAGAAGATGATGGAAAGCATCTCGTTGTTGTTGAAGGCCTCGAAGATATTGTCCGGCACCATCTCGATCAGGGTATCCCCCAGTGATCGCTGATTTTCGGCCAGTCCTTCCACTTTCTGACTGAAATTTAGGTCGGCACCCCTACCGGGTTTGATAATGTTCACCAATACCTGCCCGGTGGTAATGGCCAGCAGGCTAGTCATCACATAGTATAGGATGGTCTTCAAGCCCAGCCTGCCCAGGCTCGATCCGCTTCCGATATTGGTGATCCCCGATATCAGCGAACTCAGGATAAGCGGTATGATGAGCATTTTCAGGGCGCGAAGGAAGATATCGCCCATCCACGAAACGGCTTTTACGGCGGCATTGTCGTAGGCAGCCCTGAGGATCGGCGTTTCGTATTTTTCCAGTTCCGCAGGAGTGTAGATCTCTTTCAGCGCCTTGCGGAAGGAAGCTTCCCCGGAAAACTCCTTCCCTGCAATCGCCTTTGCTTTGGACACTATGCTGCTGTCGGTATCCCATTTCCGGAGCTTCTTGACCGAGCTGTCGCGTATGCTGTAGTGGGTCTCAAACACCAGTCCGTAGCCAATGGCCAGGATAAGGGCGATCAGGATCTGCCAGTGAAGCGCAATTTTCCTCATAATGCTCAAATGAGGGGTAAATGTAAGGAAATTCTCCGAGGAGACCTCACAGGTCCCGGGACCTGTGAGGTCGGAATCAATAATTTGCTTAGTTTTGTATGATTCAAATCATTATGATGAAATATGTATATACCAGCCTGCTTCTGATCCTGATCATCAGTTTGGGAGCAAGCGCCCAGCACCAGAACATCCTGATCGACGAAGACGGGAGCTGGACCCAACCCGAAGAACCCTCCATCATGATCGATCCCAAAAATACCGACCATATGGTGGGCGGGGCCAATATCGACAATATGTATTATTCCACCGACGGGGGATTTACCTGGACCACCGGCGTACTGAATTCTTCTTTCGGCGTATGGGGCGATCCCGTGATCATCGTGGATACGGCCGGGGCCTGGTACTTTTTCCATCTGTCAAATCCCGCCCAGGGGAATTGGATCGACCGTATCGTTTGCCAGAAGAAGGATGCCATCGGCGGAAGCTGGAACAACGGCACCTATATGGGACTGAATGGCACCAAGGCCCAGGATAAGGAATGGGCCGTGGTAGACCGCAGCAATAATACTATTTACGTTACCTGGACCCAGTTCGACGAATACGGCAGCAGTAACCCTGACGATAAAAGCGATATCCTCTTTTCACGTTCCTACGACGGAGGCGATACCTGGAGCAATGCCCTGCGCATTAACGAGGTGTCGGGCGATTGCATCGACGACGACAATACCGTGGAAGGGGCCGTGCCTGCCGTGGGACCCAATGGCGAGATCTATGTGGCATGGGCCGGGCCCGAAGGACTGGTCTTCGACCGCTCGCCCGACCAGGGCGATACCTGGCTGGATGAAGATATCTTTATCGGGCCATTCCCCGGGGGATGGGCCTACGACATTCCCGGGATCTCGCGCTGCAATGGTTTGCCGGTCACCAAATGCGACCTCAGCGGAGGCCCGCACCACGGAACGATCTACGTGAACTGGACCGACCAGCGCAACGGCACCGACGATACCGATGTGTGGATGTGCAAATCAACCGACGGCGGCGATACCTGGAGCGATGCCGTGAGGGTAAACGACGACCCGCCCGGGAAACAGCAGTTCTTTACCTGGATGGATGTGGACCAGGTGACCGGATACCTTTATTTCGTGTTTTATGACCGCCGCAATTACAACGATAACAATACCGACGTTTACATGGCCGTATCCCGCGACGGTGGGGAAAGCTTCATCAATTTCAAGGTGAGCGAATCGCCTTTCCTCCCCTTCTCATCCACCTTTTTCGGAGATTATACCAATGTTTCGGCGCACAATGATGTGGTGCGCCCGATCTGGGCACGCCTCGAAGGCAGCGACCTGAGCATATGGACCGCCATCGTCGAACCCGGTATCGTGGGCATCGATGAAGAGGTCCCCTCGCTGTTCAGCATGGAACAGAACTATCCCAACCCCTTCCGCGAGAGCACCGTGATCTCCTTTAAACTGAGGAAACCGGCCAGGATCAGTCTGAAAGTATATGATGTTTACGGGCGCGAAGTGGCCGTGATACATGATAAGGAATATACCCGAGCAGGGAAGCATACCAGGGTTTTTGAACCTGGCCATCATAGCCTCGAACCGGGCATGTATTATTTTGCCCTGGAGAGCGATACCCAGAGCATGAAGAAAAAAATGATCTTCGTGCAATGATGATTGCAACCCGCCGGATTTTATTTTGTCTGTTGTACTATCAGGACTATCAGGAAGATATTGAGTGCATTCGGCAAATAAAACCCGCAAACCTGCCAGGTTTTTTTTTAATATTGCACGCATTAAATTGTGAAGGATGAACAAGGAATTCAGGGAGATCATTGCTAAGATCAGGGAGTATCCCTTTTGTGAGGGGATCGGCGATATGACGATCGAGGAATTGGCCCGAAAGGTGGATATACCGGTAGAACTTATCTACAAATACGTTGAGGACGAACGCGACCTGGTCCGGCACATCCTGAAATTTGAACGGGAAAGCTTCAAGGTGATCTTCGATCTGCACAATTTCGAAGGGGTAAATGCCATCGATATCCTGCTTATCGTAAGCAAGGAGATCGCCACCAAGTTCAGCCATGTCAGCCCGGGAATCACATTCGACATCAAGACCAGGTACCCGGATGTGTACAAGCGGCATTTTAAATCGCGCATGGATTTTATCTTTAACAAAATCCAGATCAACCTCCAGAAAGGGATCGCCCAGGGCATCTACCGCGACGACCTGAGCATTGAACTGGTATCCAGGCTTTACCTCAGCCGGCTCATCGACCTGCACAATCCTGACTTCTTCCCCCCGGAAGAATTTAATTTCGATACGCTTTTCAATGCCATGTTCGAAAGCCATATCCGGAGCATTGCCAACGACAAAGGCCTGAAGTACTGGGAGGAAAAGAAAAAGATCTTTGAAACCGAATTAAAGAAAGAAAAATTACAATAAGACGGAAGGTTTTTCGTCATATAGATTATCCTGACGGATAAAAATTGGATTAATGAAAAAAAGAATTCTGTCAATCCCGGTATTATTGTGCCTGCTCGGGATCCTAAATATATCGGCAAGCGCCCAAACTGAGTATCGTTTTTCCCTTCAGGAAGCGCTCGACTTTGCCTACGAGAATAATTACGACATTCTCTCCTCTTACAAAGACATTGAAGCAGCGGAGCAACAGGTCAAGGAATATATGGCCATCGGGTTCCCCCAGCTCAATGCAGGAGTGAATTATACGGATTACATCGCCCTGCCCACCATGATCATCCCGGCAGGGACTTTTGGCCCCGGTTCACCCAGGCAGGAAGTGCAATTCGGAACAAAATACAATGCTGCTGCCGAAGCCACCGCTTCACAGCTGATCTTCGACGGGAAATATATTGTCGGGGTGCAGGCTTCGAAACGTTTCCTGGAAAGAACCCAGCAGGAATTTATCAAGAGCAAACTGGATATGTATGAGGCAGTTTCCGCTGCATATTACCGGGTACTGGTTGCCGAAGACACCAAAAAAATCCTCGACAGCACCAAATCCTACATGGATGACATGCTTTATGAAACCCGCATGACCTATGATGCGGGCTTTGCCGAAGAAACCGATGTTGACCAGCTGGAACTCATTGTTTCCGACCTTGAAGCGAACATCATCCTGACAGAAACCCAGGTAGAGATCGCTTATGCCTATCTTAAATTCCTCTGCGGCATACAGATCGATGAATCCATTGTTGTAACAGATGAACTTGCTGACCTCCTCGATCAGGTGAACTACGATGCCCTGCTGAATGAGCCTTTCAATTACGAGAACAATATCGACTATCGCCTGCTGAAAACACAGCAGGAGATCGCCCAGCTCCAGCTTAAACTGGAAAAATCGGAATATCTCCCTTCCCTCTCGGCCTTTATCAATATGCAGACACAGGCCCAGCGCCAAAACTGGAATTTCTTCAACAGCGATAAGTGGTACGGATCCTCCTTCTGGGGTGTGGAAATGAGCATCCCGATCTGGAGCAGCGGGCTGCGCAGGGCGAAAGTGCAGCAGGCCCGTATCAATCTCGAAAAGCTGGATATCGCCGACCGGCAGTTGCGCACAGGTCTGAGCATACAGGTGCAAACGGCCCAGTCGGAATTCAATAACGCCTACCTGGTGATGATGAACAAATCACTGGCCATGAACACGGCCGAAAAGATCCTCCGGATCACCAGCGAAAAATACAAGGAAGGCCTTTCTACCAGCCTCGACCTGCTCCAGGCCAATAACCAGTTCCTGGGCAACACATCCGACTACATCATTGCCATGCAGGATGTGCTGGTGAAAAAACTTGCCCTTGAAAAACTGATGTACATCGAACCTTAACCCAAAAAACACAAGACATCCTGATTAAGCCATGAAATTAAAAACAATCCACCTGACTGCCGGCATCCTTGCTTTGTTCTTACTTTTTTCCTGCCAGGAAACCAATGACCCGAAAAACACCCCCCTTGCCAACCATGAAGATTCACTGAGCTATGTGATCGGTGCTGATTACGCCGATGTGCTCAAGGCCAACGGATATACCATAAACGAAGCTGCTTTTTACAAGGGTTTTTACCAGACCCTTAATGGAACAGCTGAGTTTCCGGACTCATTGAAAGTCGCCTTGATCAGCGAGATCAGGATGGAAAGCCAGATCAGGCAACAGGAAGAAATGCAGGCACAGCTGCAGCGCAATAAAGAAGAGGGCGCCCGTTTCATGGCCGGGAACAGGGAACGCCCCGGAATTGTCGAACTCCCTGAAGGATTGCAATACAGGGTGCTCAAGCAGGGCAGCGGACCCAAACCGGGTGCCGCCGACAGCGTGCTTATTCACTACAGGTCCATGTTCATCGACGGAACCGTATTTGATGAATCCTACCAGCGCGGTCCCCAGGGAATCAACCTCAGCAAGGTAACCCGCGGATTGTCGCTCGGCCTGCAGCAGATGCAAAAGGGCAGCATATACGAGCTCTTTATCCCTTCCGAACTGGGTTTCGGCGACCAGGGGATCCCCAATGCCATCGCCGGGGGCGAAACACTGATCTATACTGTTGAACTGATCGAAATTTATTAATACGACAATAAACCTGATAATGAAAAGAATACTCTCCATAGCCATCATCGTATTCCTGGCGGCTTCCTGCGGAAACAACCACGACGAAGAATCCATACGGCAGCAGATCAAAGAATACAAGGATGAGGCGGCAGAACTGAACCTCAAGATCAAGGAACTGGAGCGCAGTCTGGAAACATTTGGCGACAGCGGTAAAATGACCACCACTCCGGTGGTTGTTAAAGTGATGGAAAAAGAAATCTTTCATCACTATTTCCAGGTAAGCGGTACCGTAGAAGCCATGAACCAGGCCTACATCAGCCCGGAGATCAACGGACAGGTGAAGAAGATACTGGTTGATGAAGGGGACCGTGTAAGCAAAGGACAATTGCTGGCACAACTGAATACGAGCATCACTGAAAATACCATTGCCGAAGTTGAAACACAGCTCAATTTGGCAGAAACCCTTTACGAAAAACAAAGCCAGCTCTGGGAAAAGAATATCGGTTCTGAGGTGCAGTACCTGCAGGCCAAAAACAATATGGAGTCGCTCAAAAGCAAACTGGAAACACTGCAGGCCCAGCTCGATATGGCCTATATCACCTCCCCCGTTGACGGGATCGTGGATAAGATCAACGTGGAAGAAGGCGAACTGGCCATGCCGGGAATGCAAATGATGCTGGTCGTAAACCTTGGCCAGATGAAGATCATCGGAGAGGTATCGGAAAAATATCTGCCGGTGATCCATAAGGGCGACCCTGTCACGGTGTACTTCCCCACCTACCCCGGAATGGAAATGGAAGTTCCGGTAGCCCGTACCGGAAATGTGGTGAACCCGGGTAACCGTACTTTCCAGGTCGAATTGAGGATCGATAATGTGCAATCAAAACTGAAACCAAACATCCTTGCAGAGATCACTTTCATGGATTATCGTAATGATCAAGCCCTGGTGATCCCGTCTATCACCGTGAAAAAAGACCTGAAAGGAGAATACATCTACCTGGCTAAAAAAATTGAAGGAAAAGACATTGCCAAAAAAGTCTATATCACTACAGGATTGTCTTACCAGGATAAAACGGAGGTGGTGGAAGGACTGAAGCCCGGCGACAGGGTGATCACCGAAGGCTATACCATCGTAACCGACGGATCAGAAGTAAAATTGCGCTAAATGGAGATCAAGGAAAAACAAGTTATACGTGAGTTCAAACTGAGCTCCTGGGCCCTGAGGAACAAAAACACCATATTCCTCATGATGCTGATCCTGTTCGGGTTTGGCTTTTATTCGTATCGTTCACTACCCAAGGAATTGTTCCCCGACCTGGTGTGGCCTACCATTTTCGTACAAACCATGTACCCCGGGAATCCACCCATCGATATCGAAAACCTTATCACCAGGCCCCTGGAAAAAGAGATCGAATCGGCCAAAGGCGTTAAGGAGATCCGCAGTACATCCACCCAGGATGTATCAGCCATTTTTGTTGAATTCAACACCGATGTGAAGATTGAAGATGCCCTGCAGGAAGTGAAGGATGCCGTTGACAAGGCCAAGAGCGAACTGCCCGACAACCTCCTCGACGATCCCATGGTGATTGACCTCGACCTCTCGGAATTCCCGATCATGAACATCAACCTTTCGGGAGATTACAGCATTAATGAGCTGAAGAACTACGCCGAGATACTGGAGGATGATATCGAAAGGGTGTCGGAAATATCCAAGGTGGAGATCACCGGTATCAACGAGCGTGAAGTGCAGATCAATGTAGACATGCACAAACTCAATTCCTTTGAACTGAGCTTTACCGACATCGAAAATGCCATTGCCTTTGAAAACGTGAGCATGTCGGGCGGTGAAATAAAGCTCGGAAGCACCAGGCGTTCCATACGCGTAATCGGCGAGTTCGAGCATCCGGAGGAGATCAACGACATCATCGTGAAGTACGACAATAACGATATCGTGTATATGCGGGATGTTGCAGAAGTGGTGTATGGATTTGAAGAACCCCGCAGCTTCACCCGCCTCGACCGCCACCCTGTGGTTTCCCTGCAGGTGATCAAAAAAAGCGGAGAGAACCTGCTGAATGCCACCGACCAGGTGTTTGATATCGTTGACAATGCCGTTGAATCCGGCGTGCTCCCGCCAAACCTCAATATCGCTTATACCAACGACCAGTCGGAGATGGTCCGCGATCAGCTCAGCAACCTGGAAAACAGCATGATCATGGGGGTGATCTTTGTGATCCTGGTCCTGTTCTTCTTCCTGGGCACCAGGAACTCCCTTTTCGTGGGTTTCGCCATTCCCATGTCGATGTTCCTTTCGTTCATGATCCTCGGCATGATGGACTCCAACATCAACATGATTGTATTGTTCTCCCTGATCCTCGCCCTGGGGATGCTGGTGGATAATGCCATTGTAGTGGTAGAAAATATTTATCGCTTTGTTGACCGGGGCTATTCCCGGCTGGAAGCCGCCAGGCAGGCCGTCGGGGAGATCGCTATTCCGATCATCACCTCCACGGCCACCACCCTGGCTGCTTTCTTCCCGCTGCTGTTCTGGGACAGTGTGATGGGCGAATTCATGAAATACCTTCCCATGACCCTGATCATCGTACTGAGTTCCTCGCTTTTCGTGGCCCTGGTGATCATCCCGGTCATATCATCCACCTTTATCAAACCCGGCGATCAGAATCCGAAACCAAAGCTCCGGCCTTCAATGATCATTGCCGGCGTGCTGGTGATCCTGGGCGTGATCTTCTACCTGGGAGGGAGCAATCCCCTGGGAACCCTGTGCATGGTCTTTGCCATTGTCGGATTAATGAACCTCCTCTTCCTGAACAGGGCCGCCAAGTGGTTCCAGAATAAGTTCCTGGTCAGGCTGGAAAACGGATATCTTAAACTTATCCGCTTCGCGCTGCGAAAAAGAAATTCATTCTATTTCATCGGGGCCACCCTGGTATTGCTGTTTTTTACCATGAATGCCTACTTCGCCAGCAATCCCAATGTGGTGAATTTCCCTTCCAGTGATCCCAAGTATATCAATGTGCTGGCCGACCTGCCCATCGGGACCGACATCACGGCGACCAACGAATTTATGAAGTCGCTGGAAAAAGATGTATTCGAAGTACTGGATCCGCATATGAACGTTGTAAAATCTGTACTGACGACCGTAGGTGCGGGTGCCCGGCTGGAAAATGATATGAACGACCTTTCGGAGAAGATGTTCCGGGGGTTGATCACGATATCATTCGTGGAGTACGAGTTCAGAGACGGGGTGAATACCGCCGGTATCCTGGCGGAACTGACCGACGAATTGCTTGGGAAATACCCCGGTGTGGAAATGACCATTGAGAAACAAAGTGAAGGCCCGCCGACCGGGAAGCCCATCAACCTGGAGATCAGCGGGAAAGAATTTGAAGACCTTCTTTACCTGGCCGATACGGTACAGGCATACCTGAATTCGGCCGGGATCGAAGGGATCGAAGGCCTGAAGATCGACCTTGACCTCGGGAAGCCTGAGATCATCATCCATATCGACCGCGACAAGGCAAGGCGTTTCGGGCTTTCCACCGCTCAGATCGCATCCACCATCCGCACCGCGCTCTTCGGAAAAGAAGTTTCGAAGTACAAGGAAGGGGAAGATGAATACCCGATACAATTGCGGCTGAAAGAGGAATTCCGCTATAACATCCCCGCCCTGCTCAACCAGATGATCGCTTTCAGGAGTCCGTCGACCGGGCAGATCGTGCAGGTGCCGATATCTTCCGTGGCCGACATCAGCTACAACACCACCTATGGATCGGTGAAGCGCAAGGACATGGATCGCGTGGTCACCATTTATTCCAATGTTGTGGAAGGCTATAATGCCACCAAGATCAACGAGCAGTTGAAGGCCCAGATGCAATACTTTGATATCCCAACAGGCTATACCTACAAGTTCACCGGGGAACAGGAAGAACAGGAGGAATCCATGGCCTTCCTGATCAATGCCCTGCTGATCGCGGTTTGCCTGATCACCATCATCCTGGTATCGCAGTTCAACAGTATTGTGAAACCCGCCATTATCATCTTTAGCGTGATCTTCTCCACCATCGGGGTGTTCGCAGGACTGCTGATCAGCGGCATGGATTTCGTGGTGATCATGACCGGTATCGGGATCGTATCTCTGGCCGGCGTGGTGGTGAACAATGCCATCGTGCTGATCGATTATATCGACCTGCTGAAGCGGCGCCGCAGAAAAGAACTTGGTTTGAAATCGACGGCCAACCTGCCCGTACCAGACACTATTCATTGTATTGTGGAAGCCGGAAAAACCAGGCTCCGCCCGGTATTGCTCACGGCCATCACCACCATTCTCGGGCTGCTGCCCCTGGCCATGGGGATCAATATCGACTTTGAATCTTTCCTGAGCACCTTCGATGCCAATATCTATTTCGGAGGCGACAATGTGGCCTTCTGGGGCCCCATATCCTGGACCATCATTTACGGACTGACCTTCGCCACCTTCCTTACCCTGGTGATCGTTCCCTCCATGTATTATGTGCTCTACCTTGGCAAGCTTCGCTTTTTCACGCGAGGCAAAAGAAAATAGCCCCGGCAGAGTATTTTTCACGGCATGCAACCATTTGAGCCCGAATTTTGTCTTTGGATTTGAATTGCATAATGTTCTTTAATGGTATTGAGGAATCAAAATGCAAAGACATGAGGAGCGATGTTAAGACCAAAAAATCCGGATTTAAATGTACTTCGAGTAAAAATTTCCTTAACTTTACTTGGATAAATTGTATCTGATTTGCGCCTAATTAGGTGCTAATCAGGGTTTTAACATTAATTTTCAGCCAACGCTGATAGCGTTGTGTGTTTGTTTTATGCATTTTGATGAGGACTTCATAGCACGATGCGTGGACAATGATCCCAAAGCACAGGGAGAATTGTACAAGTGGTTTGCTCCCAAAATGTTCGGCATCTGTTTGCGTTACGCCAAAAACCAGATGGAAGCCGAAGACGTTTTGCAGGAAGGCTTTATCAAGATATTCCGGTATCTGAAAGATTACAGAAACGATGGTTCCCTGGAGGGATGGATCCGCAGGACCATGGTGAACACCGCCATCAACTTCTACAAGAAAAAACTCAGGTACCAGAAAGATATCTCGCTGGAGCAAACGGAGCCCTTCAACCCCGGGGAAGAATCGGCCCTGGACAAACTGTCGGCCAAAGAACTGCTCGAATTCGTGCAGGAACTCCCCGACGGATACCGCATGGTATTCAACCTCAACATCATTGAAGGATATACGCACAAGGAGATCGGTGAAATGCTGAATATATCTGAAAACACCTCTAAATCACAATTATCGAGGGCACGAGGGGTTCTTCAGACGAAACTAAAAAATAAATTGCACGGTGACTGAAGAAAGTAAATACCTGGACAAGCTGTTTCAGAGCAAGTTTGCCGGTTTTGAAGCCGAACCGCCTGCATCCGTATGGAATAATGTCCATAAGGAACTTCACGGGAAGAGCGGTGGCGGGATCAACCCGGTGAATCTCTCTGTGCTCGCAGCACTGGTGCTGATCTCCGGCCTCCTTGGCTTTAGCATCATCAAGGATACTCCGACAGCAGAGAACACAGACCTTCAAATTTCCGACCAGAGCGAACTGCTGGCCCATTACCCGCAGGCCTCTCACGATCAGTCACCGGCCGAAATGAACCCGGCCATGTCAACCCCTGCCTCCAGCCCTCAGGAGAAAGAAAATACCACCCCCGCCAAAGATTTGGCAACGAAGCCCATTCAAACCAAAAGCATTGACAAGAACATCAAGGCTCATGGCAATACCCACGAAGGCTATATCGAAAACAATTATACCGAACAGTATTTCGAATCGACCAGGCTTGCTGAACTGAAAGCCAGGAATTCGATCGCTGTTCATACCACACAACTGGATATCGGAACCGGGCAACTCCTGGAAAGGGAAAACAAGCTTCGTCCGAAATTCGGCAAACTCACCGATGGCGAAAGCAGGTATAACCGCAGGGCCAGCTGGCAGCTCGGGGTATTCTTCACTCCGGAAGTGATCTTCTACCCCGACGATTCCATCCCGAACCAGCGGAATTATAATGTAGACGTCAGCGCAAAATGGATCAAGAACGACTTCTTCATCGAATCCGGGCTCGGATTGTCCTTCTCGAGCGACGACGGCAGGTATGCCATCGATTATGAGAAATTCCTGGGCTCCTACGACGATGTGTACAATGTAACCTTCGACACCACAGAAAGTGGTGATCTCGTTCCCATCTACCATACCAATGTTGTGGATGTGTATGATTCCATCAGTAAATTCAGGCTCGAAAAAACCAAAAACACCTACACCTACCTGCAGGTGCCGCTCTACGTCGGTTTCCAGAAACAGGTGAACCGTTTTAACTGGTTCGTTAAAGGTGGCCCGGTATTCTCCGTACTTGTCGGCAAAAATGTTCCGGAACCGGATATGGGAACCGACAGGATCATCGGCCTCGACCAGCAGATGCCTTCGAGGGTGAACACCCACTGGCAGTTTGCCTTCAGTGCAGGACTGAACTACCAGCTTTCGAACAGTGTCAGTATCGGTATTGAACCAACTTTCAGGTATTATCTGAATTCACAATATGAACGTAAGTATATAAGCACCCGCCATCCTTATTCCGTTGGCTTAAGGGCCGGGTTATTGTTTAATTTTTAATGAAGTGCGGCAATGAAACCCATTATCCCCCCCTTGCTTAAGCGCCCCGGGCCTATCCGCCCGAAAAAGCTGCTGCGGAAGAAATACCTTCTTCCCCTGGCGATGATCCTGATCATCTCCATCACCACTACTTTCGCCCAGGAAAGCACCAACCATATTTACCTTTCCGGGCAGATCACCAATATTGAGAACGGGGCACCTGTTGCCGGTCATCCGGTATACATCGAATCCAATTCAGAAAGTCCGGGGGGACTGAATTATTATCTTGCCGCTTATACCGACGCTTACGGATTCTTCAATGATACCATCACCACCGCCGCACTGGATGGTAAACTGGTTATTTATACTTACGATGTTTTTGAAGAAGAATACGAACGCGTAGAGTTCTTCCGCTTCAACTGGTATTCCGAATACCATATGGAAGCCGGCCTTGAGATCGTGGATCCGAATACCATGACCGATTTCCAGGCCAACTTCGAAACCCATAAAGACAGCATTAGCCATGATTCACTGAGTGTTTTCTTCGAAGATATTTCCCTGGGAGAAGACATCGTTTCCTGGTACTGGGACTTCGGCGACGGATCATCGGCCCTGGGCCCGGTATCCCATCATATTTACAATGAACCCGGCATTTATGATGTCAGCCTGACGGTCAGTACGGAACCCCTGGTCAACGATTTCCGCACCAGCACCATCGTGAAGAAGGTGTATGCCGGAATGCGCGAATATTTTGACTTCGGCGGCCATGCCTTTGCCGGTTATTTCCCGGTGGATATCGGTACCGCTTACCTTTACAAGATCGAAGAGGATGAGTTTATCCCCATCGATACCACGCAATTCGACACCCTGGGGTTTTATTATTTCCCCACACTGATCGAAGGCGATTACAAAGTGAAGGCTTTCCCGTCGACCGAATCGGTGAACGCCGGTAAATACCTGCCTACCTATTTCGAAAATGCCCTGTTGTGGACCAAAGCCAAAATCATCAAGCTCGATGAAAACGGATGGGAATACGACATTCATATGGTGGAAAATTTCGAATACGGAACAGGGGCAGGAGCCATTGATGGAATGGTTGCCCTTGATGGGGGCAAAACATTCAATATGAACGATGTGGAGGTGATCCTTTTCAATGAGGACAATCAATGCCTCACCTACATTAATTCGGATGAAGAAGGAGCCTTTGAATTTGTTCAGCTCGCATACGGCACCTACCAGGTAATGGCTGAAGTGCCGGGCATGTATACCTACCCGACCTCGATCACCATTTCGGAAGAAAACCCGGTGATCGAAGACATCAGCATACTGGTGTACGATGAAGAGATCCCCCACGGGATCGCCGACGATGTGGATAAACTGGCCGGACTGGGGAACCTCTACCCGAACCCGGCCCGTGACCATGTCATCCTTCCCTTCGAACTGAAAGAAAACCGCCAGTTACAATTCTTTGTGATCAACCAGGGCGGACAGGTGATCGAAAAATCCACCGGCTTTTACCATGCCGGGGATCACCAGGTGCAGATCAATACTGCGGCTCTCCTGCCGGGGATGTACCGCATTATGGTCCTTGCCGGAAATGAAAAACATATACGGGCTTTTGTAAAAGCTCATTAACAAACATATTAACATGTGGAAATCGGCATCCCGTCAAGCAATACCGGGGTGCCTTTTTCATGCCCGGAAATAGAGGAAGCCTGCAGGCAACCTTTAATTTTTCCGGCAGTCTTAAAAACAGTTGAGTTTTTGATGGTTCCGGACCAGGAAATATTAGAAGGCTGTAGATCTGGAGAAAGAAGTGCTTTTGGTTTGCTGTACGAAAAGTATGCATCGACCATGCTGGCCATATGCATGCGCTACTGCAAACGCAGGGAAGAAGCAGAAGATGTGCTCCATGAAGGCTTTATAAAGGTCTTCTCCAACGTGACCAAGTTCAGGGGAGAAGGTTCTTTTGAGGGCTGGATAAAGCGAATCATGATCAATACATCGCTGAGCCATTATCATGCAAACCTGAAGCATCATTTTAAATCCGGAACGGAGGATATGGAAAATATACCTGCAGATTATGAAGAGGAAGGGGTTTATAGCAATGCCCCCTCCCGTTCGGAATTGCTGACACTGATACAGCAATTGCCCGACGGTTACCGCTTTGTGTTCAACATGTATGTGTTTGAGGATTTTTCGCACAAAGAAATTGCCGGGCAGCTGGGTATTTCCGTGAATACATCAAAATCGCAACTGGCTAAAGCCAGAAGGCAGCTTCAGAAAAAGCTGCAGGAAAAATTCAACCTGAAACCCAACATCCGTTCGAAATGAAGAAAGAACGAAAACAACACAGTATCGATAAGCTTTTTCTTGGGTCCCTGGCGGGAGACAAGATTGAGCCATCACCGGGCATCTGGGAATCGCTCTCTTCCCATATTCCGGCCAAAGGCGGCGGAGGCCTGTATCTCTACCTCCTTTCCGCAATTGCTATCGGAACATTTGTATTTTTCGCACATTCAGCATTCGTACGTACTCCTGAACATGCCGCCATCCATTCCCAGACCAGGGGAGAGCAAATGGAACTGGCCATCACCGCTCAGGATGAACCGGGAACAGAAAGCCCGATGCAGCAAAGCAACTCTGCTTCAGCTTCTGAGCTGGAGGATACCGGCGCTGCCGCCGCCCTTGATCCGGTGGCCGCTGCTGATCTCACCGGCACGCAGTCAACAACAAAGACCTCCCGCTCGGGTAGTACCGCCTCTTCCCTTGGCAGCCTGCCTCCGGCCGCGCCGATCAATACACAGGAAGAAAATGCCGGCCTGAATACTACCCCTCCGGCCGAAGCAGCTTCGGATCATGCCGGAGAAGATCATGAACGCCTCGATTTTGCCTTTGCCGACAGGATCTACCGCATCCCAGGACTGCAAGCCGGCATTGTACCGCGTAGCCTCAGTGGAGGAGAGGCCCGCGAAAGCGGTACGCCGGAGTTCCGTCTGAATATGACCGACTCCTACGTAAACCGTGCCGAAGTCTGGTTTGGTGCCGGAGTCAGCCCGGCAGTGAATATCTACCCCGAAGGCCAGAACCGCAACGACTACTCCTTCGAATTCGTTGCCTCCCTGGAAAAATCAAGGTTCATTGTGGAAAGCGGTATCGGCGTGAATTTCAGCAATGAAGCCGCCAAGTACAGGATTAATTATACCAGTTACGACAGTGTAGGATATTTCATCGGTGTGACCGGATTTACATTCGACCCCGAAAATCCTGATTCGATACAAATGCAAACCACCATGAAAAGTGTGTACGACAGCATCGACCGTTTCAGGATAGAAGAAACTACCAACAAATATACATACCTGCAATTCCCGCTTCGTGTGGGCTACCGCGTGATCAGCAGCGACCGCTTTTCGGTCGACCTGAAAATGGGCGTCCTCTTCTCCCTCCAGGTTTACAGCAAGCTGCCTGATGCCCCTTACCCGGGAAGCGATGCGGAGCAGATCGAAGTGCTCAGGCAATATCCCGACCGGATGAAGACGAACTGGCAATACACCGCCAGCATCGGACTGCACTATCATGCAAGTAACCATGTACGATTCAGCCTGGAACCTTTCTACCGGCAGTACATCAAGTCCGTGTACAGCAGCGGTTCGGATTACCCGGCCCGGTCACCTTTTGGATTCGGACTCCGCGGAGGGATCTATGTACACTTTTAATCAAACAAAATGATGCAAACCATACGTTATATCTTTCTCAGTTTATTCCTGCCACTGCTCTGGTACTCAGCCACCGGAACGGAATGCACGGCCTATTTCACCTGGGAGCCCATCCCCGGAAGCAATACGGGCATTCAGTTCAACAATGAGTCGAGCGGGGATTTTAATTCATGGCAATGGGACTTCGGCGACGGAAACATCTCCGGAGTATTCAGCCCGGAACATGCTTTCAGCGAATTCGGGGAATATTATGTTTGCCTGACCGTAAGCGACGGAGCAGGCTGCACCGATGTTTACTGCGATACCGTGATCGTTACTCCTGACTGCAATGCCGATTTCGATTTCACCCTGGTGCCCACAACACCCCTCTACATTCAGTTCACCGACCTCTCTACCGGCTTTCCCGATAGCTGGCTCTGGACTTTTGGCGACGGGCAAAGTTCCATCGCACAAAATCCCGTTCATCCCTATCCCGTAGCGGGAACCTATGAAGTATGCCTTGTGATCGAACACGACAACGGCGGATATTACTGCATCGATTCCATATGCAAAACCGTGATCATCCCCGACTCCCTGAACTGCGAAGCAGACTTTACCTACCACCAGGGCAATACCAACCCACTCGAAATCAGCTTTTTCGATCAGTCGACAGGCACTATTACGAGCTGGGAATGGGATTTCGGCGACGGAACCATCTCCCACGAAGAAAACCCGGTACACATCTTCCCGGAACCGGCAGAATACCTGGTCTGCCTCCAGGTATCGAATCACGATACAGCCCAGCATTGTTTTCACTTTCTGTGCAAAAACATTGATCTTTCCGACACTGTTTTTTGTCATTCCGATTTTTCGGCCATGGCGGACTCGAGCAGCCAGGAAATGTACCGCTTCTTTTTCACCGACGAAAGCCTGGGCTATCCCGATAACTGGCTCTGGGATTTCGGCGACGGGAATACCTCTCATAACAGGAACCCGGCGCATACTTACGATGAGCCCGGCACTTATGAAGTATGCCTCAACACCTGGAACAGCAATTACCCGAACTGCAACGACACCTACTGCAAGCTGGTAAAAACATCCGACTACCACCAGCTTGGGGGCATGGCTTTTATGGGCGAGGATCCCATGAATAATCCCTATCCCCAGGGGGATACGGGCATGGCCATTCTCTACAGGCAGCGGGAAGACCATAGCCTTATCGCTGTGGATACGACCTATTTTCATGAACTGGGCTATTACTGGTTTACAAATATGATGGAAATGAAATACGTGATCCGGATCGGCCTGAGCCCGGCATCAACGCATTACCATGATTTTGTGCCTTCATACTACAGCGAAGCCATGACCTGGCAGGATGCCGATGTTTTCATGCTCAACGATAATATGTTCGAAATGAACACTTCCCTGGTTTACGCTGAAGGAGCTGAAAACGGGCCCGGAAGGATCAGCGGACGCGTCATGGCCGGTGATGAAAGGAATGAAGCCCATCGCGGCTTCCATGACCTGCCCGTGATCCTGACCGATGCCATCAGCAAAACACCACTGGAGTGGACCAGCACCAACGAATTCGGAGAATTTGAATTCAATAGCCTGGCCCTGGGCACCTACACCCTTTATGCCGATGCGGCAGGAATCTGGTCGGAACCGGAAACGGTGCTGCTCGATGAAAACACCGTAATGATCGATACGGTATATATAGAGATGTTCCAGACTGCCCCCCTGGCCATTGATGAGCCGGAACCCCTGCAAATACAGCTCAGCGCTTTATATCCCAATCCTGTCTCGGACCAGCTCCATCTTGAACTGAAGGCCATCAGCAGGCAATCTGCAGAGATCCGTATCCTGAACCTCACCGGGCAGCTTGTGAACCAGCTTGGTGTGGAGGTTCTGAAAGGACGGAATTCCATCAGCCTGAATACAGCAGGATTACCGGGCGGGATCTACCTGCTCATGATCCGCTGGGAAGGGCGCGACCAGGTCATCAGCCAGCGATTTATTAAAAAATAATTTCGCACAGGCAACTTTTTTGTCTTCTTCAGTCTGTTTAATACCAGAAGGACTCAACTTATGTTCAGATTTATCCTCTCAGAAGGAATAAACAAGATCAAACGGCTTATTTCCGGTTAAAACGACGAAATAGGCGGCCGAAAGGCAAGCCATTGGTAAGATCAAATGATTAGTAAATGTTTCTTGGTCTGAGTGAAGAGCAGCCTGTAAAAGCTGCTCTTTTTTTATGCCTCGTTATCGTCAGCAAACCATTCGGAATAGGAGGTGGCTGTTTCCCAGAGGCGGATATTGTGCAGTTTAACATTCGCCGGAAGGGCAGCGCTGATCATCCCCGCAAAGTGGATCACCAGGTTTTCGCTGGTCGGCTGGAAATCGACCGTGATCAGTTTTTCAATGTGTTTTTTCATGCTTTGGATCATCTCCGGATCCGTTTCGCTGCTGATCACCAGGGAGTGGTCGAAAGGGTCCACGATCAGGCCCTTCACGATGGCTTTCAAATCCTTGAAATCCATCACCATCCCTTTTTTGGGAGAAGCGGGATCCGTGATGGGAGTTCCCGTGATGGTCACGAACAGCTTGTACGAATGCCCGTGGATATTCCGGCAGGGGCCGTCGTAATCCTTCAGCACATGGGCCATTTCAAAATCGTACATTTTGGTAATACGGATAGTCGCCATATCAATGGGATTTCATGAATGATGAAACATAGGTCCGGCTGCTTTGTTCATCCGTGACCCTGAGCAGATACAATCCCGGGGCCAGGCCGGAACAAGGAATCTCAGCGGATACGTTTCCCTGAACATCCTGAGAGAGGACGCTTCGGCCCAGAGCATTGACAATATCGACATGCAGCCGCCCTTGTTCCAGATGGGGATTCACATACAATATTTCCCTAACGGGATTGGGATAAAAGCTCACTTCCAGTTTGTAATGGTCTTCTTCAACAGTGGCATTGGGGCCCCAGATATCGTATACGAATTCAGGATGGTCGATAAAGGGGTTTCGGTTGCCCTGGTAGGAATATACCACATTGTTCCGGTTGATCTCAAAAGCATCGGGGGGATCCTCCTCATGCCAATCGAGCAAGGTGCTCAAGCGGCCATGCTGCGGTGCCGGAGCTGTGTTTACGGCATCCACGGCAGTCAGGTCAAGCTCGCCTCCGGTGCCTTCATAGCGTACATCCATATACAGGATCATTCGGGCCACATCGCCCTTGACAGCATCGCGGGGTTCCCAGGTATATTCAGTATAATAGCAGCCGGTGGCTTCGCTGTGCTGCTGTCCTCCCTCGTCAAAATCTTTGTTCCCCCGGTCGCCATTTACCGAAACATCGGTGGGGCGGATCATGTGGGCATCCGTACCGCAGGGCGGATCATTGCCGAAATCGCCATGTGATTTGGCCCATACATGTTCACGGTTCCATTCATTGACCCCTCCGCCGAAGGTGGATTTAGCCTGCGACCTGCCGGTGTACAGCAGGATCACATTGTTTGAATTCTGCGGATCCTCATCGGATTCGGGAAGGATGTAATCCCTCAGGTCGGAATAGCTGGGTTCATCATGGTCGTTGATGATCCCGTGCAATAATGATTTGAGCTGCTCTCCGTATAATCCTTCGGTTCCGTTGTAATATCCTGGAGGGATCTGCGCATTCAGCGATCCGAAGAACAAAACGGCAATCAGAAAAATAAGATTTGATCTGGTTTTCATTGCTAAATAATGTTGTAAAGGTCGAGGGCCAAAACTGTTCCAAGAATGATGATCAGCAGCCCGGCCAGCGACCCTGCAAAAGTAGCATAAAATATCCGGCCGATCTTCTTCCCAACGAAATCGCCGAGATAAGAAAATACCACCACCCCGGCGGGGATGATGTAAAACATAAGCTCATCCGGCGGGCGAAGCAGGCCGAAACCCAGGCCGATCATAAAGGCATTCAGCCCGGAGGCAAAACTCACGGCGATGAGTTCCCAATTCCTGGCCAGGTTATAGGATTTCTGTTCGGGCCTGACCCGGACTGCAGCATAGATAAATTTAAGTCCGGTCAGCAACAAAATAGCTTCCGCAAAAGGAATGGCCATCCATCCGATGCCCTGGGTAAATGAATTCCCCGACCAGGTCCCCAACCAGAACATTCCGGTTTGGAAAATCATGAATGCGCCGGCCATCTTCATTTTCTCACTGAAACAAAGGCAGCGGTAAACGCCTCCCCAGAAGGCAGCTATGAATGCAGCCAGCGAAATAGGGAGGGCAATCAATATGATATACAGGATCTCCATGAATTTTAAAGCAAATTAATGATCTTTTCCAGCCAGGCAGCATCCACCTCATCGAAGGAACTAATCTCCCTGCTATCGACATCCAGCACCCCGATAACTTCTCCCGAAGGCGACTTCAGCGGGACCACGATCTCCGAGCGGGACCGCGAATCGCAGGCAATATGGCCCGGAAACTGGTGCACATCGGACACGATGATGGTTTCCTTGCGATTGATCCCGGCCCAGCACACGCCCTGGTCTTTTTCAAGTTGAATACAGGCCACCGGTCCCTGGTAGGGGCCTACGATCAGTTTCCCTTCTTCCAGGAGGTAGAACCCGGTCCAGAAGAAATACTCCATTTTATGGTGCAGAACAGCTATGATGCTCGCCATCCGTGCCACGGGATAATCCTTATCTTTCAGCAGATCCCAGAGCTGGGCATAGAGGCGTTCGTATCGTTTTTCTTTTTTGCTTTTTTCCATTTTCTGATCAGTTTTTCTTATCATTCAGGATGAGCAGTGGGGACAGCAGCAGCAGACCTGCACTTATTCCGAAAATGCTCCATCCGAGGCCGAACAGGTCGGCAAAGATACCAAATAGCAGGGCAAGTAGAGCAGCAACCAGGCTTTTTGCCTGCGAATCGGCCGACAGCACGGATGCGGTGACTTTCCTGTCCACGCTGTTTCCAAGGTAGGATACTCCGACCGGTTTGCGGATATTCTCGTTCATGTATACCATTACAAAAAGAACTACCGAAAGGCCCCAAAGTTCATTGATATACATAAATCCGCTGAGCACGCCGCAGGCAAGGCCGAAAAACAAACTTATATTCAGCGGGGCTGAAAGGGATGAAAACAAATCAGCGATCCTTCCCGAGTAGCGGGAGGCCATGGACGAAAACAGGTAAACACCGAAAAATACTAGCCCCACCAGAAGGGATGAGCGCTGTTCATTATCCAGTGAAGGGAAAAGGGTAATTGCCACGGCCCAACCGGCGACCACTGCCTGCAGATAATCTTTGATCGCTTTGTAATATCCGCTGTGTACCGACAGGCTGCCGATAACTTTAAGCACCACTCCTGAACGCAGGGCCTCCCATAATGCCCGAAAGACCTTCCGGAAGTTCCCGGTCATTTCCTGCCAACCTACTTTACGAGTATTTCCATCGAGGTAAGATGGATAGCTGGCAACGAGAAAAAGATCGATAATATAGGGGATCGTTGAAAAAAGGAAGATATACTTAAAGCTGCCGGAATAAAAAACGATGGCTGCCCCGCTCAGGGCCGAAAGTGCTGATCCGAGTTGTGACCAGGAACGGGTATGCCCGTAATAATGTACCTTTTGGTCTTCCCAGCCATGTTCCCGAAGGTAATGGAATATCATGGCCTTATTGTTTCCGCTACGAAAAGCCTCTCCCAGAGAAAACACAATCATGGCCAGCATAAAGAGCCCGAAGCCCTCTGCAACAAAGAACACCAGGAAAGAAACAATGTAAAACAGGAAAGCAAGGATCATGGTACGCCGGCGACCCCAGGCATCGGCCACCACCCCAGAGGGAACTTCAAAGATATTCACGGTAATCTCCCTGGCCGCATACAAGCTGCCAATGGCAATAAAACTCATGCCTTTCTCAAGGAAGAAAAGTACCAGAAAAGCCTCAAAGAACCTCAGGTTCTTGAAGAAGCCATAAAAACAGAAACGGTAATACTGCAGATCCTTCCTGAATTGCACTGCCATAGCGCAAAGTTAGAAGAAATGCCGGGCTTATTGTATTTTCTCCAGCTCCACGGTAAAATGCCGCATAATGGGTGCCTCCCGGGTAATGCGCAATCCACTGCTGATCTCATTGCGGCGGTCGTACACATTTTTCAGGGCTGCCGCCACATAGGCCATATGGTTATTGGTATAGGTGCGGCGGGGAATGGCCAGCCTCAGCAATTCCATTTCCGGGTATCGGTTCTCCCTGCTTACCGGGTCGCGGTCGGCCAGGAGGGTGCCGATCTCAACACCACGCACGCCGCCTTCGATATACAACTCTACAGCAAGGGTCTGGGCGATATAGTGTTCGCGGGGAAGCTGGGGCAGGAAACGTTTGGCATCTACAAAGATGGCATGCCCGCCAAAGGGAAATTGCACGGGAATACCCTCATCGAGTAAGAGTTGCCCGAGGTAGGCCACCTGCCCGATACGGCTTTCGAGGTAGGTAAATTCCGTTCCTTCGTACAGTCCCTGGGCAAGAGCGTTCATGTCGCGCCCCGACATCCCTCCATAGGTTACATATCCCTCGAAGAGGATGTTGAAAACGGAAGCTTTTCGGAAAAGTTCCTCATCGCGGAAGCCGATAAAGCCGCCCATGTTCACGATAGCGTCTTTCTTGCTGCTCATGGTCATGGCATCGGCGTAAGAAAACATCTCCTTAACGATCTCGCGGATGCTCTTGTCGGCATAGGCCTCTTCACGGATCTTGATGAAATAGGCATTTTCGGCAAAACGGGCCGAATCAAAAACAACGGGCTTGTTGTATTTTTTGGCCAGAGCCGACACCTCGCGGAGGTTTTCCATGGAAACCGGCTGTCCTCCTGCAGTGTTACAGGTTACAGTAACGATAATAAAGGGGATCTTTTCAGCAGGGTTTTCCTGCAGAACCTTTTCCAGCTTTGCCAGGTCAACATTCCCCTTGAAGGGATGGTCGAGGGTGGTATTGAAGGCTTCGTCGATGGTGCAATCTACGGCTGTGGCTTTCCTGAATTCGATATGCCCCTTGGTGGTGTCGAAGTGGGCATTGCCCGGAATAAGATCCCCTTCCTTGATGAGGGTGGAAAACAATACATTTTCCGCTGCGCGGCCCTGGTGGGTGGGTAAAAAATACTCGTAGCCCAGGATATCGCGTATGGCATCCTTCAGTTTATAATAGGAAGAAGCCCCGGCATAACTCTCATCGCCCAGCATCATGGCCGACCACTGCCGGTCGCTCATGGCCCCGGTACCGGAATCGGTCAGCAGGTCGACAAACACCTGTTCGCTGCGGAGGTTAAATAAATTATAACGGGCTTCCCTGATCCATTTTTCGCGTTCCTTTTGCGTGCTTTTTTTGATGGGTTCAACCATCTTGATCTTGTAGGACTCTGCATAAGGTAATTTCATAATGCATAATGGTTTTAAAATGATTCAACAATAAAAACTGATCAGAAATATTATGCATTCAGGTAGCCGTCGCGATCCTTGATGTTGAGGTAGCGTTTACAGGAGAGGATATTTAAGTAGCTGATCAATTGCAGAATACATTGTTGATACTCCTACAAATATATAAAAGTTTTAAAATTCGAAATTATTTGGGCTTAAATATTAAAATTACCTTTATTCCGAAATTCATCCCCCCGTTTGCAACCCTTGAGAAAAGATGTTGTCATTTAGCAGTAGAAAAACAAAAGAAGCTTTGCAGGCTACAGGTAATACGGAGATACACCGGGAGGTCATTGAAGGTTGCAAAAAAGGTAACCAGCGTTCGCAGTACAAATTGTACCAGCTGTATTCCAGGGCCATGTACAATGTGTGCCTGCGGATGATGAACTCCCGCGAAGAAGCCGAAGACCTGCTGCAGGATTCTTTTACCGATGCCTTTCACCGGCTGCATTCTTTCCGGTATGAGTCAAGTTTCGGGCAATGGTTGAAACGTATCGTGGTAAACAAATGCATTAATGAAATAAAACGGAAAAAAGCTGACCTGAGCTATTTCGATGATATGGGATGGTTCAAGAACCAGGAAGAAGAAAAAGAAGAAGCCTATGGGAACGGACTGAGCATTGAAAACGTGAAAAAGGCCATGGAACAATTGCCGTCGGGAAGCAAACTGATCTTTTCGCTCTACCTGCTCGAAGGATACGACCACGTGGAGATCAGCCAGATCCTGAACATCAGCGAATCCAACTCAAAATCGCAGTATATGCGAGCCAGGCTAAAAGTGAAAGAAATACTAAAAAATACCCAACGATGAAACAAGACAAGCTAGAACAATTCATTCTCGAAAACCGGGCCGGTTTCGACGATGAGCTCCCTGCCCCGGGGAACTGGGACAAGATCAGGGAGAATATCCGCCCGACAAGGCGGATCAACTGGACCCAGCGAATGCTCAGGGTCGCTGCTGCCGTGGTGATCTTTGTGGCCACCTATATTTTCATCGACTACAATGTTTACAACCAGCAGAACGCTTTTCAGGCCAACGGCCCGCAAATTGACCCTGAAAGCGAAATCCCCGTGCTGGTCGAGGCCAGGGCATATTATTCCGGACAGATCCGGAGCATGGAAAGCGAAGTGATCCGCATCGCCGGTGAAAATTCGCCCGTACAAAAAGAGATCGAACTGGAATTCGAGGAACTCGACAAAGTTTTTGAAGAACTGAAGGCCGACCTCAACGATGATGCGGCCAACCAGGAAGTGATCGAAGCCATGATACAGAATTACCGGATCAAACTACACATACTTGAAGAAATTCTCCTGCAACTGAACGATGCAGACCAAGAAAAGGAAAACGACCATGAAGACAAGAAGATCATTATGTAGAACTCTCCTGGTTCTGGTGCTGTGCGGCTTCTTGCCCGCAGCCCCTCTGCTGGCCCAGCAGTATGAGAAGAGCCGGGAATTGACGCAGGTTTATCCCCTCTCGGAGGAAACCACCGTACAGATCATCAATAAGTATGGGAATGTGCATATCCTTCCCTGGGAGAAGGATTCCATACGCTTTGAGATCAGCATCAGGGTGGAAGCCGGCAAGCAATCGAAGCTGGAAAGGACCTTCAGCAGTATCGACATCGAATTTTCTGAATCTTCCTTCTATGTGATCGCGCAAACCGTTTTCGGGAATCAGAAAAACTCATTCTGGGCGGATGTAACTGATTTTACCAATTCCATGCTGAATGCCGGAAGCCAGGCACAGATCGATTATGTGGTTTACCTGCCTGAAAACAACGAGATCAGTATTGAGAACAAGTTTGGGAACATCTACATGACCGACCATTCCGGGAAAACCCTGGTGATGCTCTCCAACGGCGATTTTCGCGGCGGGAGCTACCGGGAACTGGAACTCGACCACAGCTTTGGAAATGTGAATATCGAAACCATCGTAAGCGGCAAACTGAACCTGGCATATTCGGAACTCAAACTTGATCATGCCGATGAGCTCAGGATCACCAGCAAATCATCAAAGCCCAGCATCAAAAGTTTCGGGTCATTGCGGATCAATTCCCGCAGGGATACCTATTTTATAGAAGAAGCCGGCATGGTGAACGGTGAAACTTCCTTTTCATACCTTAACCTGCAAAGCCTGAATGGCGACCTCATCCTCAATGCCAATTACGGTAGCCTGAGCATTGATGGCTACGGAAAAAATTTCAGCATGATGAACCTGCTGGCCGATTATACCGATGTGAGCATGATCTGCCGGAAAAAACCGGGCTGCATGATGGAAGTTTACTATGACCGCAAAACCGAACTGGTCTATCCCGGCACCTCAACGGGCATCAGCTTCGAAGACTCGGAAACCGGAGAAGGGCAGAAACTGCTGAAAAGTAAAGCATCAGGAATGCGTGAAGACAGCCCCAGAATTAAGATCAGCATAGAAGGAGGCAGTGTTAACCTGATCTATCAATGATCAAAAACAGGGAACAAATGAAAGGAATATTACTCGTGATGCTAATGTTTTTGCTGTTTTCCGGTGTGAAAGGGCAGACCTACAAACATGCGGTCAGCGGGCGGCTCGGATTGTCGAGCGGCATCACCTACCAGCATCAGCTCGATGAATTCCGGGGCTATAAGGGGATGATGAGTTTCCGCGACGGGGGTGTACAGCTTACGGGATTGCTGGAATCAAGCCGGCCATTGTACCTGAACTTCACCGACAGGATGTACTATTATACCGGCCTGGGAGCCCATGTGGGGTTTACCCGTTTCCAGCCCAAACGCGGATTTTTTACCAATCCCTTTAATTTTGATAAAAACAGCGGGCACTTTGCCCCGGTGATCGGCCTGGATGCCATTATCGGGATCGAATACCGCCTGCCCCGGGCACCGATTGCCTTCTGCCTGGATGCAAAACCATTTTTTGAATTGTTCGGACAAAACATATTCCGACTGTCGCTTTTCGACATCGGCCTATCCATGAAATTTACATTTTAAAAAACTTACACTATGAATATCAGGAAATACGTAAAACACTTCGCGGCTGTTCTCCTGGCCGCAATCCTCTGCCTCCCGGCACAGGCGCAAAGAGATGAGGAGATCTCAACCCTGTTCGGCAGTAAAGACGGCCATATCGACCATGGAGGCTGGGCCGGACTGAGCTTCGGATATACCAAGATCAAAGACAAGGACACCTACCTCATGGGCGCCCGCGGCGGCTGGCTCATCAACCATCACCTCACTATCGGCCTCGCCGGAACAGGCTTTATCAGCGACAAGGTGATCATGCAGTACAACGACAGGGATGTCAGGCTTGGCGGCGGATATGGCGGGCTGCTGCTCGAGGCTAGCATTGCACCTTTTTTCCCGGTGCATGTCAGTGTTCCGGTGGTGATCGGTGCCGGCGGCGTGGCCTACACCTACGACCGCTGGTGGGATGACGATGACCACCATGATAATTCCAGCTTCGACAGCGATGCCTTTTTCGTTGTGGAACCCGGGCTGGAAATAGAAGTGAACCTGATCAAGTTCATGCGCTTCGCTGTCGGCGGTTCTTACCGCTACACCTCACAGGTGAGCATGGTAAACTCAAGCGGAAGCATGCTCCGCGGCTTCAATGGCCACTGCACCCTGAAATTCGGCTGGTTCTAATCCAAATTTGTTATTTTCGTGGTCTAATCCCTTGCCATGAAAAAACTTCTTTTCATCCTCATGCTGGGCCTGGTGATCAACACCCAGGCTCAGTTCAATGAACACTTCAGGAACAAGACCCTCCGTATCGACTATATCCATTCCGGTGATGCGGAGCATGAATACTACCAGTTCGACACCCTCTTCGCGGAAAAATACTGGGGAGGTTCGAAAACAAACCTGATCGATAAATTCGATTACGGCAACTATAAGTTTGAAGTGCATGATGCCGCCACCAACGAACTCCTTTATTCCAGGGGCTATTCTTCCCTGTTCAGGGAATACCAGGCCACGCCTGAGGCGGAAGCAAGCTGCAAGGCCTATGACGAAAGCATCGTGATGCCCTACCCTAAGCGTGCGGTGAACATCGCGTTTTTCAGCCGGCAGAAAGACCTCTCCTGGCGGAAGGAATTCATTCTTCCCATCGATCCGAAAACACGGGATATCGAGAAAAACCGTAGCGGGAAGTTCAAAAAGCGCAAGATCCATTATTCCGGCAAATACAATAAAAAGCTTGATATCGTGATCATTGCCGAAGGCTATACTGCGGAGCAGATGGAGAAATTCAGGGAAGACTGCGAACGCTTCAAGGGGTATATCCTGGAAGCCTCTCCTTACAATGATAACAAAGACAAGATCAACATCTGGGCAGTGGAATCCGTTTCGGAGGAAAGCGGTACCGATCTTCCGGGGGAAGATATCTTTGTGAATACCGCCGTGGCTTCGAACTTCTATACCTTTGGCTCGGAGCGCTACCTCACCACCGAATACTATAAGAGCGTGCGCGACATTGCCGCCAATGCCCCCTGCGACCAGATCTTCATCCTGGTGAACCACGAAAAGTACGGCGGGGGCGGCATTTATAACTTTTACAGTCTGGGGACCAGCGACAATCCAGCAGGAGATTTCCTCTTCCAGCATGAATTCGGGCATGCCTTTGCCGGCCTGGGCGATGAATATTATACTTCTGATGTTGCCGTGGAAGATTTTTATCCCGCCGACGTGGAACCCTGGGAACCCAACCTCACTACCCTGGTTGATTTCGGCAGCAAATGGCAGAACATGGTGAGCCATTCCACTCCCGTTCCCACACCTCCGACACCGGAAAACAAGCAAACAGTAGGCGTTTACGAAGGCGGTGGCTACGTTGCAGAAGGCGTGTACCGGCCCTATATCGATTGCACCATGAAATCTGTGATCTACGATGCCTTCTGCCCCGTTTGCAAAAGAGCCATACAGCGGATGATCGATTTTTACGCTGAATAAGATAAGGAAGGAAAAGAGAAGGGAAGAAGGGAGGAGGAATTTACATTTTACAATCATTAGTGTCAGGGGAAACTTTATTTCACACATTTATTTTTGGAGATCTGAACTAATTTCGGTACTCGGAACTCGAAACTCCCTGCACCTTGCACCCTGAACCCTGAACCCGGTATCCGGTATCCGGTACCCGGAACCTGATTTAACAATTTCTTTGTCCTGAAGGCTTTGTACTTAATCCTAACTTTCATACTTTTGCACCGTGAAATAATTAACAATGGTGTTTTTTGCTGTTAATCAAGAATTTAAGACGTACATTTAAATATATGCCGATATGTTGAAAAATCTTTCTGAGTTACGCGAGATCGTAAAAAAATCGCCCAAGAAAAAGCTGGCTGTGGCCGCAGCCCACGACGAACATTCACTGGAAGCCGTAGTAAATGCTGCCAAAATGAAGATCATTGATCCCATACTGGTGGGTGATAAGGAAAAGATGCACCGCATTGCTGATAAGCTGGAACTCAACCTCTCCAAAATGGAGATCGTGGACGAAACCAATGTGAGCGAATGCGTGGCCAAGGCCGTGAAGCTGGTTCACTTCGGCGATGCCGACATCCTGATGAAAGGGAACGTGGGCTCTGCTACCCTGCTCAAAGGCGTGCTCAACAAGGAATGGGGACTGAGGAGAAACGATATCATATCGCATATTGCACTTTTTGAGGTACCGGCCTATCACCATAAACTCATCGCCCTTACCGACGTGGCCATGAACATCGCCCCCGACCTCAATGCCAAAGTGAACATCCTTCGCAACTCTATTGAGTTCCTGCACAAGCTGGGCATTGAAGAACCCAAGATCGCCGTGCTGGGCGCCGTTGAGCTGGTGAATGAAATGATGCCGGCGACCCTGGATGCCGCCCTGCTCTCGAAAATGGCCGACCGCGGCCAGATCCCGAATTGCATCATCGACGGCCCGCTGGCCTTCGACAATGCCATCTCGGCCGAATCGGCAGAACACAAAGGCATTAAGAGCAACGTGGCCGGGATGGCCGACCTGCTGCTGCTGCCCGACATCGAAGCCGGCAATGTGTTGTACAAAGCATTTATTTTCTTTGCCAACGCCAAGGTGGCTGCCAACATCCTCGGGGCTTCCGCACCCATCGTGCTGACCTCACGCTCCGACTCGGAAGAATCAAAGCTTGACAGCATCTGCCTGGCAGCTGCTGTTCACTAGCCAATCATTAAAATACCAAAAAGCGACATGGAAAATATCCTCATCCTGGCCATCAACCCGGGCTCTACCTCCACGAAGATCGCCGTATTCAAAAACAAAGAGCAGATCTTCACCAAGAACATCAAGCACAGCAACGAAGAGCTGGCCCCTTTCGACAAGATCACCGACCAGTTCGAATTCAGGAAGGACGTGATCCAAAAGGTACTGAGTGATGAAGGCATAAAAATGGAGGATATCCATATCGTAATGGGACGCGGCGGGCTGGTACGCCCCATCCCCTCAGGGGTTTATGCCGTAAACGAAAAAATG
>NPID01009751.1_pt1 | contig 30524 bp, 30 predicted proteins | sample 8637491 | NCBI WGS metagenome assembly NPID01 (sample SAMN07420843, study PRJNA396082) | bioreactor metagenome | isolation source: sample BA6 brine-fed electro-methanogenic bioreactor BA | place: Japan: Kochi | collected 2016-06-14 | reverse complement strand
CATACTCTTAAAAAAATGGGGACTAAAGAAAAAATTTCATTAATTGCCGGTGGAGGATTAAAAACCTCAGCAGAATTTACCAAATGCCTATCTTTAGGTGCGGATGCAATATATATTGGCACAGCAGCTCTAATTGCCATTAACTGTCAGCAATATCGGGTATGCTACACTGGCCTTTGTCCTACAGGAGTTACCACTCAGGACCCTAAACTAATGGATCAGTTAGATATGGAGGAGGGAATTTCAAAATTAAAAAATTACCTAGAATTATCTAAAGAAGAAATTGCCAATTTAACCCGTATTGTTGGTGAAAATGATGTTAATAATCTTTCCCTGAATAATTTAATATCATCCAGCCGGGATATGTCCCGGGCTACCCGGGTTAGGTGGATTAATGGTGATTACCTGTAATAATTTTAACTAAATAGTAATCCCTAATTTATTTATCTTACTTTAACCTAACTTTATTAAAAGGAGTGTGAAACATTGTCTAAAGTAGAATTCAATAGGGAAAACCTGGAAAAATGCATCTGTAAAACCTGCCCGGTACAAGCCGAAAGTTCCTGTGCTAAAGAAAAAAATATGAAAGTCAAGGAAATGATGGAAGAGAACATGATGCCTGACCCGGAAATGGTCCCTGGTTTGTACTGTGCCCGTGGAAAAGCATCCTGCAGTGACCTGGATACCAGTAAAATGTGTCAGTGCAATGAGTGTGCTCTATGGAAAGAATATGATTTACCTGAAGGCTCACCCATGGGTTACTACTGCCGGGATGGAGAAGCAGAATAATTTTTTAATAGTGATGCTCTAATTTATCCAGTATACTCTTTTTCGCATCTGGCAGAGAATCACAACCAGTTAAGATCATGGCCCGGCGAAGATCGTCCTTAACATAATCAAAATACATTTTCACTGCTTTTTCCCCACCTGCTATGGACATTCTAGCCAGTGGTCGGCCTATAAGGGCCACATCTGCACCTAGTGCCAGTACTTTAAGTACATCAAATCCCGTTCTAACTGCCCCATCTGCCAATACAGGGATTTTCCCTGAAATTTCTTTAGATATGTCTGGAAGCACTTCGGCTACGCCCTGACCGCTATCTAATACTCTGCCTCCATGATTGGACACATAACAGGCACTTCCACCAGAATCAAGCACTTTAAGGGCATCTTCTGAGTTCATGATTCCCTTAAATATAACTGGTTTTTCTGTAGAATCAACCAGTTCCTGGATTTCTGCTTCACTTTTTCTATAAACCCGTTTATCTGAAGTTACCCAATAGGTAGACCCTGCCCCATCCAGATCAACACCGGTGGCAACCACGTCCAGTTTTTCGGCCACTTCAAATAACTTTATTAATCTTTCCTGGGACTGGGGTTTAAAAAAAGGTATTCCCCATCCCAGATTTTTACCTGTTACCTTAACTCCCAAATCTTCAGGACTACTGGGGGTGTTCCCCACCATACCTAAAGTGCCTGAACTTTGAGCCCCCTTTAAAAGCCCCCAGTAAAAATCATCTTCAGGTATAGCATCCTTTAAACTGGATTTTACTCCAGAAAGGGGAGCTCCCATGACTGGAATACTTAAATCATTACCCAAAAAAGAAAGAGACATTTCAGGTTCATGGTGGGCTTTAATCACTCTCATCTTGAGCCGGTACTGCTGAAGAGCCTTATAATTTGCTTCAAAAGTTTTAGCCTGTCCGGCACCTCCCAGACCAATGGCAGCACCATATTTCTGCCCGGTGCAGGTATGATCTGGATTTCCATCACATACCGGGTAAACACCACAAAAACCAGTTAGCATTTCCCGGGCTATATCCCGGTAATAACTTAAATCTTTAGTTGATAGTTCTTTTGAAATTTTCTTATGCAGTGGTTCTAGATAAGACTTTGAAACCCCACAAACCGGACATTTCCAGGAATGGGGAATATCTTCTACCTTAGTTCCTGGTAGAAGGCCGGTTTTTTTATTTCCTTTATCCTCATCGTACCGGAACATCTTACAATTACTACATAGATATTTCATTTAAAACCCTTCATAAGACTTACAGCATTTTACAAAAACTCATTTTTCTATTTTAAGTTCCTCTACTGCTTTTTCAATACCGGTAATGGGTGGTACTCCCTTAGGACATACTTTACGGCAGTTGCCATAGAAATCACAGGCCCACCAGCCTGAAGGGATATCGGCAATTTTCAAGCGAGATCTATCTTCCCCCTCCCGGGGGTCAATATGAAAGCGGTAGAGTTTAGCCAAAGCAGCCGGACCCAGATATTCTGGATTTTCTCCTTCAACTGGACAGGCCCCAAAACATGCAGCACATAGAATACAGCTGGTATATTCTTCCAGCTTTTTAACATCCTGTGGATCCATCAACCTCTCTTTTTCAGGATTAATATCTGATGGCTTAAAAACAGGCTGGATAAAGTGGTAATACTCAAAAAATTTATCCATATCAACCATAAGGTCTTTTATTACAGCCATATGAGGCAATGGTTCTATTAAAACTTCTTTTTTAGCATCCCAGGGAACAGTTTCTTCTGCCCCTGGATAAGGAAATAGGGAAACTTGCAAATCTCCCTTTAAAAGTGGTTCAATTTGAGTTCGACAGGCCAAAGCAGGAACTTTGTTGATTAACATGGCACAGGTACCGCAAACTGCACCCCGACAGGAATAGCGAAATGAAAGTGAATCATCTAATTGCTCTTGAATCTGTAATAAAGCTCCCAATACAGTTAATCCGGGTTCTCTTTCTACTTCAAAGCTATCATATTCAGGGTATTCCATTCCTTCCTGGTAGCGGTAAACTTTTAGTTTCATTTAGTACACACGCTCCTCAGGTTCAAACATTCCTAATTGCACCGGGGAGTAGGAAACAACCATATTTCCCGCCTCCCCTTTAACCAGAGTGTGCTTGAGGAAATTTTCATCATTACGTTCGGGGAAATCAGTTCGTTTATGGGATCCCCGACTTTCTCTTCTTTTAATTGCACTAATTGCAACTGATTCTGCCACATGAAGCATTCCCTGCAGCTCTAATAATCTTATAAGGGCATGGTTAAGTTCAAGTTCCTTGTTTTTAATGGAAACTGTAGAAACAATTTCCTGCATCTTGTGGATATCACCTAAACCTTTAAGCATACCATCTTCTTTTCTAAAAATTCCAAATTTGGTGCTCATGGTTTTATTAAGCATATTTTTAATATTAAACTGATTTTCTAATCCTTTACTCTGGATAATCTTTTCTAAATGATTTTTTGAAGTTTTAATGCCTTTTTCGACCTGTTTTTTTGGGGGAGTTGCCAAGTCATTTATATCTTCTATTATTTTATCTGCTACCAGGCGCCCAAAAACCACGGTTTCCAGAATTGAATTTCCACCCAGGCGGTTAGCCCCGTGTACACTAATACATGCACATTCTCCGGCAGCATAGAGCCCTGGAAGAATGGTTTGTCCATTAATATCCACATCTATCCCTCCCATGGAATAGTGCTGACCGGGTTGGACGGGAATAGGGTCATTTACAGGATCAATACCTGCAAAGTCCATAGAAATTTGCCTTATACCGGGTAAACGCTCTTTTATACGTTCTGCACCAATGTGGCGAAGATCAAGCTGCACATAATCCCCTTCAAATCCTCTTTTTTGGGCAATTTCCTCTTCTATGGATCGGGCCACCACATCCCGGGGTGCTAGATCCAGGGAACCAGGAGCATATTTTTCCATAAAACGTTCACCCCTCTTATTCAGTAGCATACCTCCCTCTCCACGGGCCCCTTCGGTGATTAAAATATTAGTACCATAAAGGGTGGTAGGATGAAACTGCACAAACTCCATATCTTTTAAGGGCACCCCGGCACGTAAAGCCAGAGCCTGACCGTCACCAGTATTAATCAGGGCATTAGTGGATTTATTAAATATTCTACCAAAGCCTCCGGTGGCCATCAGTACTGCTTTAGCTATAAATCCATGAATTTCACCCTTTAAAAATTCCAGAGCAGTACACCCGGTACACCTTTCCTGGTTCCTAATCAGGGAGGTAACAAAAAATTCCTCATAAATAGGAATTTTCCGATGATTAACCTGTTCATAAAGAGTATGAAGTGCGTTATGCCCGGTACGATCTGCGGCATAACATGTACGTGGAAACCCGGCCCCTCCAAAAGGTCGTTGTGCTATTTTTCCATTTTCCAAACGGGACCACACGGTTCCCAGGTGTTCCAATTCAATAACCGATAGTGGGGCTTCACGGCACATTATTTCCACGGCATCCTGATCTGCCAGATAATCAGATCCTTTCACCGTATCATAGGCATGGTTTTTCCAGGTATCAACACTACCTTCAGGTCCCCTCACATTGCCTAAAGAAGCATTCATTCCACCCTGAGCAGCCACGGAGTGAGATCTTAAAGGATTAACTTTACTAATAACTGCCACATCAACACCGGCATCAAAAACCTGAAGGGCCGCTCTTAGTCCGGCTAAACCACCTCCTATAATTACTACCTCGTATTCATGAATCACTACTAATATCCCCCATGTTATTCTTTGTTAAATATTATAGGGGATTTATAGGTATTATTTTTTGGCATATTTTTACCATAACGCCTGTAAAATTACTTAATAGGGGTTTTATTTCCTCGGGAGATTTAAAATTAAGAAGGAGGGAGGGCTATCTACTTTTATTAAAAAATATAAAATTAGAGTATCTAACTACCTTCTGATTTTCAAAAATCATATTTTTCATTGAAAAATCTAAATCCGGTCCTTTTTAGTAAAATCCAAGTCCCTTAAATTAATTAAATTTATAAATTTTTAAAAATAATATATTACTATCCCTTTTTTAAATCCATAAAAGCAAGGTCTTTTAAAAAAATCAGGAATCATATTAAAGAAATAATTAAAATTATATTAAATCCTTATTAATAAAAATAAGCTCCCAGAGAATAATTTAGGGGTTGTTAGGAGTGAAAAGGGAGGTGTGTTTCTCTGGAAGCTTATATGTTTCTAGTTTTCAACAAAATAAATAGATATTTCGCGTCGAAAACTACAATTGGGGGTGATGTGTGTATACTACACACAACATTATATGACTATATTATCCTATATAAAGTTATCGCCTCTATCATAAATATGCAAGGGGCAGGGGCTTAAAACCATGCAGAATTAATTTCAATCTATTTAATCAATGCTAATTTAAATATTGAAATTAATAAATAGTTGGGAATCTATAAAACAATAAAAGGGTCTTTAAATGGAAAAGAAAACTAAAATCACCGGGCCTATATTTATTGGGCGCAGCTGGATGGAATATATTAAAATGTTTGATCTGGACCTTAAAAATTTAAAAAATCAAAAAATTTTGGACTGTGCAGCAGGGGCCAGTTCATTTACATCATATATGCATAAACAGGACTTTGAAGTTACTGCTGTTGATTTAATTTATGATAAAAGCCCGGAATTCTTACAACTTCGCTGCCAAAAACACCTGCAAGCTCTAATTGATGCTCTGGAAAAAATGAAACAGGAATTTGTTTGGACTTTCTTCCATAATCTGGATGAACTAAAAAAACACAGAATAAAGTCCTGCCAGGATTTTTACCAGGATTACAAGAGTGGAAAGGGTAAAAGATATCTGAAAGGGGATCTAACAAACCTTCCCTTTGAGGATAACAGCTTTGATCTGCTACTCTGTGCCCATTTACTATTTATTTATGATCACCGCCTCAGTGAAGAGTTCCACCACAAAGCGGTGGAGGAAATGATGAGGGTTACTAGAAAAGAACTGAGATTATATCCTCTGGTAAAACATAAGGGATTAAAGTCAACCATGGTGGAAAAGGTAACTAATTCTCTTTCAGATAACTATGAATTTAAATTGGTGAAGGTGGATTACCAGTTCCGCCCCGGGGGAAACCAGATGCTGGTTATTTCTAAAAAATAAAAAAAGAATCATAAAATCTTACATAGTTCATCCATTAATTTCCCTTACAATGGCCTCATGCATCCTTTTTATAAACTCTATTCTTTCTTCATACTTTAAAACATCCAGGTATCCCTGGGCTACTAGATTAAATGCAAAAGGAGATGGAATTTTAGTATTGAACTGTTTTATTTCCATTTGATTACTTTCTATCCATTCTAAAACTCTCTGGGCATTTTTAACATCCATGTAATCTTCAATTACTTCCCTTCGGGCTTCTTTCAGGATGGAAAAATTCTCATCAAGTTCCTGTACAAATTTAAGCAATATTTTCCCTTTAACCTGCTGGCGTCCCACAGATTTTTCCTGGCCCTTATAACGACGCAGTATCATTAAAGACCTTCCGGCGCAGTGACGAAACCGGCTGGCCAGAGTTTCTGTTTTATCTATGGCTTTAATTAGAATATCCACCAGGTTCTCAGAATTTAAATCTTTGAAGGCTTCCAAACCACCAATTTTCCCATCAGAACTTAAATAGAATCCATTATCTGATACAGAAATCATCACATCTCTTTTAAATTTTTTAGCAATAATATAGGCCAGGGCCCGGGATAGGGCATCATTAACCCTTCTTCCAAATAAGGTGTGGAAAACCACAAACTTTCTACCACCAAAACCAGTATAGTATTCTACCAGAAGACGCCGGTTACTGGGAATATGGCTAAAGAGGTACTGCTCCTGGAAATACTGGAAGATAGAGTGGGCGGCATTGTAATCCACATATAAATAATCGTGTATAAATTCCAGAATTTCTTCTTTACTCCGGCCATAACTTAGTTTACTATCCATTATATCCCTGAAACGTTGAATATCAACGGCCAGATCAAAGGATAGGGGTAACTGCTCAGAAAACCAGGAAGGAATGGTAGGGGGCCCGGAAGCATGACTTACATTTACACTCATCCCCCGGGCATAATTGAACCGGTAAATATTTCCTCCTAAAACGAAGCTATCTCCTTTACGGAGTTTTTCCATAAAATCTTCTTCTATCCGTCCCACCACTTTACCGGCACATTTTACCACGGCTCCACTGCGGTCCGGTATAGTACCAATATTGGTGGAATAAAGCATCCGGGCTAATTTTCCCCTTTTTCCAAACATGTTCTTTTTATAATCCACCCATATTTTGGCATAAACATACCTATCCTCTAAACTGGTATATTCTCCAGCCATATAACTTAAAACACTTAAATAATCTGTTTTAGAAAGTTGATGGTAGCAGTAACTCTTTTTTATAACTTCATAGGCATAATCAATATCCCATTTATTTTCTATGGCCATACCATAGATATGCTGGGATAAGACATCCAGACAGCTGGTAGGTATGTTTATGGAGTCAATCTTTCCTTCCAGTGCATTTTTTAAAATCACCGAACACTCCACCAGATCATCCCGATCCACCACCAGCATCCGGCCTTTAGATTTTTCATGTAACTGATGTCCACTGCGGCCAATTCGCTGCAGGGCCCGGGAAACAGATTTAGGGGAACTCACCAGTATCACCAGGTCAATATATCCTATATCAATACCCAGTTCCAGTGAAGTGGAAGAAACCACCACTTTCAACTTCCCTTCTTTCAAATTATTTTCTGTTTCTAAGCGTATTTCTTTAGAAAGGGAAGAATGATGGGCCATGATGTTTTCCTGGTTATAATTCTCCTTAAAACGTTTTTTAAGATTATAAACAATACTTTCAGTCCCACTACGGGTGTTGGTGAATATTAGTGTGGTCTTATGCTGGTTAATTAAATCATCCAGCAGGTGGTACATGGCGGTATTGGTTTTGTCCGGATCAGCAGCAACAATATCATCCACCGGACAGATAACTTCCATATCCAGTTGTTTTAGATAGTTAATATCCACTATCAAACAGTCTCTTACCTGGCCGTATTCATATCCTACCAGAAACCGGGCCACTTTCTCCAGGGGATGAACGGTGGCCGATAAACCAATACGGGTGAAATTACCAATGAGATGCTGTAATCTTTCCAGACTTAAAGAAAGATGCACTCCTCTTTTATTTTCTGCAAGGGAGTGGATTTCATCCACAATTACATATTTAACATGTGATAATTTTTCTCTAAATTTAGGTGCCACCAGAAGGATGGATAGTGTTTCCGGGGTGGTTATGAGGATGTGGGGTGGTTTTTTGAGCATGGCGGCACGTTTAGATTGAGGGGTGTCCCCGGTACGAACTGCTTTTCGTATTCCCAGATCTTTTCCTGCTATTTGCTCTATTTCCCTTAAGGGTTCCTCTAAATTTTTTTCTATATCATTATCCAGGGCCTTTAAAGGTGAAATGTAAATACAGTAAACTTTATCCTCTAATTCTTCTTTTTGGGCTAAAGAGGTTAATTCACTTATAATGGATAAAAAGGCTGTTAGAGTTTTTCCTGAACCAGTGGGGGATGAAATCAGCACATTCTTGTTCTGATGAATATCCATGATGGCGTATTTCTGGGCAGGGGTAAATGTTTCAAACTTTCCTTTAAACCATTTACTAACCCAGGGATGTAAATTAGTAAAAATCTCCTTAGAAGTGTATATCCGGTCCTGTTTTTGTATCATGTTATCTCTGAAAATCATTTTTTTATTTTTACCCGGGACTTACTTTAGTATTATACAAATCGGGCACTGGCCTTTAGTATATTCTTCACTCTACCAAAGGGAAATACTTCAAAGTTTTCCACACCATAAACTTCAAAATTATCCAGGGAACCCTTATTTAGAAATGGTGATAAAAGTTTTTCATGGAGAATATCTGATCCTTCGGAAATAAAATTGAAAGAGGGCATTACAATCAATTCCCTATCCTCAAACTGCCCTTTAAGGAAGCATTTTATTTTTTCTACCCTTTCTCCATTTCTAAGCCCTATGCAGGGATGTTCATGTCCAATTACCAGGGTTTTTTCTTGATACTTATGCAAGTCAGGTATTTTATGTCCATGCAGAATCAGGCAGTTATTAATGGAAATGATATCTCTCATTTCAATATCCATTTTTTTGCTGATATATGGAGTGAAATTATCATGGTTGCCTTTAATTAGCACTATTTCACTAAAATAATCCTGTAAGTATTCTAAAAAGCTTTTAACTTCCTTTTGCTCCTGCCAGGAAATTTTCCCAAATTCGTGTTTGAGATCCCCATTTATAATTATTTTATCCAGGGTGCAGCACTCTTTTATTTTTTCTAAACGTTCTAAAATTTTTTCAAATTGGAATTTAGGTATCATCAATCCTTCTTTATTCAATGACTGCTCATAACCTAAATGTAAATCAGAAAGTATTAGATAATCTCCTATCTTCAGGGATAAATCTATTATTTCTCCATTTTCTAAAATGGGAATAGTATTAAATGAATTCAAATCAACATAGTCTCCTTTATTTTCATATTTTCCTGGTAGGAATTTTAGGCCAGGGTGCCATAATACATTTTCACTAAAATAACCGGGAATGATTATATAATTTTTTTAGATATATAATCATATTCGTTATATATTTTTTGATAGTAAAATGGTATCATTTTTTTTATTTCTAAATATGAAATTAATTATGAGAAGAAGAGTAGATAAGCAAAATAAGATGCATTGGCCAAAGCAAGGATTACCAGAGAATTTAAAATTAAAAAAGATAATCTGGTGGCCTCCGGCCTCTCTACCGGCTTTTTAATAAATCCATATACACCGGGTACCATGAGTATCATACACAGGGCCAATATAACCCTGAAATTGATAACCTCCGGGTAGATACCACTAAAAAATAATAATCCCAGTAGTATAGAACCAGAAACTGCACAAAATCCCATTATTCTAAATCCTGTTTTTCTACCATATCTTACAATTAAATTATTTTTACCTCCCTGGATATCTGCTTCTCTATCTGGAATTTCAACACTGCAAATAAATAGTAACTGGAAAATCATAAGGGGCAGGGAAAATAATAATATTTTAAGGTCGATATATCCAGTTAAAGCCAGATAACCAAAACCTGGAATTATTAAACCGGTTAAAACAGTGGATATTTCCCCTAAACCCCTATAGGATAACTTAAGAGGAGGGGCGGAATAATAATACCCTAAAAGGTTCCCGAATAAGGCCCATATAAAAAAGGCCAGAGAGGAATAATACCATGAAAATAACAGGGCCAGGGATAGTGAAAGGCCAATTAAAAAAAGGGAAAAATAATGGGAGAATGGAATAAGATGAGGGTTTTCCAATAGTATACCACTACCTCCAGTAAATCCATGGGTGGTATTGAAACTATCTGCTTCCTGATCAAAATAGTCGTTACTATAGGAAACTGATAAATGGGCGGGCATTAAAATGGCATAGCCAAATAAAAATCTAAAAACAGAAAAATCTTCCATAATTAATCCGGCTAAGAGCCCTCCCAATGAATAGAGTATAAAACCTGCAATTAAAAATTGCATCCGGCCTAATTTAATTATCTTAAGCAGATTGTTCCGGGTTATTTCCATATATCTATTTTATGAATTAAATGATATTTATAGAGATGAGAAAAATAATTACTTAATCTGTCTATAATTATTTTTATGCATTCAGGAACTAAATCATCTCCTAATGAATTATAATAGCCATTACCACAATACTTATTTTATCTATAAATGAATTCTTTATTAAAATTAATAAATATTATAAAAGGTGAAATGTAATGACCAGTTCTCATGATAATTTAACAGAAGCAATTAATAATTTAAAAAGTGATGATCCTGAAATTAGAAAAAAAGCCGCTGATGAATTAGGTGAATTATGCAGTGATGAATCATTAAACCCCTTAATAGGTGCACTTAAAGATGAAAATCCTCAGGTTCGTTTTAAAGCTGCACAGGCTTTATCCAAATTCGGTAATTCTGCAGTTGATCCTCTGATTGAAATTTTAAATAAGGAAGAAGGGGAAACACTCCGATATGCTACTTTTGCCCTTAAAAAAATTGGAGATCCCTCCACGGTGGACTATTTTATTTCTGCATTGGATGATGAAGACTGGGGGGTTAGAAAAGTAGCAGCCCGTTCATTAGGAGAATTAGGAGATAAAAAAGCAGTAGAACCCTTGATTAAAGTCATGGAAGATGAAGACTTTGGTGTTAGGCTGGCTGCCGTGAGGTCTTTAGGTGATCTTAAAGACGAAAAAGCCATAGATCCTATTAAAAAAGCCCGTCGAAAAGGGGATAAAGAATTTAAAAAGGCAGCTAATAAATCATTAAAAAAAATAAATTCATAAAATTTCTTTAAAATATAAAAAACTGCATTTAAATCCTTTTTTTTTTAATTAAACTGACATTTTTTATTTTTCCTCCTATCCTGCTACCGGCGGATTTGTAAATTTGAATTTTTTAAAGAAATATTTATATAAAACCTGAGACAATAGTTAGTTATTATACAAATAATAACTTAACTTATTATAAATTATCATTTTTTTAGTGCTTTATGGGATTTATTATTCTTAATAAGCAGTAATAGTCCTTTTTAAGTTGAAATGGATATAATTAAAATTTTATATATTATGAAAGTAAATATTTAACATATAAATTTTATTAAGGGAGTAAATGAGGGATAAAATGAAGGTAGTCGTGGTAGGTTCTGGATTTGGAGGTCTCTCTGCAGCAGCATTACTAGCTAAAGAGGGGCATGATGTAACTGTTTTAGAAAAAAATGAATTTGCAGGCGGAAGGGCCAGTGTATATAGTGAAGATGGGTTCAATTTTGATATGGGACCTTCCTGGTATTTAATGCCTGATGTTTATGAAAACTTCTTTGCAGAATTTGGAAAAAAACCAGAGGATTTATTTGACTTAAAAAGACTTGATCCCTCTTATCGTATTTTCTTTGGGGATACCAAGGTAGTGGATATTGCATCTGACCTGGAAGAAAATTATAAACTCTTTGATGCGTTTGAAGAGAATGGTGGGGAAAAATTAAAGGAATATCTGGAATCTGCAGGAAAATTATATGATTCTTCGGTAAAAGAGATGCTTTATAAGGACTTCACCTCCATATTTGATTTTTTAAATGGAAAACTTCTCCTGCAGGGCATCAGACTCAATATTTTAGAAAGCCTGGACCACTTTGTAAATAAACGCTTTGAAAGTGATGAGGCCCGTAAAGTGGTGGAATATTCCATTGGATTTTTAGGAGGATCCCCGCAAAACACTCCCTCCATGTACCATATCATGTCGCACATTGACCTTAGTATGGGAGTATTTTATCCGGAAGGTGGAATGAGAAAAGTAGTCAGATCCATATATGACCTGGCCCTTTCCTATGGAGCGGAATTTAAATTTAATGAACCAGTAATCTCCATCGACGTGGAAGATAAGCAGGCCAAACAGGTAGTTACTGATAAAGGAATATATGACGCCGACCTGGTACTGGTAAATGCAGACTATGCCCACAGTGAAATAGATTTGATTCCAGAACAATATCAGACTTATTCTGAGAAATACTGGGATAAAAGAGTTATGGCTCCCTCGGCCATGGTGGCCTATTTAGGGGTGGATAAAGTGGTGGAGTCTCTGGACCACCATAACCTGTTTTTGGATGATGATTGGTCCAATAAGTTTGATCAATTATTTGATCCAGAAAAAGCAGCCTGGCCGGATTCACCATCTTACTATGTGAACATTCCCTCCAGAACTGATTCAACAGCAGCCCCTCCTAATTCTGATACTTTATTTGTGCTGATACCTCTGGCCCCGGGACTGGAAGATACCCCTGAAAACAGGGAATCTCTTTATAATAAGATCATGGATGACCTGGAAGAAAAAACCCAGGAAGAAATAAGGGACCATATAGTGGTAAAAAGGATATTCGCCCTGGATGATTTTAAAGACAGATACAATGCCTATAAAGGCACTGCTCTGGGTATTTCCCATACTCTCCGGCAGACTGCCCTTTGGAGACCCGCCCATAAAAGTAAAAAGGTGGATAACCTGTATTATTCAGGACAGTACACCCATCCCGGTATAGGAGTACCCATGACTCTAATTTCTTCCCAAATAGTAGCCCGGGAAATAAATCAGGAATTCAATAAGTAAAATATTATTAGGAAGCAATGGTTTTATTAAATAAATATACAAAAAACTAAAAAAAAATATAATAAATAAAATAATGGTGATGAATAAAATATGATTGATAAGACCATTTCCTCCATCTTCAAAGGGGGAAGTACCACTTACTATTATAGTACTATTTTCTTTCCAGAAAAGGTAAAAAAAGATGTTTTTATTTTGTACAGTTTTTTGAGAAAAGCAGATGACTATGTGGATGATATACCCCAGGATATAGATGGATTTTATGCCTTTAAAGAAAGATACGAAAGTGCACTTCAGGGTGAAGTTACAGGGGATGTGGTGGTTGATTCCTTTGCCCAATTAAGCCAGAGAAAACAATTCGATAAAAGATGGGTGGATTCTTTTTTAAAATCCATGGAGATGGATATTACCATCAACGAGTACGAAACTTTAAAAGACCTTAAAAACTATCTTAATGGTTCTGCAGAAGTGGTAGGACTTTTCATGGCCAGTATAATGGGTCTTTCTAAAGAGTCATATGAAAGTGCCCGTTACCTGGGTCGGGCCATGCAGTACATGAACTTCATCCGGGATATTGATGAGGATGTTGATCTGGGCCGGACTTACTTTCCCCAGAGGGAATTAAGAAAACACGATCTGGAAGGACTAAGTTATTACCAAATCAAAGATAAAAAAGAGAACTTCCAGGCATTCATCCAGGATCAAATAAAGATATACCATAAATGGCAGGCCCGGGCCGAGGAAGGATATAAATACATCCCTTATCGCTATTTAATACCCATTAAAACCGCAGCAGACATGTACACCTGGACCGGATCACAGATTAAAAAAGACCCTCTGGTGGTATACAAAAGAAAGATTAAACCCAGTAAACTCCGCATCGTTACCAAAGTATTTTATAATTCATTTAAAAGCTTTCAAATTGCTAAAAGTGATGCCTGCCCCTTTAAAAAGAAATGTGGTTTTAAAAATTCTTCAAAATAATCTAAATTTTTAAGATAGATTTCTATGCTTCCCTTTATCCTTAAAATTTCCAGGTTCAGATTCTGGATATACACCGGTGGAACCTATGTGGTGGGCTATGCCCTGGGGGCAACTTTATTTTCAGATTTTTTACGCCCGGAATATTATATTTATTTAATTTACTTCTTCTTACCAGCTAATATTTTTATCTATGGGGTTAATGACTACTGGGATCAAGACACGGACCTCTTGAACCCTAAAAAGGATGAAAAAGAGCACCGACTTCAAAAGAAAGAAAGAAAAAAATTACTTCTACTTATCTATTTTGTAACTGGAATCAGCTTAATATTAATGTTTTTCCAGAACTGGGGTGAACGTTTAATCTTCTCTGGATTTTTAGCCCTATCCTATTTTTACAGTGCACCTCCTCTAAGATTTAAAGAAAAACCATTCCTGGATTTTTCATCCAACTACCTTTATGTTATGCCTGGTTTATTTGCCTATTATTTAGTAAGCGGAGCTCTACCCTCCTGGCTAATATTAATAGGGGCATACTGCCATGTATCGGCTATGCACATCTTTTCAGCAATTCCTGATATCGAATACGACTTAAAAAGTGGCATTAGAACCACTCCAGTGGCTATTGGTAAAAAAGCAGCTCTGATACTGACTTCATTTTTCTGGGTAATGCTGTCGGGTATTGTAATTTATCTTGCAGGGTTCAATATCTTGAGTTTTTTAGTACTTCTCTACCCATTATTCCCTATCAGTTTACTCCTAATTCCGTCATTAAAAATAGAAAGGCTTTACTGGTATTTACCCTATGTTAATACTGCCCTGGGAGGGCTTTTGTTCTTATTATTAATAAATTACCATATTTTTAACTGGTTCTAAATTAATAAGCTTATTGGCAAATAAGTTCTATTAAACCCATTAAATTTCAAAATTACCTATCCGGCCTTTAGTGGAGTAAATAATAAAGATTATTAAACCGATTCCAATGAAGGCAGGTATAATCAGATTAAGATAAATACAAATCCCGCTCCAGAAAAACATAATTAGCAGCAGGCTGGATGCCAGGGCTTCTGGCTTTTTTTCCTTTACCCGGGATCCCAGAAGACCCACAGCTATTAGAGATGCTAAAAATCCAGTTAAAACCCATCCTATGAAGTTCATTAAAGGAACACCATAAAATATGCCCGGGTCTTTCCATACCCAGAACTGCAGGGCAACTGCTCCGGGATCCAAAACCAGATCAGTTATAACCACTAAAATGGTGGATAATACTATTATGGATCCTAAACCCAATTTTTTATTTTTTATTTTTAATTCACTGGCCAGGTATAGACTACCAATAAAGAGAGGTAGCCAGGCAAAAGGCACGGTAAAAGGGGTGGTTCCAAATATTTTAGTCCCTATCAACTCATTATAATAAAATTCAGAATAGGGAATTCCGGTGAGAATGGCCAGGGTCTCCAAAACCAGGGCATAGGCACTCAATGCTGCAATCAAAGCTAAACCTTTCCTCCAACCTAACCACATCACCACTGCGGCAAAAGAGGGAATGGCCAGGGATATAATGAATATAACTGATATTATGGAAGTTTCCGGACCAATTTCCACATTGGCCACAAAAAAAGCCGCAATTAAAAGGGCTATGGCCCAGATATATATTATTTTACTGTAGTGTTTCAAATTAATCACATTTACAATTTTTCGGATAAAGAGTACACATCATCTCTACGATTACTTAAAACCGGCAGTTCCTTCCTGATTTTAGAGATATCCTCTAAATTAATGGTAGAATAAATAATTTCTTCTCCTGACCCAGCTTCTTTTATTACTTCCCCCCAGGGATTACAAATCAGGGAATGACCATAGGCTACATAAGATGCATTCTCATTTCTAGCAGGTGATGCTGCCGCAATGAAAATTTGATTATCCATGGCCCGGCTTCGAAGTAATGTTTTCCAATGGGCTGGCCCGGTGGTCAGATTAAATGCACCAGGGTATACCAGTATATCTGCCCCTTTCAAGGCCATTAGTCGGGATAACTCTGGAAAACGAATATCATAACATATGCCGATTCCCACTTTCCCTAAATCACTTTCTATAACAGTTATCTTTTCACCGGCAGTGAGGGTGTCGGATTCTTTAAAGAAAATTTTTCCAGGAACATCAATATCAAAAAGGTGCATTTTCCGATGAAAGCCCAGGATAGCCCCCTTAGCATTGAAAAAAAAGCTGGTATTATATATATTCCCCTGGGATAACTCCGGGATCGATCCGGCCACCAGATGTATTTGCTTATCACGGGAAATTTCTGCCATAGCATCTAAGGTGGGACTTTTAGAGGGGTTTTCTGCATAATCTCTGAAACGGGAATTATCATAGGGGCAGTTGAACATTTCAGGCAAAATAATTAGCTCTGCACCCTCTTTACTGGCAGATGATATCATTTTTTTTGCTTTTTTTATATTGGCGGATTTATCATCCACCACTTCCATCTGCAAAAGTGCTAATTTAATTTTTTGAACCATAGAAAGCCTCAAATATTTATTATCAACTTCAATTCTTTATAAAGATAAAAGATGTTCTATTAGTATTTTAAAGCCAAGTAATATTAAAATTATACCACCCAGTATTTCTATTTTACTTTCAAATAGATGTCCTATTTTTTTACCAGTATAAACTCCCAATAAAGACAATAAAAATGTAATAAGACCTATCATAACTATAGGAAACCATATGGACATACTTAAAAGGGCAAAGGTAACTCCCACGGCAAAAGCATCTATACTGGTGGCTATGGCCAGTACAAACAATTTTTTAAAAGAAAAGATGTTGCATTTTGGTTCTGCTTCTTCTTCCATTTTTAAACTTTCATAAATCATTTTAAATCCTATGGCCAAAAGCAATAAAAAAGCAACCCAGGGTGCTAGCTGGGAAATAATTAATTGGAGACGTATACCTGCTATCCACCCTAAAACAGGCATAATAGCCTGAAATCCTCCAAAAAAAAGTGCAATCCATAGGGCCTGTTTGATTTTACAGACCTTTAAAGTCAATCCCCAGGTAATAGAAATACTAAAAGCATCCAGGGCTAAAGCAAATGATAAAATTATGATTGAAATCAAGTCCATAAGTCACATAGTATTTTTATTCCATATAAATTAGTTTGGTGCTAATATTTCAACTAAAAGACAATGGGAGAAAAGTTTTTTACCACCTGAACTCTCTTAAATCTCTAAAATATTTTATCAAAAACCATAAATAACAACCCGGTTTAATTAAAGGGATTTATTAATTTATCAGTCTCTTTCTAAAAAAATATTTAAAAAGCTGAAAATAAATATAGAATTTGTCTATATATTTTTAAATTAAAAAAATGAAACTTAGCAAATTTTTAATGGAAAAGATTATATGAAATCTCCTGAAGAGGAAATAAAATCAATAGGATGTTTATTATCTGAAAATGGGTATCTACCTGATCATAATATTGCCGTGGCTGTTTTTTTATCTTTAAAACTTAAAAAACCCATACTGGTAGAAGGGCCCCCTGGCACGGGGAAAACTGAACTCTCCAAGGCAGTGGCACGCGCATTAAAAAGAGATTTTTTTCGGATTCAATGCTATGAAGGCATAACTTTTGAACAGATTGTTGGTGAATGGAATTACCAAAAACAACTTCTTCATCTGGAGATTTCTAGATTGAAAGAAGATAGTGAGGATGTTTTTCAAGACGAATTTTTTATTAAAAGACCCTTACTTTCGGCTTTTGTTAATGCAAAACCTTCGGTTATATTAATTGACGAAATAGATAAGGCCGATGAAGAAGTGGAAAGCTTTCTTTTACAGGCCCTGGGAGAAAGACAGATAACGGTAAATGATCTGGGAACCTTTGAAATGGAAAATGAATTAATAGTATTTTTAACTTCCAACTCTCAGAGAAACTTACTGGATGAAACCAAAGACCGTTGTTTATATTTATATATTAACTATCCCTCCCTGGAAAGAGAAATAGAAATTGTAACGGCACTCATGCCTGAAGCACCCCCTGCTCTTGTGGAAGCGGTGGTAAAAGCGGTTCAGAGAATAAGAAATTTCCCTCTGATTAAAAAACCATCGATACGTGCTACTGTGGACTGGGTTAAAACCATGGTGGCCCTGGGGCATGATGAACTACAAGAAGAATCATTCCAGGAAACGGTGGGAGTGGTGCTTAAAAACCAGGACGACAAAAAAAAGGTGGAAGATCATTTTTTCAAATAGAACCAGGAATAATGGGGTTGGATTTTTTTGAAGGTTCAAATGGAGGATGTGGCCCGCTTATCATCAAATCTGCGTAAAAAAGGGATTCCAGTAAGTATCAGAAGCACCCATAATGCTTTTTTAGTATCAGAGTTTTTCAGTCATATAAAAACTGCTGAAACGTATAACTATTTAAAAGAAGCCTTATCGGCGGTTTATGTGAAAAACAAAGACCAGCTAAAAGAATTTAATCAGGTTTTTGATGCTACATTCAAAGCTAAAGATGATTCTAAGATTATTAAATTAAAAAATTCAACCTCCAAACCAAAAAAAAATAATGCCGGGGAAAAATTCAGCAATTATAAAATGGAACAGGATTCTTCAAACTTTAAAATGGATAGCAAAATTAAGCTTTCCTCAATAAATGAGGATAAAATTAATTTCAATCCCCCTTTAGCTGATTATGAAGGCATAGATTTAAGAGAAAATTCCCTCATGGAAAGGGATATTAATGAACTGGACTTTTTTGAAGCAGAATTATTTGAACTATGCCAGAAATTGGGCCGTAAAATAGCTAATAAGAGGGCCAGGAGAAATAAACGCTCTAAAACTAACCGGATAGATATAAGGAGGAGCATTCGAAAAAATTTGAAATATGGAGGGGTTTTAATTGAGCTGGAGAAGCGAAAACCCTACTTAAAAAAGAACCAGCACTTCTTTTTAAGTGATGTTAGCGGGTCCTGCGACTGGATAAGTAACTGGTTTTTCTGCATGGTTTATGCTGCTCAGAAATCATTTAACCAGTCCCGGTTTTTTGATTTTGATAATAAGTCCGTGGAAACTACCAGGGCTCTTTCTGAAAAAAACCTCATGGAGGGTTTCACCAGGGTACGAGAAATACGCCAGAAAAATATAATGATGCATGGTACTTCCAATATGTACACTGCCTTTAATAGTTTTATTAAACAGGCCAATCTTAATCATAAATCCATAGTATTAATATTGACGGACTGTCGTGATTGGGCTGGACCAAAAAAATTTAAAAAACCTTTAAGTGCAGATTTAATGGAACATATGTGCCGTATTTCTAAAAAAGTTATAATTTTAAACCCTGAACCAAAAATTAAATGGAATGTGGTGGATAGTTGTGTTTCAGATTATGAGGATGCTGGAGCACAAATAATGGAGGTTAGAAACCTCAAACAACTGGCCCGATTGGTGGAACACATTTAGTTTAATAATTGTTTAGAAAAAATCAAGGGTTACTTTTTTTTCTTCTTTTAATTCCTTGGGTGGTTCTAACGATTTAAATTCCAGCCCATCTTCTTCTAATAGTTCCAGAGCATCTTCAGTTATAGAGGGAGCCACTATAATACCTCTGACATGACCCTTATTATCTTCAAAATCTTTAAGATACCTTTTTAATTGTTTTACCGCATTAGTACCGGCTTTTCTACTTTTTAATTCAAGTATCATCAGCTGACCATTCTCATCCTTTCCCAGAATATCAATAAATCCCTTGGATGTGGAGTATTCCTTATCAGTGGGCCGGAAACCCTTTTCAATTAATTCTGGATGTTTCCAGATCATTTCTCCCATGTCCTTTTCATGCCCGCATACTTCCAGTTCCTGAGAATCCCGACCCAGATAGTAAGATACCAGGTGCACATTTTTTATTTCTACTTCCAGATGTTCTGGAGGGGTTCTACGCACACTCTCTAAAATAACAATTCCATTCTCCATTCTTACTTTAGAACGGGACTTAGGTGGCTGCCAGTTCACAGGATCCAGTTTACGGTCCTGGTGTATTAAAAAGGAACCATCTGGTTTAATAATTATCATCCTTTCTCCTAATCCTAATTTACTCCGTGCTCGACCTTCATAAGTGGCCTGACAGCAGGCAAATAAGGTTATAACGGCCCTTTTTCTGAGTCCTTCATCGATAATCCTGAAACAATCAGATGGGGAAGGATTTTCCCGGGATATAAATTTCATAGAACTAAGTTGATTTTTTAGTATACATAACCATTTCGAATACCCCGGGACTTATAAAAATTCAAGAAAAAATTATATACAAAAATTTCAATTTTCTTTCCTGCCTGCCTACAGGGTGGATGCAATTTAGGGGAGGATGAATATCCTTAAGATGGATTTATGTACCACCTGCATCTAAATATGTTAGTACTTAATAGAACTCTAAAAATAATGAATACCTGGAATATAATTTTCATTAATAATTCTTCTAAGAAAACCCCTTAAAAATCATGGCAATTAATTAATCTTTATATTTAATCTTAAGAGCAGTTGATTAAATGATAGATCCCCACGAATTTGATATCCAAACTGAGGTTGCCCCTGCATACTATAATCACATTTTGGATTTTATCTACAAATATTATCTTTTTCCCCAGCCTGATGCTTTTAGTGAAATAAAAAAAAGTAAAAAGCAGGGAAAAAATTATCTTGATTTCATTTTCACCACCCCTGATAAAATGGGCCAAATAAAAGGAACGGTGAAGTCCGGAGAAAAAATCAAGGTTAAATTAGTTAAGGAAGGTGAAATTTCTCCTGAAATTTTAGATAAACTGGCAGAAGATATCTTTATAGCAGTGCAAATATATGAAGAAAGTGTTCGCCAATCCACCATTTACCTGGCCTGGGTGGAAGGACAAAAAATTATTCCTGAAAAACCACCCACCCTGGGTAAAAAGACTTCAAAAAAGCTTTTTGGAAGTAATTTGCTGGTAGTCTACCTTATTTTTTTCGGAATAAACATAACCCTATTCCTTTTATTTGATTTATATCTGGCCGTTATTTTTATTATAGGCATACAACTGGCGATTGTGCTTTTATCTGATAAAATATTCATGAAAATGGCTGATTGGGAAATAACTCCTGAAAATCCAAATATTCATATAATCCAGTACCAGCTTCCGGAAGATGAATATAAATTTTTTAAAAAAGCACTGGGAAAAAATGCACTTTTCCAAATAAAAAAGGAAATATATGAAAATACCCTGGCCCAGGGAATTCCTCCTAACTGTAGATTAGGGGAAGAAGTATTTTCTAAATATGGATTTCACTGTAACCCTCTACAATCCAGCTACAAAGCAATAAATGTTTATGATATTGTAAAAGAAGCAGCAGAAAAATTTGATTTAAATGTGCCCCGGATTATTATAAACAATAATCTACTTCCTAATGCCGCTGCCACCGGACCCAGTCCTAAAAGAGGTCTGGTATTAATCACCACCGGACTTTTGGTACAGCTGAATGAAGAAGAAGTTTTAAGTGTTGTGGGGCATGAAATGGGGCACCTGGTAGGCAGAGATCCTATAATATTATTTAGCTTAATATCTGGTGAATTTATTCTACGATTGACTGTTTTACTCCCTATCGTGATTATTAATCCTATAATATACCTTATTGTGGCACTGGGAAGTATTTTCTTTGTGGCTAAATTCTTTGAAGCCCGGGCAGATCTTTTATCTGCCATGAAAATAGGTAAACCCCAGGTACTGGCAGAGGCACTAAGAAAAATTGGCTACCAGAAACTACAATTTGAAAGAATGACTTCTCAACGTATTTCCAGCTGGGCAATATGGGATCCTCATCCTCCTATTTATTTCCGTATAAAACGATTGGAAAATATGAAAAAACCAGATAAGATACAAAGTCCACTTATACAATCAGCCCGGGATGTTTTCAGTGGATTTAAAGATGTCTTTAAAAAATAAAAAAATTATTTTTAAACCGGATAACTCTGACCTGCTTTTTGATCACTGGATGGCATTGAAAAGTGCAGATGAACAATTAACCACTTATCTTCTCTTTTTTCCAGAATCATGCTTAAGCGACCCTTTAATATAACCTTTTCATCATCAACCACCACCTCCATATGCATGGTACTACTATTCCAGGCCACGGGACCGGATGCTGAAATATTAAGGGACCCGTAATCTATTTTTATTTCATCCGCCTGTTCTAAATCTCTTTTAAATCCTTTTTTTATTTCATCCCAACCCTGTACCCACTCATCTTCTCCAGCACCAATAAAAATTAAATCCTGATTTGGAGCACAAAGATTAAGAAGAGAATCCAGGTCTTTCTCCTGGTAAAATTTGGCATACAGATTTAAAACTTCTTTAACTTCTTTTTCAGTTACGGCATCTACTTTCATGGTCAACCCCCTATTAATTATTATTATATTGCCCATTAATTAATAAGTAATTTAGGATATTCAATCACTTTTTTTTAAAAAAAATAATTAACCGGGGGATCTAAATTGCATTTATAAGCTTTGATAAATCCAATTTTTCTATTTCCCGGCAGTCTTTAAGGCCATATCTCCGGCACAGGTAATCTAGATTTTTTTGATTTATTATATTTTCAAAATCATTTGCTTTTTCTGATATATTGAATCGGGCTTTAATTTCTTCTAAAGCCAGTATAGACTCTTTTAATATTTCAGGGGCATCTTCTTTTTGAATTAATTTTTTTACCAGCAGATTACTATCCATATTAGGGGAGGTAAGGCTATCTTCTAAACCATCTAAATAAAACTTCTTCATTAACCTTTCCTGGGAGATGTATTTGTAAATGATAATTAACTTTTCCTGCAATTCTAAAGCTTCTTTACCGGTAAGCATTTAAATGGCTCCTTTAATATAAATTTTAAATTCTTGAGTTTCAGTTGTTAGTTATGATTTAAATGGAGATATTTATAAATTTTTCAAAAAAAACCGAGGGAATAAATTTAATTTTAATTAAATCCATAGATAAAAAAGAATTAGAATTATACCTGGTGAATATTCATGACAAACTATAGAATAGAAATGGACCGAGCAATGTGCATATCCTGTGGCAGCTGTGTTGATTCCTGTCCAGATATATGGGAAATGGCCGCCGATGGACTATCCTCGATTAAAGATTCTGAAAATGAGGGAGATATTCAAAAAAAAGAAATACCAGAGCTGGGATGTAGTGTGGAAGCTGCTGAAAAATGTCCGGTAACATGTATTCACGTTTTTGAAGATGAAGTGGAACTTATTTAAATAAATTTAATTTATATAGAATTTTAAGGGATAAAATGATGGAAAATTTAGAAGCAAAGTACTATGAACTTAATAATTTCAGATTTGAATCAGGAGAAACACTTTCCTCACTTAGAGTGGAATACTGTACTTTAGGAACCCCTATTAAAGATGAAGAAGGCCACATAACCAATGCCATAGTATATCTGCATGGCTGGAGCGGGGATTATTCGTCAATTAAACGCTTAAAAGATATAATTGGTCCGGGCAAAGCTTTAGATACCAATAAATATTATTTAATCTCTCCCAGTGCTTTAGGTTCACCAAAATCAGCTGCCCCTTCTAATAGTAGCCGGGGTTTTGAATTTCCCCGGTACAGTGTAAAGGATATGGTTAATTTTCTATATTCATTCTTAAAAGAAAATTTCTCTATAAAACACCTTAAAGGAGTTATTGGAAACTCCATGGGTGGCTTTCAGGCCTTAACCTGGGGAGTTCTTTACCCGGATTTCATGGACTTCATTATCCCTTTGGTATCATCCTATCAATCTAAAGGATGGAATTTTGCCATATTCCATTACATGAATTCTCTTATAGAACAGGACCCGGACTATAACCAGGGAAATTATGTAAAAAATCCCCTCATTACCTCTGCTGCATCTCAATTCATGTACCTTTTTGGTTTATCCCGGGATTATTATGAATCACAGGTATCCAATCAAGATATAATTAATTCCATGGCAGAAATGGGACAGGAAGGACTGTTAAGTGATGCTAATGATATCTTCTGGAGGAATACGGCGGCCATGGCCTATAACTTAAAAGGAGAACTTGATAAAATTAAGGCCAAAACCATGATAATTGCCATAAATCAGGACCAATACTTCCCTCCTGAATACGATGCCATACCTCTTTCTCGAGAAATCAAAGATTCCCAATTAGTAATTTATGATTCTCCATTGGGCCATGTAGGTAGTCATGAAATAGTAAAGATAGAAAAAGAAATAGGGGATTTTTTAACTCAATTTTAGATTCAATTGGCTAAATAAAGGGCTTTATAGAAAAATAGATGTACTATCAAAAGGCAAGGGGGATATTTAAATTGAAGGTAAAAATAATTGACTCTGGATTTAAAGAGGATAAAAAACTTAATTATGTTCAATACAGGGTATCTGAATTAGATAAATCTTCACTAGAAAAATTATTATCAGAACTAGAAGAAGAGATTAAAAAAGATTCAGATGACTTATTAATTACCATCTATCATCCTCCTGAATATTTCCCTCTGGGATCTGATGAAGCACAAATAAGAATGGAAGATTTCATCTCCCGGGAAGAAATAGAAATGAATATATTCTTATCCAGTTTTCTGCAGGAAGACTAAAATGATTTTAGAGGCCTTATTTTGAAGATAATCCAGGAAGATCTCCAAAAAATTTCAAAAGGATGGATGGTTACCTTTTTTATTGACTTAAATTTAAAGGAACTCCAGCTCCTCCAGGATAAATATTCCCCCTATCTGAGAGATTATGAACTAATAATTCAAGATAATAAGGTTTATCTTAAGCGTTATTTTGAAAAATTGGAACCCTGGGAAGATGAAACTCCAGAAGCAGTGGTAAAAAGTATTGAGTTAGAATTAAATTCCTTATTGAATCCTTAATTTTTTTTTAGATTTTAATTTTAATACCATTAAGAAGATCAATATGGTTCCCAGGATGCATATAATGGTAAAAATGCTGAAGGTAATTTTTAAAGATAACATAAATTGAGCATACTCAGAAGGATCAATTTCCATACCACCTAACAAACTGGAAAAGACTAAAAGGACAATGGCCATGCTCAATAACTGTCCCGAGAATATCATGGTGGAGAAAGTAGCCGAGGCAGAACCAAAATACCGGTTTTCTACTGACCCCATGAAGGTGTTGGTATTGGGGGAAGCAAAAAGTGCATTAGATACCCCTAAAATCACACCCAGAATCATAATAAAAATTATAGAGGTGTCTACTTCCAGAAAAGTGGCCATATAAAGACCCAGAACAGTTAAAATTATTCCTATTAATGATAAAGGAGCTCCACCAATTTTATCTGATAATCTGCCTGCAAAGGGTGAGATAATAGCCACCAATAGTGGTTGTATGGCTAATATTATACCGGCGGTAAGGGGAGAAATGGACTGGATTAGTTGCAAGTAAAGACTTATTAGAACCCAAACTGCGGAAGTGGAGGTATTTAATAGAAGGCTCGCCCCACTGGATAAAAGAGGAACTGCTTTTTTAAAAATCTGAGGATGGAGTATAGGATATTCTGCAGATGATTCTAATTTTAAGAATAATAGAATCCCGGAAACCCCGGAAATAATTAAAATTTTCCCCAACACCGTAAAAACCGTGGTAAATCCATATAATATAAAAATTACAGAAGGAATATAAATTAAAGTCCCTTTAATATCAAAATTTTCTCCCCGGGATCCTATCCAATCGGTTTTTATCCGGGCATATATCAAAAATATTATAATTAATCCCAGGGGTATGTTAAAGAGAAATATACTTCTCCAACCAAAATTTTGAGTTAAAAAACCCCCTAAAATCGGACCTGAAAAGAGCCCAATAAAAACCGATGTAACATATATGCCAAAAAATTCTCCCCGGGACCCTAAGGGAAATACCGAACTGAGTATGGCCACTCCTGTGGCAAAAATCATGGAACAACCCAGTCCCTGCATGAAACTAAAAAATATCAGAAAATATGCTGAAGGGGCGATGGCGGCTAAAAATGAAAATAAGGTGAAAATAGAAATCCCTATGGTGAATATTTTTTTACGGCCAAATATATCCCCTGATCTACCAAAAGGAAGTATTAATGCTGCATTGGCCAGTATGAATACCGTAGGTATCCAGTTCAGGATAACCAGATCCAGGCCGAAATCTCTACCAATACTGGGCAGGGAAACATTTAAGGAAGAACCAGTATAGGGAATCAGAAAAGCCCCTAAAATAACCGCTATTAAGATATACAGAGAACTTTTTTTATCCAGTATAGGGCTCATCTAATCACATAATAATTATTTAAATAGTTTCTGCCTATGAGGACAATAATAAGTTGTTCTACCACCCACTTTAATGATTTCCAGCTTTTCTCCATGGGGACATTCCCCCTGGGGGTAACGGTGTGCCAATAGATATTCCTGAGGAAAATTAGAGAGGCTATCTTTACAATCTATGGCTTTTTTTAATACTTTAACCATATTTTCATGGAGATTCTTTAGATTATTTTCCTGCAGATGGTTTGCTTTTTCTAGAGGGTGCAACTTGCTTTGATAAAGTATTTCATCGGCATATAAATTACCAATTCCTGCAATAAATTTTTGATTAAGGAGCAATGGTTTAAGTGTTCCTTTTCTATTGTGGAATAATTTTTTAAATAAAGGATAATCCAGGTGCAGGGCGTCAGGGCCTAATTTTTTTTCTCTAATTAAATCCCTTGGGGAAGCTATTCCCACCTTACCAAATTTTCGAGGATCATTAAAAGACAGAATTCTTCCATTATCAAAAATAAAAGAGATGCGGTCGTGTTTATGGGGATTATCCTCTTTAGAGTAATATCTTAAAAAACCAGTCATTCCAAAATGGATTACCAGGTCCTGGTTTCCTTTAAAGGAGGAAAATAAATATTTGCCATAGCGATAACTTGAATCAAATTTTTCTCCAATTAAAGCTTCCTGGAATGCGTCTTTTTTAATATTAAATAGTATTTCTGGACTGGATACCTGCACATCTATTATGGTTTGATAAAGGCCATTATCCTCAAAAAACCTTTTGAATAGTTCTACACTAGGTAATTCTGGCATTGATTAGCTCCTGCCTCTTTTTAAAATAATGTTACTATTTATGATGATGGTCTTATAACTAAATTTTTATGCCGGGTAGGATAATCTAATAGCATGGGATGTGACTATTGTTCTAAACTGGAAGAGTATAACTTCGGTGATTTTCTATGGGAGAGTCCCTTCTGGATTGTTTTTTTAGCACCTAATCAAAGCAATTTAGGGACCTGTGTTATTGCTCTTAAAAGAAAAGAAAAATTCTTAAGTGATGTAACTCCTGAAGAATGGTTAGATTTCGTAGAACTGGTAAATAAGCTGGAGTGTGCTTTAAAAAATTCATTTAATGCCACCATGTTCAACTGGGGGACTTTGATGAACTCTTTTTATCTGGAAGATACCCTGGAACCGCATCTGCACTGGCATTTTATTCCACGCTATAACCATGAAGTAGAACTGGAGGGCGTGATTTTCCAGGATCCCTTTTTTGGATATATGCGTCCCAGACCCCCAAAAAATATATCCTCAGATATCCGCCATAAAATTCAAGAAAAGATTTTGAGGGAACTTAAATAATTCAATTACTCCTAAATTATATTCTATTTAATTAAAATCTATCTTTATATTCTATTTCAAAAAAATTAATCTCATATTTAGTGCCTGAATCATCAATAAGCTTTATATTTCCATTTATTTGGCTGGTGAGGCTTAATACTAATCTTAATCCTAAACTTTCTGATTTTTTAAAATCAAGATTTTCAGGTAAACCCACACCATCATCAGCCACCTCCAGAAGAAACTGATCATTTTTAGATTGGAGCTTTATACTTACCTTGCCTTCCCTGCCTGGTGGAAAGGCATATTTCAAGGAGTTACTTACCAGTTCATTGATAATTAAACCACAGGGAATGGCCGTATCCATACTCAGCATTAGATTGTCCACTTCCACTTCTAACTTAATTATATCCGGGTCTATGGAGTAATAATGGAATAGGTAAGCTGTAAGACTAGATATGTACTCTTTAAAGTCTACGTGGGCAAAATCATTGGATTTATATAGTTTTTCATGTATAATTGCCATTGATTTAACCCTGCTTTGACTATCCCGGAACAATTCCAGGTCTCCCTCATCCTGAATGTACCTACTTTGTAAATTAAGCAAACTGGAAATTATTTGCAGATTGTTTTTAACCCGGTGATGAACTTCCTGGAGAAGCACTTCTTTTTCTTCCAGAGAGGTTCTTATTTTATCTTCAGCTTTTTTTAAGTCTTTAATATCACTACCAATACACACTATGCCCATTAAACCAGAATTTTCGTCAACTATGGGAGATAATGATAGTATAACTGGTATAATTTCGCCTTTTTTTGTTTTAAGTTGACTTTCCTTATTAATCAGGGAATTTAGGGAGGATAAATCACTATCTATTGTTGATTTTAGTAAAGATGCAAGGCCATTTTTCTGAGCAAAGATTATATCGCCTTGTTTTCCCACCAGTTCCTGTTCTTCATACTCTAAAATATCTGCTGCTGCCTGGTTAAGCGTTAGAATATCCCGGTTTTGATCCAGAATCAATAAAAAATTGGACATGGTGGAAACTATTTTATCTGCTACTACCGCCGAGGTGAGGGCCGGAAATTTATGCTTCCAGATTCCATAACTGATAAAAGTAATGCCCACCGTGGACATGGCCATGGTCATTTCTGGCACCCGCAGGGAGGTGGCCGGCAAAACCAGGTCACTGATTAAACTTACTATTAAAGGCAAATAAAGTCCAGTAAAGATATACTTGGCCTGTAATCTTTTTATATGGTATGATTTCAGGTAGTAGATAAAACATAGAGTTCCAGCTGTAAATCCTGCAAAAAGAGTCCATATGCTCATTAAATTAAATAATAATGGATTCTGGGGGAATTCATAAGTCCAGCCCCAGTATTGTTGTGAGGCACCGCCAATAAGTAAATCAGTATTAAATCCTAGCAAGAATATTATTAAGGCGGGCAAGTAAATAATGATGTAGACAATTTTATTTTTTAATATTTTATTTTTGGTAAAAATTAGAGATATGTGCAAAAGAAGAGAAGGCACAAATGGCCATAACGTGCTTAAATTCAACCAAAAATATGCTTTTTCTAAGGTAGGTGCTTGCCTATATTCAAATTCAATAAAAGCTAAAAATCCTACTAAAATACATAAAACAGCTACCCAACGATTTAATTGATTTTCAGTATTTTTATGATAAATAAAATTACCTAAGAAAAAGCATAATATGAATGCTAAAAACGAAATTAAAGCATAAGGATTCATTATTGCTCTCCATAAAGAGGTCTTGTAGAAAATTTATTTATAATCATTGAATTTTACCTTTTATAAGTAAGTATCTTATTATTTAATTAATTTTCTTAAAACCCATTATTCCTATAAAATTAAAATATATTAATAACTATAATAATAAGTATTAATGGTGTTATTATGATACTTGCCAAAAATACACAAAATCCTGCTGCAAAATATTTGAAAACTATACAAAACGAAATAATTTATGGAGGATATTTAGCAGCACTAGTTGCTCCTTCTTTTGTTTTAACAGTCTCTTTAATTACAAATTCTAATATTACTCTCCAGTTATTGGCTATATCTTATTTTATACCTCTTATTGTATATAGTTATGATTATTATCAAGATCTAGAAGAAGATTCTAAAACAAATATAGAAAGAACTCTACATTTGAGCAATAAAGCCAGATTATACCCTTTTATACTTTTAATATATGCCATTATACTGGCATTTCTTTTAATATTATATGCAAACATATATCTTATTGGTTTTATTTTGGCATTAATATTGTTGGGAATGGCTTATAACTATTTTTTAAAGAGTTTAACTAGTAAAATATTAGCTTTTAAGAATTTTTATACAGCTTTTATATGGGCTGCCGCCGGTTCTTTTTTTCCTTTAATCTATAACTTGGGCGAAATTAAAATAAGCTATTTTTTATTAATGGCCTTTATTTTTTTAAAATGTTTAGTGAATGTTATTTTTTTTGATTTAAAGGATATAAATTCAGATAAAAAGCAGGGATTGAGAACTTTACCTGTATTATGTGGGAAGGATAAAACGATTACTTTTCTGAACTTTTTAAATATTTTAGCTTTCTTTCCTCTATTTTTAGGCATATATATGGGCTTTATAGATCCTTATGCTATCATTATGCTAGTATTTTATTTTTATACTGCCTATTATCTAAAAAAGTCTAGAAAAGCAGAAGAGGGTAACTTAATATTTTTATCTTCTACCCTGGCTGATTTTGAATTTATTCTATGGCCATTAGTAATTTTAATGGCTCAAATAATGCTTTAATTTATGCAATGGTTATTAAATTATTACAATTTATCCAAACGCTCTCTAAATT